>Ga0315909_10005770_pt1 | contig 14089 bp, 24 predicted proteins | sample LakEriMetagenome_11_FD_203527 | JGI IMG/M metagenome (GOLD analysis project Ga0315909, IMG submission 203527) | Freshwater fungal communities from buoy surface, Lake Erie, Ohio, United States - Buoy 2 MA125 | ecosystem: Environmental > Aquatic > Freshwater > Lake | place: USA: Lake Erie, Ohio...
AGTTTGCAGCTGCTGCGATTGCTGATTCAGGTTGCGTAGCTGCTGCGATGCACCGCCAGCATTGACCTGAATGTCAACAACAGCAACAGCCACCGCAGCACCTCCCTATAGCAGCAGTCTACCGGCGCTTGGCTTTATCAATCGCCTGCTGCTCACGTTTGCCTTTGATCTCGTAGTACGCCGCAAAATGGATGAACTCATCATCCGTTAATTCTTGCCGCAGCTGGCTGACGGTCTTGCCTAGTTCTGTCGCCAGGAAGAACTCAAAGTACAGCCAGCTGTCGGCCTCTAGTCGTTTTTTGCGGTCTCCAGTGTCTCGGTCTGCCCGAGGCCAAACAGGAACAGCTCAAGGTCGTTGAGCACCGCTTCAGGCAGCTCACGTTGCAGCTTCACCGCATCAGCCGGCGCAAAGGCCTTCGAGCCGTCCTCAAGTTCAGCCTTTTGGCACAGCATCTGGGTGCTGATGTCAAGCGCCTCATCGGTGCCGGCAAGACCGCTGGCACGCTTGCGATCAGCGCGGGTGATCGGCGTGAAGTACAACGACATCACCACCGTGCCATCGTCTTTCTTCACATCAAACCGCCGGCGAGCGGTGAGATCAAAAGCACCGGTGAGCAGGTCAACGGTGCGTGGTGTTGCAGCAGGCATCAGATGTCGAGCGTGATCGTTCCGGTTGTGGTGAAGTTGATCGTCACCACTTGAAGCTCACCAACCGTAGCACCGTATTCAGCCGAGTTGATCACGATGGTGCCGGTGATCTTCTTGCCGCCGGTTTCGTCAAGATACAGCTCAATGGCTGCATTACCTTCATCGGTGGCGGTGTTGACATCCTTCAGCATGTCCAGCTTGTCGCCAGACCCTGGGGCGTCATACATCACCTCCATGGTGCCGGTACCAGCCAGCAGGCCGCCGACATTGGCCTTGTAGGTGGCGCCTTGAGCGGTGGTCTCAAGGACATCCTTCTCAACGGTCATCGACCATGACCGGACTGCAGCGATCTCGGAAAGACCGGCGCCGCTGTCCTTGTCGAAGAAGACCGTGCCTTGTTGCCCGCGATAGAAAGCCATGATCAGATCGAGGTGGTGATGGTGCCGGTGGTCGTGAAATTGCAGGTGATGGTTTCGATCTCACCCACGGTGGCGCCATACTCGGCGCTGGTGATCAGGCCTGCGAAGCTGATCTTCTTGGTGCCGGTGGTATCAAGGAACAGCTCAAACGTCGCTACCGCTTGATCGGTGGCGGTGTTGGCAGCCTCAATGAAGGCATTGGTTTCATCAGCACTGGAGGCGGTATAAAGCACCTCGACGGTGCCAGATCCACCGATCAATCCACCGATGTTTGACTTGTATGTCGCGCCCAGTGCTGTGGTTTCAAGCACGTCCTTTTCGATGGTCATTGACCACGAGCGGGTGGAGGCGATGGTGGTGTTGGCAGAGCCGGCATCGTCAAACTTGACGGAGCCCTGTTCGCCGCGATAGAAGGCCATGGTTAGAGATCCTCGAAGGTTTGGAAGGTCATCCTGACCTGTGACTGAAAGTACCCTTCAGGAGACGGCGCAGCCACCACCTCTGGGCCGGTTGGCGGATCGAAGTGGACCCCCGATACGATGACCCTATTGTAGAGATCCCGCACACGCTTGCCGATCACAAGGTTGGCGCCAGGTCCTGCACCTTGCGGGGTGAAGATATTGATGACGACAATGCCGATGGCGCTATTGTTGCTGCCGGTGGTGCCGCCCATCGTCAGGTAGTTGTTAACGCCGAAGCTGATCAAGCATTGCGCCCAGCTGCTGTTTGGCGTTGGGTTGTAGGGCTGGTTATGAAACACCACCGGAATGACCGGCGCTGCTGCCAGCTCAGTGGCTAGTCGACCTTCGACGATGGCGCGGATGCTGTTGAGGTCCAATGCTGCCATCAGTCGGTCCTCCCGATGCGATCAGCTGCCTGCCGAGCCCAGTCAGCCATCTCACGGGCGATCAGGTCGGGATATCCCACCTCGATTTGAGGCGGCGGGCCAGTAACGGGCTTGCCGTCAAGCATGGAATGACTGACGGATCGCCAGACTCCACCCCACGACGGCGGCAGGTTGGTGCCATACAGCACCGGCTCTGCATACGGCAGGCTGTTGTGGATGTGGTAGACATTGCCGGCGCGCTCGGTGCCGTAGTTCAGCCGGCGCGGTGGTGTGATGCCCGCTACGCCATTTTGCGGGCCTGGGTCGTAGCCGGGTGTGCTGTTCTCGCCGATTGACCAACTCATGCGCAGCCGTCCCGTATCGACTGGGCTGCCGTCCTTCAGCCTTCTGTCAGTCAGTAGCACCACCTCGCGCAGCAGCTGTTCGTACTTGTCCTGCGAGAAGTTACCGATCTGCGATAGGTTGATGCGACGCGCCATGATCAGGCCCTCAAGATCAGCTCGTAGGTGATCGGCTGGTTGTCTTGCTCGATGGTGGTGACCTTGATGACCTGATGCGTCACGGCATTGATCAGCACCTTGTCGGCAGTTGTTGGCGTGATGACCAGATCAGCGGCGGCGATGATCAGCCGCTTGTCGCTGGCCTGCACCAGCTCATTAACCTCACGCCTGTTGACGTCCTGCAACGTGCCGCGGATCGTGGTGTCGCTTGCAGTTTCTGACATCATGCCGGTGGTGGCGTTATAGGTGCCAAGCGTGATGCGACGGATCGTCACTGATCCGCCGAACTTCGCCATCAACTTGCTGGCAGTAGACCGTAGCGAGGTTGCAAGAGTCATAGTCGATAGGCGACGCAGTGGCCGTTCTGTAGCTCAATGCTGGTGAAGACGCCATACAGCGTGGTATGGGCGTTGAAGGTTTGCCCTGCCAGGGTGTTGCCGTCGTAGTTGACGGCGGTGATCGCCTGCACCTGCGTATTGCTGGTGAAGTGGATCGCGCACCAGCGGCCAGTATGCGGATCGGTGTCAGAAATGAAGGTTCCGCCTTTGGCGTAGTCAACGCCCCATACGGCTGAGTATGCGCTCATACCTTGTAAGCAACGACCTTGCCGCTGGCGAGTGTGACACTGGTGAAGACGCCCATGATGCTGTCGCCAGCATTGAGCGGCACTGATGTGAACGTATTGCCGGTCTGGTTGGCGATCACCGCCGAGGCGATCACCGCATCAGCTACGGCATACAGCTGCCAGAACCTACCGGTATGGGCGCTGGTGTCGCTGATGTACTCAAAGCCAAGGCTGTAGGCGCGGTCCATATCAGCTCCTGCGAATGGCGAAGTTCCCCGGTCCACTGAGTCTAAGACCGGTCAGGTATCGCTCCATGATCGGCGGCACCTTATCAGCACCGATGGCGCCATAGCCAAGGTTTGGCGTCACATCAAGGTTGCCGATCTTGACGTTCTTGTAGTCCTCCAGACCGCTCAACCCGATGCCGCTTGGATTGTTGTGCAGGTAGACCGCCAGCACCGCTTGAGCCTTCTTGATCTGATCGGGGATCTCAGTGTCGGTGAAATAGTCGGTGGTGATCCTAAATGGAAAGCCGACGGCGTAGGTGTTGATGTAGGTGTCAGGCTTGCGGACACCGGTACGAGGCCACTGCAGCGCCTGCGTATCAGTTGATCGCGCACCTAGGAACCGTTCGCGATCGAGGCGTTGTGTTGCGGTATAAAGCGCCCGGTTCTTTTGATCAGTCGTTGCTGATGCCCATGCGGTGACGTCAGCATCCTCGACAAAGCCATCAATGATGGCCTGCGCATCATTCAGCGTCAGGTAGGAGTTGGCGTTGACGCCCCCTGCCGTTGCGTCGATTGCGATGGCCATCGGTCTGATCCTCTGCTGTCAGTGTAGGCACCGGCTCTGATGCAGAAAGAGAGGCCACCTCCAGGGAGGCAGCCTCACGTTCACGCATCCGCCGGAAGGCGAATAGACCCATGTCAGACCTTGTAGATCACGACGGTGTTGGCAGCCGTCACCACCGCACGGAACGTGCTGGAGGTACCAGCTTCCACGATCGCATCACCGTTGACCGTAACGCCAGTGGCGCCAGCGAGCAGGGTGACATGGAACGTGGAGGTTCCGAGGTTGACGATGCTGAACTGAAAGCTGATGCCAACCACGTTTTGGTTGACAGCATCCAGTGCCGTGCAGATCTCAGCGCCGGTGGCGGTGGTCAGGTTGAACGCTGCCGTAGCAGTCGAAACCAGCACACCACCCAGCAGCTGGGCAGCAGTAGCGGTCTGGGCGCCGCTTGCTGCCAGCGTCGTGACGGTGGTCTTGCGGTAGGTGTTCCCGAAGGCGGGATTTTCCAGCTCAAAGATAGAAGCCATTGCTAGTTACCTCAGAAGTTGGAAGTGACAGTACCGCGCACGATACCAATGTTCTTGGTTTCGTACACCTTCGACCAGTTGCCGATGGTGGCAAGTTGCGCCTGTGTCGGGTTGGTGGTGCCGACGGTCCACTTAGCGCCGACCGGGTGGTAGCAGTAGTGCAGGTCGATCGACATGGCATCACTCTTGGCGAGGATGTCACGGTCGGTTTCGGTCCGCAGTGCCAGCTGCTCACCGGAGGCGATAGCGCCTTGGGTGAAGAAGTACACCGGATAGTTGGTGCTGGTCGGGGCAAGGTCGTCGGAGACGATGACGCGCAGACCCATATAGGTCGGCACCACGACTTCACCGTAGGCGTTCTGGATGCTGCCAGCAATGACCGGGGCAATGCCGGTAGTGGCAACAGTGCCGCCGCCGCGGGCTTCGGTGTTGGTGACATAATCAATGGCCTTGCGCTCCACCAGGTCGTAGTAAACGGCTGAATGAAGCGCAACAGCAGCGAGCTTGTCGCCTTGATCACCCAGCAGGCTGCGGGCCTTGGCCACCTGACGGGGACCCAGTGCCGTCATGCCGCTGGTGTCGAAGCGCAGCGCCGAGAAGGCCGGGCTATCGGAGCCGGTGAGGCTGCCGAACACACCTTCAAGGCACTTGATCAGGTCCTTCTGCCGTTGGTTGGCGACATAATCTGCCACCTTGGCGCCGATGGCAGCCATAGGGTCAGCGCCAGCAGCAAGTGCCGCAAGGTCGCGTGATTCCCATGCCTTGCCGCGATGCACGATCACGCCGACTTGCTTGTCAGCGGTGATCTTGCCAGGCGTCAGGCTGGTGCTGTCGGTCAGCACCTCGAAGTCACCGGTCAGGTTGGCCTTCCAGAAAGGCACATTGACGTAATCACCGCCTTCGGTGGCGTTCAGCTCCGCCATCGGCTGCACCACGCCGGATGCCAGGAAGGCATCGCGTTGAGTGGTGGCTTCGATGACGTACGGAGTGAAAACCTCGGGGATGATCACATCAGAGCGAAGTGTCGCCATGATGATTCCTCAGATAAAGAGATTGATGGTGGTGCGGGCGCAGCCCAGTATCACCAGCGCAGCCGGTTGTGATTATGTTAGCGACCCGCTGCAGCTTTGAGCCGATCGTACAAGTCACGATCGGTACGATAGAGCCTTGATTGTTCGGTCAGGTTGAATGATTCCGGCGCAAATGGATTCTTGATGCCGATCGTTGCGGTGGCGCTACCGCCAGCTGGTGCGCCGCCGCCTTGCGGTCGTGGTTGCTTCTGCATCCATGCCGGCAGGGTCTTGGCCCATTCGCTGACCGGTTTGCGCTCGTAGCCATCAACCACGACGACGGTGCCATCCGGGTCGCGTTCGATTGATTCTGGCTTCAGCTTGGTCTTCAGCACCAGATCAGGATCATGCACGATGTCGGCCAATGCCGTCACGGCTGGAGCGATGAGTTCAAGCTCCCGAACGCGGATTTCAAGGTCAGCAATGCGCTGGTCCTTCTGCGCCGTCGCCTCACGGAACTGCTGCTCCAAAGCCTGCCGGGCTTCTTGGTATTTTCCTTGGGCTTCAAGTTCAGATTGCTCGGCGCGGCGCTTGAACTCAAGGAGCTCGTTGACATCGACACCATCCGGCAGCTTGGTTTTCTTTGCAGCGCGCAGTTCAGCGATCAGCTCTTGATTCTTGCGCTCCAATGCCTCGACACTGCGTTGCAGTGCTTCGGTATTGTCACCCCCGGTAGCCGCAGGCTCCTGGGTGTTGAGTTCATCGGACATTGATAACCCGCAGGGTCAGTTACTGTTGCAGTGTATCGGAGCAGGCATGGAGATCATCAAGCAGAACCCAGACGGGCTTGGATCACGCGATCTACGGCATGTACTGTCGAACGTAATCGACATCGACGAAGATGGCAATGAAGTGCTGACTTTTGCTGCTGTCGGCAACCTGCATCTGTCAAGAGTGGTCGCCATCGCCCGTGATGAGGATGGCGACCTGCTGCTGATCACCGACCACGCGCAGGCGGTGATGGAACAACTCGGCAGCTGGGATGATTTCGTGGCAGATTGATCAGGCCTTACGGCGACGACCGGTGCTGCGCTTGGATTCCATCCGCCGCACCTTGGCTTGTGCAGATTGATAAGCCTTGACGTTGGCGCGGATGTTCTTGGCGCCGGCATCTGTGCGCTTGCCAAGGCCTCGTGCGCTGGTGCGACCACCGGCCAGCATCTTGGCTTCACGGGCCTTGCTGGTGGCAGCCTTGTAAGCAGCCTTAGCCCTACGACCTGCCGCTACTTGATTCTTCATGCCAGCGGCTTTCTTCTTCCCGCCGCCGCCAGACTTCTTCCCGCCTCCACCTTTCTTTCCGCCTCCACCTCCACCGCCGGAGAACCGACCGCGTGAGTCCCTGGAGTAGGTCCGTGCCATGGTGACTACCGTAACTGAACTAAGTCTAGTCTCACCACTTTGTGCGATCTGCCCAATATGCAGCCGACATCTTGCCTTTGGCTATGTTGGCGGCATGGCGCGCCTTGAATGATGCCCGTCTGGTTTTGGCTGCTGCCGATTCTCCTGTTCGCGCTGGTGAGCCTGATACGCCCTGCTGACCGAACCTGATCAGCTTGATGGTATCGCCTTCCTTGGCGAGTACCGCATGAGACTTCTTCGGGTGTGATGGTGTCCGCTTCGGCTTGTTGTAGCCGTCGAACTGTTCGCCGCGGTAGGTGATGCTCATGATCCCTTCAACCGTCGTTGGCGAGTTGTGCGCGAAGGGTTGACTCGTGCTTTTGGTGCTGACTGTCCTATGGCTTGATTCACTTCACGGAAGTATCGCGCATCGGATTTAGCCAGCTCGCGCAATGTGCCCCGAAGTGCATCGCTGACACGTCGATTGGTAGTGCCGGCGCCAGCGGTCGAGGTGGGCCTTGTCGCTGCTGCGCCGCGCTTGACATTGCGCCTGATGATGCGCATCCCCGCGACATTGCCGCCGAGTGAATAAACTCGCTGCTGTTCAGCCTTGTAGAGCGCCCTTTGGCCGCGCTTCAAGGCTCTTGTCATGCTGCCGCCTTTTGGTGCAGGAGCTGGCGGCCTTGATCGACGAATCACGCCGCCACTGCCGCCACTGCCGCCGGCAAACCGACCTTTAGAGTCTCGAACGAAATTACGAACGCCCATCACTTCCTCTTGCGTGGCTTGGCGGCTTCAGATAGAGCAATGGCTATGGCCTGCTTCCGGCTTGTCACCTTGCCGCCCTTGCCGGGGCCTGGCTTGCCGGTGCGTAGTGTTCCCCGCTTGTACTCGCCCATCACCTTCCCTACCTTGTCCTTCTTCTTCGCCATCACCGATCGAGCAACCTTGCGTCAATGCTAAGCCGGAGCGGGTGTACCAAGCGCCAGAGCCGTCAGGTTGCTCGACATACCGGCACTCGACACCATCATGCACGATGAACTCAGACGCCTTGCGGCCATCGGCGTAGGTGTACTTAAGGTTCGGCAGGTCCATATCGCTTGCGGAGCTGCGCCAAGGTTAGCTCTGAGCCATCATCACGCACCAGCTTGGCGATAGCGGTTTGCGGACCGTGCTGTTGAGATAACCTGCGGAAGTATGCCGCCTTGCCGGTGCCGAGGATCTCGGCCTGCTCGGCCTGTGATTGCTTGGCCAGCCATTCGCCGTAGGTCGTGCCTGTTGGCACCATGCCGCCTGCTGCTGCCCGCTTCCCTTCCGGTGGTGGTGGGAAGCCAAGGGCCTCGTAGTCGATCACCGGCACCGTCGTACTGCGGCAGTTGAAGTGCTGCGGTGGTTTCGGGCCGCGGCCATACTCAAACTCCCGTCCATCCAGCGCCCGGCAGATTGAGCTGGTGCGGCTGTCTAGCGTCGCGACGTAACGGTACTTCTTCGTAATGTCCTGGTTGGCCTCGTAGACCTGCTGACTGGCGGCATTAGCGACCTGGTTGATGCTGGTGCGCACCAGCGCCATGACCTGATTGTTGGCGACAGCAGTGGATTGGCCGCCGCCAGCAATGATGCCCTTGATCGGTCGGGCTTCATTGAACTGCAGGTTGCCGATGAGTCTGCTGGCGATCGATGGCGTCGTCTCACCGCTCAACAGGCCATTGCGCACCACCTGCGAGAACTGCTCAGCCTGGCTGGTGGCGATGCCACGGAATGCCTTCTCGACTACCTCGCCATTGGGTAGCGTGATCGTCGCGCCACGGGCGGCAGTGAGGCTATAGGTGCCGGTGCCGGCTTGTGTCGCCAGCGCCTCTGGGCCATAGGCTGCCTTGAATAGGTCATCGCTCAAGGTGACCACATTCAGCTGCGTCGGGTCAGTGGTGACGACCGATTGCGCAAACTGCGGGCTGATCTCAACGGTATTGACAGCACTCCTTGCGCCAGCTGGTAAGGCGCGGCGGAGCTGATCGGTGACGAACTCAGATTGCAGCTGGGCGATGCCTTGCAGCTCGATGGCGGTTACTTCCGTGCTGCTGCCAGCCCATGTGCCGAGGCTGTCGCGCAGCTGCGCCAGGATGCCGCGGAGCCGTGCGGCCTTTACCGGTGCTGCAAGCTCATCAATGGTGCGCAGCTGGTTGACCGCATCGATGATGATGTCGTTGTAGCTGTTGATGATGCGCCGCGCCACGCTATTGCTGTAGCGGTTCAGATCAATCGCATTGCGGTACAGGACCGCCGGGGTGCTCATTGAAGGATGCCCAGATCCTCTGGGTTATATGTCGATCGGATGCTGACATTAGCGCCGTTCTGCATCGAATGGCTAACCAGCTCAGTGAATGCGGCGTAACCATCCTTGCCGTCTTCCATGATGATCTGTTCATCAACTTCCTTCGGCTTGCCGTCTTCGTACCAGCTGACGCGCACAATCGCCAGGATGTCATCCGGCAGGTTGCAGACGTGGTAGTCAAGCGTCTGCCGTCGTGGTTGCTTGGGTTCAATCATGATCATCAGATCGACGAGACGATCGGTCACCCAATCAAGCAGCCGGTATGTCAATGTCCTCACCATCGTTGGCCTCCATTTCAGAATCGACGTCAAAGTCATCACTGAAGACCTCGCCATCAGCAAGTTCCTTCAGCAGGGTTTCCTTGCCGATCACCTGCGCGGTGTAGAGCTCCCGCAGCTCCTTGATGTCAGCAGGTTCCAGCCTGGCGCCAACGAAGTCGCGGTTGACCGTGCTACTGCCAGCGGTGTTGCCTTGACCGAGGTATTGCGCATGGTATTGCAGGCAGTTGTCGATCATGTCCTGCACGTTCTGCGCGATGACCATCATCGTGCTATCACCTTGACTGCGGTCGATGCGCTTCGCCTCGGCGGTTTCGGCTGACAGCTTCTGCCCTAGCACTGCCGACAGACCCAGCTCATTGATCTGCATGGCGATCCCTTCGAGCCGCTTGAATTGCGCCTCAAAGCTGCGACCTGCAGGCTCGATGTACTCGGCGCGGCCTTCGGCTGGAAAGGCGATCGCTTCACCGGGTCCGGCGGAGACCTCCTCGGCGCTGCTCGGGAAGCCGTAAAACGCCAGCATCGGCACGGCGCTGATGTGCAGCTGGTTGTCGAGGTCAGACTGCACCTGATACGCTTTCAGGTTGAGCTCGGCGATATCCTCCAGCGGAGGCCGTGACTCCATGAAGCCCAGCCGGTTGGCATAGGCGACGCTGAACGGGATCTCGCTGATGGTGGTGGTGCCTTCATCAACGACCTCAAAGTCGCCGGTGTCCTTCTTCTGATGCAGCTGGTACTGACCAGGCGTCAACACACGGATCTGATCGACTACCTTCTCGCCGTAGGTGCCATCAGGGATCGTGACGGTTTCAGCAAGGCGCAGCATGGTCAACTGCTGCTGGCCTTCCTTGGTCTCTGATCGCCAGCCGAGGATCTGCCGTGGTGTGTAGGTGCACCAGTACGGGCGACCGCCATCAGATGGTGCATCAACGAGCACACCGATGTGGCCATAACGGACCATCTTGCGGGTGGTCTCATAGGTCCAGACATTCAGGTCATTGCCCTGCATGTCAACATCAAACAGCTGCTCGCGGATGGCATCGCTGGTGTCATTGAGCCGCACCGGCTTGCGGGTCAACATGCCCGCCAGCATCCGCTCCAATCGCTGGTAGTACGGCGGGCAGACGCTACGGGCCAGACGGTTGTCGTAGCTTTCGTCCTGCTCGCGGGGCTCCTGCGGCAGGTAGCGGCGATGCTTGCGCCTCATGCCGTAGGTGCCCTGCATCAGATCCTCAATCAGGATCCAATGCGGCTCCATCGCATACCACGCTGCAGCCGCATCATTGACCGCCGTGACAGGCCGTTGCGATTGCGGACGGTCGTAGTAGTTGAAGCCGGTGTACATGGTCAGTACAAGCGAATACCAGTGCCGCGACCGGCGGAGGCATGAAGCGGGTTGAACTCACGCCATACCAGGTAGCCGAGTGCATCGTTCATGTGATCGAAGCCGGCATCCTTGTCAGGGTCTCCCTTGTCAGTGTAGGACTGCAGCTCCAAGCATTCGATCAGCCGCTGGCAGGACTGATGCACCTGCAGCCTGATCTCACCTTTGCCGTTCTCCAGCAATGCCTGCACTGCCGCGATGCGATCACGCACCGGTGGGTTGGCCTTGGGTGATTGGTTGCTGAAGCCATAGGACTCCAGGATCTGAATGTCGGTCTGGGTGGCGTTGGTGCTACGGCTGCTGCCGCTGGCGTCTGGGTAGATGTAGACGCGATGGGTTGGGTACCGCCGGCGGATCTCCTGCGCCAATGCATCAGTGTCATGCGCACCGCTGACCTCATCGACGACCGTCAGGCGCTTGGCATCACGGATCGCAATCACGGCAGACATCTTGCCGACGTTGAAGTCAATGCCGATCCGCAGCGGGTCATCGCTGATGTCCGGCAGATTGCTGAACACATGCTTGGCGCGATCGAACCTGTCATACACCTGCCCGGTGGTCAGGTTGACGAACTCACCATCGAGGTACGCTCGCAGCAGGCTCGGGTCGTAGTTGGCCTGCAGTCGCTCGATGAAGTCCGGCGGCAGATGTGGGTTGTCTGCCGTGCGCATTCGGATCAGCCGGCGATCAGTGCGGGCCTTGCTGTCATCACTGCCGAACGTCTTCCACATCCACCGGAAGCCTTCTGGTGTTGATGCAGCACCGAACTGCCGGATGTTGCCAGCCCGCAAGCGGCCAAGGATCTTAGGGAAGGCCTTGTCCGCAATGCTTGGCGTCACGGTGTCGATCTCATCCGCCAGTACCCACGCAAGGTTCAGACCGATGATGCGTGACCAATTCTCGAAGCTGCGGCACAGGATCTTCGTGTCGCCGCCAGGGAGATGCAGGATGTATTCCGGCAGCGGTGATGCTCTGAACGTATGGGGGATGCCGTAATCGTCGAGAAAGTTATCGAAGTCTGTCTGCCAGATGTCACGAATCAGCGGGCCGGTGGGCTCCATCACAGCACCGATGAACCCTTGATTGGCTGCGGCCATCATCACGGCCTTAGCGCATAATGCCCGCGTCTTGCCGGCGCCATACCCTGCGCTGATGCCCAGAATCTCGGTGCTGACATCATCAACGAAGGCCAGCTGACCGGGATGCAGGTCAGCGCGGATGGTGGCCAGCTGCTGATCCAGGTCCAGCATCGTCCGGCCTTGCTGCTCAAGCTGCAGCGCCGCCAGGCGTGCCGCGATCGGATCAACTAGGCGAGGCATTATGGCCAGTCTTCGCCGTGATCCTCAGCAGCAAATCACGCTCCACATCAGGCGGAAGGTTGGCATCAGCAATCGCCGATACAGCAGCCTCGATGCCTTCCTGCTTGGCGCGATTGGCTGCCGCGGTGTCGCTGTAGTGCTCGCGGAATGCAGGCGAGTGCGTCAGCATCCAGGTGGATGCCTTCATGTCGCCATTCTCGGCTTGTTCGGCAATCTTGTTGATCAGCCGCATTCCGCCTTTGGCGCGTCCGGCCTCAATAGCCACAGAAAGGGCAACTTCTTCCGGCGTAGGATTGGGGCCTTTTGCGTTTAAAAGCCATTGCCTCATGGACTCATATGTAACACCAGCTGCCGGCGCAATATGTTCAAGAGGTGCGCCAAACTCAGCGAGAAAGCGCACCTTCTTGATCACATCGTCGTTTAGTTTGTAATGACGACGGGCTGGTTTCACGCTCTGATCTGTACGGGCATCACAAGATAGATGTTATCAGCTTCACCCGGTGGCGCAATCACAACCGGCGTGGTTGATGAATTGGCGGAGATTTCCACCGTATCACCCGCCAGGTGCTTGAGGCCATCAAGCAGGTAATGCACGTTAGCCGCCAGCTTGGGCATGGTGCCATCAGCCAACACCGCCTCAGAGCCGCTGCTGGCATCCGTCTCGGACTGGATCTTGATGATGCCATCAGCCATCTCCAGCTTGACGATGCCGTTATGGCTGTCAGCGATGACTGCGATCCGCTCCAGACCGTGAATCAAGGTCTGCCGATCGCACGTTGCTGAATGCTTGAACGCTTCAGGCACCAGCGCCCTGGCGTTCGGGTACTTGCCATCGAGGATGGTGGAAAGCACTTGGGTGCCATCAGCAAGACCCAGCACCGCGTGACGGTTGTCGGTGGCGAGTGTTGCAGGTTGCCGCACCATGGCAAGCGCCTTGGCGGGAATCACCAGATCCATCTCAGCCGCTGCTGATGGGATGCTGCGCATCACGAGCCGATGGCCGTCGGTGGCCTCCATGCGGATGGTGTCACCATCGGCGGTGACGTGGATGCCGCAGAGGATCTGCTTTGACGCGTCGGTGCTGACGACCGGCAGCATGGCCGCCAGTGGCCCTGAGAGGTCGATGGGAGCGCCTGCAGCAGCATCCACCGCCGGAAGGTCGGGAAAGTCCTCTGCAGAGGCCACGGAGAGGCTGTAGGAGCCCGCTACGGCATCGATGGCGATGCGAGAGCCGTCAACGGTCAACGAGAGCGCCTCAGAGGCGTCCAGGCGGCTGATCAGGTCCGACAGCAGGCGATGCGGCACAACGGTGGCGCCGGGTGTGATGACGACAGCAGGAATCGATGCAGTGACGCCGGTGTCGAGGTCATAGGCACGAACGCGGAGGTTGCCATCAGTGGCGGTGAGCTCCACGCCGGCGAGGATCGGATGGGTCTTGCCGCTGCCGACAGCGCGTGATGTAACGCGCAAGGCATGGACAAGGTTTGATGCAGAAATTGTCAGCTTCATTGTGCTGCGGCTTCGGTGAGGGCGTTGATGATGTCGTCGTAATCAGCTTGGAAGGAGGCAACCAGCTCTGCCGGTATGGCAATCTGATCATCCTGTGCGTTGTCGCGGATGGCATTGGCATAGGCCTTGGCCATCTCCATGGCGTCATGCAGCCGATTGATCACCGGTTGCTGCTTGGCTGGAATGTTGATGAAGTCTGGTGATGACATAAGCCACGAGTGTTTCAACGTGCCGTTGGTTCAGATCATTGCGCATGAAGGCGCAGGCATCTGACACGAGGCGATGGTAATCGGCGGTCGAGATGCTGGCAACAGGAGCACTTAACACTCTGTCGCGAATGAGCGCCGAGCGGTTGGTGCCGAGCATGACGGCCTGCGCATCGATGATCTGCAGGTCGACAAGCGACATACGGATCTTGACTTCTTGCTGAAGCATGGGTTTGAGGGCTTCGGACGCAAAACCCTAGTCCACCACAGGCGTCGGACGCAAACTGGCCATTGTCGGACGCAAAAATCCCAGTCATACCAAGGGAGGACGCAAAATCGCCATTTTCCCTATCCC
>Ga0315909_10005772_pt1 | contig 14088 bp, 17 predicted proteins | sample LakEriMetagenome_11_FD_203527 | JGI IMG/M metagenome (GOLD analysis project Ga0315909, IMG submission 203527) | Freshwater fungal communities from buoy surface, Lake Erie, Ohio, United States - Buoy 2 MA125 | ecosystem: Environmental > Aquatic > Freshwater > Lake | place: USA: Lake Erie, Ohio...
GGACTCATCTATTAAGTCTTAGACCAAAGACTACTTTTAACGGTATTACTAATAGAACAAGGGTGGCATATATAGATGTTGAGATTTATAATGCTGGTAATCAACCTGTTCAATGGCAGTTATGTGTGGGTCAGGCTATATCTGGAACTACAACGTATAACAATGTCAATGCTACATACTCTAGTTCAGAATACAATGTGTTAGGTACATTAAGTGGTAGTCCTGCTATTGTAATTGATGGTGGATTTGTTGCATCATCTGGTGGAGCAAAGGGTGTCACCAATACAGCAATTGTATCAAGATACCCTATAACCCTTGATGCTGCTGGATTACAAAGATCTTTAGGTACCTTGACACTAAAATGTACGTCATTGAGTGGTACACAGACTGTTTATGCCTCAGTAAAATTTAGAGAAATTAGATAATGTCACAAGGATTTACAAAAGGAACCCCGATTGATACTGACCCTACTCTGTCACTTAATAGTGATATTGTAGTTCCTTCTCAATCTGCCATAAAAACTTACGTAGATACTGGGTTAGCCACTAAGGTACCTACTACTAGGACATTAACTATTAATGGAGTTACTTATGACCTATCAGCAGATAGAGCTTGGACAGTAGCTGGTGGTCAAGCACCAATTCAATGGGAGGATGAGGGTGTTGCTTTAGGTACCTCAGGTACTGTTAATGAAGTAGACCTGGTAGGTGAGATGATAAAAGGTACTAGGGCGGTTGACAAGGTAACTATTACTGCACCATCTGTGGGTGAGAACTTAGTTTTACCTTCACTTGATCCTGCAAATGCTTTGTCAGCTCAGGTTGGAGCCTTTTCTCCTAATCTTATTTCATGGACAACAACTGGTAAACAAAACAATTTGTCATTGACCGGTTGGAATGATGCCTGGAATGCTTCATTGGGTACCGGTAAAGCTACTGTTATTGATTATTCTGGGACAGCATATGCTATTTGTTCTGGAGTTGTGGGCGGTAGTAATGGTAGAACAATGATTATCAGCAACTCATCCAACAAGCTTGTAATATTAGAGAGTGAAAGTACTGATAGTTCTGTAGGAAATCGCTTCAGGACTATGGATGGGATAGCCTGTTTCCTTATGCCTAATGAAGCGGCTCTGTTTGTCTACTATAATAGTAGGTGGAACATGAGTGAGAAACAGAGATGGGACATTTTTGATGATTATACCGGTTGGGCTGGAGGTACAACACAAGCTTCTAATACTTTTTATTTAAGTGGCATATCTACTACTGCGTCTGGATTAACATCTCAACAAGTTGGTTTAATTTCTATGCAACCTGCAGCAGCAGCCCGATCTTATGCACTATCTAATTTTAATGGGGGTTATAGTATACCTGGTTCTAGTACCCCTAGTCTTGTTGTTAATCGTATAGCATTGAGTGCTTCTATATCTACTTTTGGTCGTTTAGCTATGGGCTTTGGTAGTATGGCAGCTACTGCTGGAAACTTTTACACAGTAACAACAGGGGTATGTAATGGTGCTGTATTTGGATTTGCTTCTGATTCTGGTATTGCCAATGCTTCTACTAACTTTTTTATATACTCAGGACCAGGAGGTGCTGCTAATATTACGACCAACGGATTAGATTCAGGTATACCTATTTCTCAGGCTGTAAATAACTACAATAATTTTGCTGTATATACAGATTTTGTAAACAACGTACATGATTTTTTCTATTCAAGAAATAATGGAGTTTACCAATATGTAGGTCAAAGAACCCAAGCTCCTACTTCAGGTACAGGGGCTATATGGTATGAAGGAACAAATGCATCAAGACCTACCATGTGGATAGATTATTCAGCACAGAAAACTAAAATAATATCAGCACGATGATACAAATATTAAGACAAATACCAGTTTTATCACTTACAGCTATTCAAAACTGTACGTTAAATATTCATATTGAAGACTTTCAATTGACCGGTGGATATCGTATGGTTTCTCCAGAAACTCCAGAATATTTAGATGTTCTAAACCAGATTGTAGCTAAACAACAACAGGTAAACACATCTACTGGAGCAACCCGGATCTTTTATTTAGCAGAGTTGGCTGATTTAGTAGCACTTGAACAAAGCTTGCTTGTAAAAGATGAGGGTGAATGTATTGTAAGACTTAGGTATTCTGCTACTAATCCGGAAGATATTGAGATACCTTTCTTTGTTGATGGTCTTCAAAACAACTTTGTCTTCTATGTTTCTGATTTAAATGACATTATAGTTGATCCTCAGGCAAATGAATACTTAACAATGAGAGAAAAGTCTAAGAGATATGTTTTACAAATATTAAAAGATTTAAACTTTTTAGGCCTTGCAGATAACGAATATTTACTATCTTAATTAAACAAACCAATCTATATAATGAAAAATCTATTTAAAAAAATCACACACTCTCTTCAGATGTATGACGGTGTGTGGAGTGTTCCCCTAGCGTTTATCGCTTTTTTCCTAGCTGGTAAGTACGGACTTGAATATTTTGGTTCTGCTTTAATATCAACAGAATATATACAAATTGTATTTATGGCTGCATTTATACTAATTTTTGCTAACTTTATAGTATTCCTGGGTATGCGTTTTAACTTCAGGGGTTTGCAAAGATATTTTTACTCTTCAGAAATTAAAGATCAAATTAAAACTCAATTAACAGTATGGCAAAGAATCACGTTATATTTATTTGTTTACTTTTCATTTTTAGTTTTATTCCTATTAATAGTGTGGTTGCTGATGACGGTTACTGTGTCAGGGCTACCGCAAGCTACTATGTTGGAGTAAAAGAAAAAGGAGGAAATAACAAAGGATTTACCAGCAGGGAACTAAAGAACCTAATGGTAGCTGTTGGGTGGAAACCTGGCTATGCCTGGTGTAGCTTCTTTGTGATGGCTATGCTTAAGGAATGTGGTATACCAAATACTATCAATGGATGGGCACCGACTGCTTATAATAGTAAGGATGTAGTCTTTACTAATGGTAAGTTCTACAAATCATTTAATTCCAGAGATGTATTGGTAATGACCCTTAGTTATAATGATACAGGTAAGGGTAGATTTAAAAACATAGGTCATACTGGTTTAGTAGATGCTGTGGGACAGTACTCTGTAAGGACTATAGAAGGAAATACAAACGAAAGAGGTACTAGAGATTCTAGATCTGGTGACGGTGTTTATATAAAGATTAGACCTTTAAACAAAAATATACATATTACAAGATGGGCAAAAGCGCACAGATAACCAAAAAACTTTTACTAGTAATGGTTTTAACTATTCTAGGCACAATCTTTTTTTATAAGAGTTGTAATGATTCTAAGAAGATAGAAGCAATTGAGCAAATGCAACTCAAACTTGATACCTTGTATAAAGTGTCTCAAGAAAAGAAGGAGAAACTGATTGATACTTTGATCATAGAAAAAACAAATGAAACAAAAACTGTTGAAAAACTTAAACAAATCAACAACTATTATGAAAACAATGAGACTTTTATTGACACTATTCCTATTATTATCAGTAACGTCAAGAGTCCTTTCGCAAACCAAAAGCTTACAGAATGGAAGCTCAGGGAAGATACAGGGTACTACGATATACCTAAATAAAGACACAACTATATGTCTTGATGGTGAGGAGTTTAGGGTTGTTCTTAAGATGTCTAATGCTGAAGAGTACTATCATTCAGCATATAATGTACATACAGAACAACTTATAAGTTTAAGGAAACAGGTTAGATTACTAGAAGAAGTTTTAGAGCTTAGTGATCTTCAGGCTGAGATAGTTGAGGCTATCAGGGTAGGTGATACCGGTGCAATAGAGGCAGCTAAACAAAAGTATGAGGACCATAAAAAACTCTTTAATAAAATTTCTAGGAAACTAGCTTTTTGGAAAACTGTTGCTATCATTGAGTCCGGAATAATTGTAGGTCTTACCACCACTGTTCTTATTCTAACATACCTGTAATTTTATTTTGCAGGCACTAGTTTTAGTACTATATTATATTATATATTTATTTGTACTTAAAGAATTATGGAATCAGCTACAGTTTTGTTTGAAACTAGAGATGTGGTTACAATAGTAGCAGGGGTAGCATCTCTCTCTGGCCTATACTATACCCTTAAACGTGCTGTTGATAAGCTATCAACAAACTTTACTAACATGCAGGAACACCACTCTAGAGATATGTCTACATTAAATGAATCTTTAAAAGAAACTAAAGAAGACTTTAGTAAAAAAGAACAGAACATTTATGCTAGAATAAACGAAATTAGGGAGGAGCAAAAGTCTGCTAATGAAAGAATAGATGTTAAAATTGATGCTATATCTTCCCACATTACTGCAATGAACGCTGCTCTTGCAGAACTTACAGGATATATTAAAGCTAAAAAGCAATGATGATTTGGTGTTTTGTTTGATGTTATGTTATGATTGTGTGTTAGTTATGTTTTACGTGAAAGCCCTCAGAAAAGTCTGGGGGTTTTTATTTAACTTTTGGAAGTTTAAACTTTTATATATATATTTGCTTGTATAAATTAAAACATAAACAACACGACAATGATTGAAAATGCAGAATTTACAGAGGAGCGTGAGCTAACTCCAGAAGAAATCAAGGCTAAAACAGAAGAGATGCTAAACTTTTATAAAGAGCAGATTGACTTTATGAAGGTGCAACTTGAGTTTGAGTCATTATCAGCTGACATTGAAGAAAACAGACTTAAGCGTATGGTAGCAATGATCAGACAAGCTCAACTAAACACTCCTCCATCTAATGAGGAAGCTGAGGGTCCTACAGAAGAGAGACCTAAAAAAAATCTCAAGAAAGTGTAATGCTATAATAAACCAACAATGGCTATTGTAAATCAAGTTCAGAAACGTATACGAATGGAGATTTGGGATATTACCAAGTTTCAGATATCTGTACATTGTAATTTAAACGATATACCTGTTTCTACCCTTGATCTAAATTGCTTAACCCTTTTAGCATTATCTGGTGAGAGAGAACTTACAGAGTTTTGCAAGACTGCTGCCAGTAAAGAAATTTTCGGCAGCAGTCAATCTGTAAGAAATGCTGTAACCAAAGCAGAAAAAAGAGATCTTATTTTAAAAGAAGGGTCTAGCAAAAAAAAGATTAGAATCAATCCTAGTTTGAAAATACAAACTGAGGGGAATATCCTTTTAGATTATAAAATTGTAAGAATTGAATCCAAAGAAATCTAAAGTTATATTGAAAGATTTGTACTCTGAATTGGATTTGGAGGAATCTTTAGTAAATGATGTTATTGACTTCTACTGGGGAAATGTCAGAAAATCCATAACATCCGTATCATACTGTAGAATAAACATAGAAAATATTGGAGTTTTTCAGGTTAGAAAGAAAACATTATTGAGTGCTATTCAGAAGTATGAGGCATTGATAAATAAGTTTAATAAACCAAATTTTTCTAATTACCCTAGATATCAGGCACTATCTGATAGACTTGTTGTTCTAGAAAACACAAAAAAGGAATTAGAGGAAGAAGATGTGAGACGTAAAAAAATCAAAAGTGAAAAATATGGAAACACTACTGGAGGTTTGGAAGAAAAAGGGTAAAATACTTGAGGGTATTAAAAACTCTATATTTAAGACAGAACATGTTGAAGAGATTGCGGAAAAAAGGAATCAAATATGTCAAAGTTGTGATGATATTGACAGAGGGGGTGACAAATGTTTTGCTCCCGGAACTCAACCCTGCTGTGGCGTATGCGGTTGTTCATTGCAGTTTTTACAAAGGTCTTTATCATCTGAATGTGAAGCAGGTAAATGGAAGGCTGTTCTTACTGAAAAAGAAGAACAAAAACTTAATAAAAAACTTGAAGAAAATGCCGGTTAAATTTTTACCCACCGAACATAAATATGTAAGTATTGACCCATCTGAAAACATTCAATGGACCAGTGTTACTAGTGTTATCTCTAAGTTTAAGGAATACTTTGATGCTGATGCTATAGCTGAGAAGTCCTCTAAAAATAAAAAGAGTAAATGGTATGGTATGTCTCCAGAAACTATCAAAGAAGCCTGGAAGAATGAGTCAGACCGAGCTATCAATCTAGGAACCTGGTACCATAATCAAAGAGAATCTGATATACTTGGTTGTGATACTATTAGCAGAGATGGACAGGACCTTAAAATTTTTAAGTCTCTTGAGACAAATGGAATTAAAACAGCTCCTGATCAAAAGTTAAAAGATGGTATCTATCCTGAGCACTTTGTTTATTTAAAATCAGCCGGTATCTGTGGACAGTCAGATAGGGTAGAGGTATTAAACAGTAAGGTAGACGTGTATGATTATAAAACAAACAAAGAGATTAAATTAGAATCATACAAAAACTGGGAGGGTATCTCTAAAAAGATGTTCTATCCTTTATCTCATCTTGATGATTGTAACTATAATCACTATGCTCTTCAGCTTAGTTTGTACATGTATATAATCATTAAACATAATCCTAAGCTCAAACCGGGTAAACTTATTCTAGACCATGTCATTTTTGAAGATGATGGGGTTGATAAAGAAGGAAAGAAAATTCACAGGCTTGACCTTGAGGGATATCCAATTATTAAAAATGTTGAACGTTATGAGCTACCTTATCTAAAAGAAGAAGTCATTGCTATTATTAATCATATGTCACTATGATGCTTCAACTTGACCCCATGATACCTATTAAAAGAGTATCAGATGACATGGAGGGTTACGCTTTCTTGGTTATAGACTATAGTCAGGAACATGACTTATTGTTCACCTGTGCTATGGATGATGGAGAAATATGGACATTGAATAATAAAGAATTAAGATTTTGTAAGAACATAAGCCTAGAAAGAAAATAATGCTAAACATCAACATCCCATCTTTTAAATGTCTTGTAAGATTATCACATCTTACAAAAAATGATAAGGACAGTAATATTTTTCATCAAGCTTATGCCTTTGGTGTACAGTCTGTTGTTAGTAAAATACTTACATTCCACATAATGACTGATTATGGAATGCTTAGATCAAGAGTACCATTATCTGAAATATTTATTAAAGAACCGGAAAATGATATTCCTTATTACTATAAACAACTCTGGGATTGCTTTTCAGAAAATGTAGTTGTTACAAAGTTTGAATACTTACATGAAAAAAGATGTCAGGTTGTTCTAAGAGATAACAATAAAGTCTGGGCCACTTACTTAATGACTGTTGATTGGTTTAATAATCCTTATTCAGATGAACCTTCTGATTATAAATGTGGGCACATTCTTGTAGCTGATGATGGATATCTTCTTTGTCAACCTAATAATAGAATATATTGGAAAGATTCTAATTGGGTTACTAAAGATTTTCCATTAGATCCTAAAGAAATAAAAGTAGATAAAAAAATGTTTTCTGTTGAAACAGTTGCTGATAGATGGATAGCTGAAGATACAGATAATTATTATTATAACATAAACAAAGATGATAGTAAAACTATTTGACATATCTAATGGCATTGTAGTTCCAACAGAACATTGCTATACTCTGACCACTTTAAAAAAGATAATGGACTCTCACCCAGATGATTATCTTAAAATCTATCAGTATCTGTTTTATATGACATGCCCTAATCCAGATATTAATCCTTTTTTTAATGTTGCAGAAATAGATAAAGAAGAAATTATACTACATGAAATAGATGCTGATTTCTCAACTGATGATTCTGATATCATAGCTGCTCTTAAGTTTTGTTCAAACATGTATGAAACACCTACCTCTAGAGCATATAAAGGAATCAAACAAATGCTGGATAAATTAGGTACTTATATGGAAACCACTCTTATAACAGATGGTAGAGATGGAAACATTACAGCACTAGTAAATGCTGCTGCAAAATATCAACAGATTAGAGAGAGCTATAAAGGTGCCTATAAAGATCTTCAGGATGAACAAAAAAGTCAAGTACGCGGTGGGCAAGGATTAGCTTATGATCAAAATTGATAAAAAGAAGTTTTAAAAATATAAGATATTATTTATCTTTATATCATGAGCAAATCAAACATTGAAAAAACTGCACCTAAAGGGGCTGTGAACTTCTCGATCACACTATCAGAAGAACAGAAAAAAGCCAAAGAGTTAATCATTACTAAGCCATATAATTTTGTTATAGGTAATGCTGGTTGTGGAAAAACTCTTGTTGCTGTACAAATAGCTTTGGATATGTACTTTAAAAGGCAAGTAAATAAGATTATCATTACTAGACCTACTATTTCTACAGAAGACAATGGTTTCTTACCGGGATCTGAAAAAGAAAAGATGGAACCTTGGTTAGTACCAATTAAATCTAACATGAGAAAAGTATACAATAAACCTGATGTTCTAACTAAAATGGAAGAAGAAGGTTCTATTGAGCTTGTTTCTCTTAGTCATTTCAGAGGTAGAACCTTTGAAAATGCCATATGTATTGTAGATGAGTTTCAGAATTTGACAAAAGCTCAACTACAAATGTGTGTAGGAAGACTTGGCAAAGGGTCAATTATGATCTTTACCGGTGACCTTCATCAAATAGATTTAAAGTATAAAAATGATTCTGCTATCCATGAGATTTCTAAAGTTGAAAAATCTTCTTTTGTAAATAAAATCTTTCTTACTGAAAATCATAGACATGAAGCTCTGACAGAAATACTTAGATTATTGAATGAATACTGAAATCTATCAACATATTCCCACCTATGAAAATGGAGAATGGAGTTATACGGACTTTGAAAGCAGAAAAGACTTTTATGAGTTCTGTAAATCTATTTTCAAAGAACCTGGGAGATATGAATTTGATGAAGTATCTGAGAAATTTAATGAACAGGCTAAACTCTTTGACAAGAATGGACTTTACTGTATAGCACCATCAGGTACTAAAGATTTCATAAAGTTCTGGGATACAGAAAAAGAGAAATGTAGGAAAGGTGTTATATACAAATCAAATGATAAAACCTGGTATATATCCAGGGATTATTATATGTGGCTAAATTTCCTTCCTATTTTCAACAAAGAAATACAAAAGTACGGCTTTGCTGATGTAAGGGATGCACAGTATCATATGGCTCTGTATGAAATCTTAGCAGAGCTTGACTATAAACACTGTGCTATTTTAAAGAAACGTCAGATTGCTAGCTCATACTTTCATTGTGGAAAGCTTATAAACCAGATATGGTTTGAGGAAGGGGTTACCCTAAAGATGGGAGCTAGTCTCAAAGACTATATCAATGAGAAGGGTAGCTGGAAATTCCTTAATGAATATGAGTCATTTCTAAACAAACATACTGCTTGGTATAGACCTATGAATCCAGACAAAGCAATGTTCTGGCAACAAAAGATTGAGATTGTAAATTTTGTAGGTGGTCAAAAAAGAAAAAGTGAATTAGGTCTCAAGGGTGTGATCCAGGCTATGTCATTTGAGAAAAGTCCTACTACCGGTGTCGGTGGTCCTACTAAATACTTCTTCCATGAGGAGGCTGGTATTGCCCCTAAGATGAATCAGACCTATGAGTACCTAAGACCGGCACTTAGATCAGGTATGATTACTACAGGTACATTCATAGCAGCAGGTTCTGTGGGTGATCTCAGTCAATGTGATCCTTTAAAAAAGCTGATCATGCACCCTGAAGACAATGATATATATGCAGTGTTTTCAGATCTTATAGATGATAAAGGTACAATTGGAACAACCGGTTTATTCATTCCTGAGCAGTGGTCTATGCCACCCTATGTAGATAAGTATGGTAATTCTAAAGTAGAAGAAGCTTTGGAAGCACTAGATATACAATTTGCTGATTGGAAGCAGAAACTAGACCCCCAGGAATATCAACTCCGTATATCACAGCATCCTCGTAATGTAAAGGAAGCATTTGATTTTAGAAGTGTCTCTCTTTTTCCAGGACATCTTATATCAGCTCAAAATCAAAGGATAGAAGAGAAAGAATATCCATATGAGTTCCTTGATATTTACAGGAATGCTAAAGGAGAAGTTGCTGTAGAGACAACTAACAAGCTTCCTATCATTGAATTCCCCATATCAAAAAATACAGAGGATAAAACAGGTGTTTTGGTTGTATGGGAAAGACCTGATAAAAATGCAGAGTTTCTTACCTATTATGCATCTGTTGACCCTGTTGGAGAAGGTAAGGCTGAACATGTTGATAATATGTTATATACACCAGAAGGTAGAAAAAGAATAGGCGATATTAAAATTGGAGATAAGGTTATAGGATCTGATGGAGGAGCTATTAATGTAATAGGTGTTTATCCACAAGGAATTAAAAAAATGTGTAGTATAACATTCAGTGATGGACATAGTATTAAAGTATGTGAAGATCACTTATGGGATGTAAAACTAAATGGTGGAACAAAAGGATATATTACACTTTCTGTAAAAGATTTACTAGACAATACTAAAACAATTACTTATAATGGAACAGGTAGAAATAGTAAAAAAGAATATATAGTTTCCCCTTATTATAAAGATAAGCAAAATAGAAATAAATGGTCAATACCAATAGTTAAACCTATTGGTTTTGATTCTGGTAAAAGATTACCTATCAATCCCTATTTATTAGGTTTGCTATTAGGTGATGGTGGCTTATCACAAAAGTCTATTAGATTTAGTACAGTTGATACAGAGTTAATTAATTCTATTGAGCATATTTTAGAAGATGACTTATTAATAAAAAAGGTTAAAAATTCAAATTGTGATTACTCAATTGTTACAAAAGTTGGTTTAAGAAATTCATTAACTAAAAGATTAAAAGAATTAGGTTTAAAAGGTAAAAGATCTGAAGATAAATTTATACCTCAAGAATACATGTATGCAATGGGGTCTAGTAGATTATCTTTATTACAAGGGTTAATGGATACAGATGGTTCTTATTCAAATCATGGAGCAGAATTTTATTCATCATCAAAAAGATTAGCTTATCAAGTTGTTGAATTAGTTCAATCATTAGGGGGAATAGCAAAAATAAGATGTAAAAAAACAACTCATTTAGATTCTTATATTGTAAGAGTCTTATTACCTGAATATCTTAATCCTTTTATATTAACAAGAAAAAGAAAAATTTATAGACCATCAAAAGTATTTAGTAGATATATAACAAACATAGAATACGTAGATGATGCAGAAGCTGTATGTATATCAGTTGATGCACCTGATAATCTTTATGTTACTGAACATGCTTTAGTTACACATAATACAACAACATCAGAATCTCTATGTTCTATATATGTATATAAAACAGCAGTAGAGGTAACTAAAAATAATGGTTCTGAGATTGAGACTTATGTAGAATCTGATAAAATAGTAGCTGCCTGGTGTGGTAGATTTGATGATATCAATAAAACTCATGAGAGATTAGAGATGATAATTGAATGGTATAATGCCTGGACTATTGTGGAAAACAACATTAGCCAGTTCATTAACTATATGATTTACAGAAAGAAACAAAAGTATCTAGTACCTAGATCTCAGATTCTTTTCCTTAAAGATATTGGGGCTAATGCCAATGTATATCAAGACTATGGATGGAGAAACACCGGTACTTTGTTTAAGAGTCATATGCTAAGTTATGCAATTGAATATCTTAAGGAAGAACTAGATCATGATGTTACCTCTGAAGGAAAAGTAGTAAGGACAAAATATGGTGTTGAAAGAATACCAGATCCTATGCTATTAAAAGAAATGATAGCCTACAGAGATGGTGTTAACGTGGATAGACTAGTTAGCTTTGCAGCACTTATAGCTTTTGCAAAAGTTCAGCAAGCTAATAGGGGTTACAAAAAGCGTTATGAGGAAACAGATCTAGCTAAAAAATTGGATAACTCAAATAAATTCAGTAAATTAACTAAGAGCCCTTTTCGTAATTTAGGAGGAAGTGGCTCAAAGAATGATACAATGAGAATTCCTAAACAGCCATTTAGAAATTTAAAATAATATGCAAATATATAATGCCTTACAGGCTAAAGCCGGTGCCAAGACAGAGTACAACAAAATGGGTACTCTTAATCAACCTATTCAGTTTTTACCTAGATCTAAAAAAGATGAAGATTGGGCTGCTTGGTGTTTAGATTGGTTGGAGTGGCAAGGTCTTAAAATGGTACGTAGAAATGCCAGAAGACTTATGAAAAACTATAAGCTGGCTAAAGGTATTATAGATAGAAGTGATTATATCATTGAGGAAGATAATGAGAATGCCGATTTAATTGATACTTTAACTAGAGATGATATATCTGCCTTAGAATTAAAGTTTTATCCCATTATTCCTAATGTGATTAACACTCTTACATCTGAGTTCTCTAAAAGAGTAACCCGTGTAACTTATTCAGCTGTAGATGAAAACTCTTACAATGAAATGTTAGAGCTTAAAAAGTCTCAGGTTGAGCAAGTTCTTATGTTTGAGGCACAGCAAAGAATGAACAGTAATATGATGGCTATGGGTATTGATCCAGAGTCAGAGGAGTACGGTCAAGCTATGGCTCCAGAAAATCTTAAAACTCTTCCTGAGATTGAGGCTTTCTTTCAAAAAGATTACCGTTCTATGGTTGAGCAATGGGCTGAGCATCAGCATAAAGTTGATGTTGAGCGGTTTGGTATGGATGAACTAGAGGAAAGAGGTTTCCGTGATTTGCTTATTACTGATAGAGAGTTCTGGCATTTTAAAATGATGGAGGATGACTATGAGGTAGAGCTATGGAATCCTGTACTAACATTTTATCAAAAGTCACCAGATAGACGATATATGTCAGACTCTAACTGGGTTGGTAAGTATGATATGATGACCGTAGCTGATGTCATTGACAAGTATGGCTGGTTGATGACTGAAGAACAAATGGCTTCCATAGAACTTATCTATCCGGTAAGATCTGCAGGTTACCCTATTCAGGGATATCAAAATGACGGAAGCTACTATGATGGTACCAAATCACATGAATGGAACACTAACATGCCATCACTTGGTTACCGTCAGTTTACTTCTATGTGGGATAGCGCTGTTTATGGTGGTGATATTGTAAACTGGATTATGATGGAGAATGAAGATTACCTTGATTTAGGTATGTCTAATCTTCTACGTGTAACAACTGTATATTGGAAATCACAACGTAAGGTAGGTCATCTTACTAAGATTACAGAGTCTGGTGAAGTTATATCAGATATTATAGATGAAGACTATAAGGTAACTGTAAAACCTCAATACAATACTACCTTACAGGTAAATAAAAACAAGTATAATCTTGTTTATGGTGAGCATATTGAATGGATATGGATTAACCAAGTATGGGGTGGTGTAAAGATTGGACCTAACAGACCTACATTCTGGGGTACTAACAACCCAGGCGGTATCACACCTATCTATTTGGGTATTGATAATAACCACATAGGGCCCCTCAAGTTTCAGTTTAAGGGTGAGAACTCACTCTATGGATGTAAGCTACCGGTAGAAGGATCTGTTTTTTCAGATAGAAATACCAGATCTACAGCACTTGTAGACCTAATGAAACCATTCCAAATTGCCTATAATATTGTCAATAATCAAATTGCTGATATTCTTATAGATGAACTTGGAACAGTCATCATGCTTGACCAAAACTCTTTGCCTAGACACTCACTAGGTGAAGATTGGGGTAAGTCTAACTATGCTAAGGCATATGTGGCCATGAAGAATTTTCAGGTACTTCCTTTAGATACATCTATCACTAATACAGAAAATGCATTAAACTTCAACCATTTCCAAAAATTGGACATGTCACAAACTGAACGTTTGATGTCAAGGGTACAGCTTGCTCAATATTTTAAACAACAAGCTTTTGAAGTTATTGGTATTACTCCACAGCGTTTAGGTCAAGAAATAACCAGGCAAACTGCTACCGGTATAGAGCAATCTATCAACGCTAGTTATGCTCAGACTGAGACTTACTTTATTCAGCACTGTGATTATCTTATGCCAAGAGTTCACCAAATGAGAACTGATTTGGCCCAGTATTATCACTCTACTAAACCATCTACCAGACTAAAATACATAACCACTCTAGATGAGCAAAAG
>Ga0315909_10005774_pt1 | contig 14087 bp, 5 predicted proteins | sample LakEriMetagenome_11_FD_203527 | JGI IMG/M metagenome (GOLD analysis project Ga0315909, IMG submission 203527) | Freshwater fungal communities from buoy surface, Lake Erie, Ohio, United States - Buoy 2 MA125 | ecosystem: Environmental > Aquatic > Freshwater > Lake | place: USA: Lake Erie, Ohio...
TAGATTCACTAAAATCTAAAATGTTATTTGCTTCTATTTGAATTTCTTCATTTGAAGCATACCCGTCATCGGTAGGATAAATTTCAATAGATCGCAGATAATGAGATGCGCCCGATTCAGAACCTATTATATTTTCCCCCAGAATAAATTCTCCATCAACGTTAGAAGCCTGAAGTAAATTAGTAGTAGAATCCCAAGATTTGACTCTCGCGGCAGTTCCGCTCTGAGATCCTGTAATAACTTCATTGAAAATAAAGTTTCCTATTGAGTTTGTATTTGGATTTTGTATGCTTATTGTGGGAGGTACAGTGTATCCAAGGCCGGCATTCGTGATGAGTATTGATGAAATAAATCCTTCCGCAGAAAGAATTGCAGTTGCGGCTGCAGAAACTGTTGATATTCCGGAGAATACAATAGAAGGGGCGATTGCATATCCAGATCCTGGATTTGTAACTGTAATAACCCCAACTATTCCGTCACCAATTGTTGCAATTGCAGCTGCGCCGCTTCCACCTCCACCTATAAACCTGACCCCAGGAGTTGTAGTATACCCATACCCAGGATTTGCAATTTGAACACTCTGAACAGATTTTGCCTGAGGATTTATATTGTCATTGCATACTACAATTCCTCCGATCATTTTAGCAATTGCAGTTGCAGTTTTTCCACTACTTGGAGCAGAAGAAATGCCAACATTTGGGGTGCTGGTATACCCACCTCCCCTATTTGTCACAGTAACATACCTAACCCCACCGTTCACTATGCTAGTAACTGCTGATGCAGTAACTCCAACTCCAACCATCCTGAGATTTACCAGATTTCCAACAGGAACTTTTTCTGGATCGTTAACATTACCACTAATAAGTTCGTCTATCTCCCCAATAGAGGTGTCTATTACCTCATCTTCATATCTGAATAATTCACATCTTAATTGATATGTATATGTTCCTTGTAATTGGTAGAATGGTTTTTCGTGTTCTACGTATTTAATTTCAAATAAACGTTTCCCTAGAGGAAAATAAATTATATCCCCCTCCTTTGGCCTTGATGATAATTTAATATCTGGTTGATTTTGAATTAATGGTGAAATATAAGTTTTAAATCTTTCTTTAGAAATAGTTAGAGTAATTTCATTTAATGCCTGAATACCAAACTTAGACAAAATAGTTGGGTTTTCGCTGTACCCATCATATGTCTCCACATAAGCCTCAATTGGATATGCACTACTGAATGCAGATTCTATAACTTCTCTTATAACAGTTCTTTCTGTTATATATTGTCTAGGGAGATAATAAACTTCAATACCATACATTCTAAGTTGTTCATTTATTAAATCTTGAACAAGACTTTGTTCAGTTTTAGAACCCTGCAGAAAGAATGGATTGAGCATTTTATTATCCTATCATATCTAAAGGTGGAAGTTCGTAAGTGTTTGACATCTTTTCCATCAAGACATCAATCTCTCTTTGTGCATCATCAAACATTTGTCTTCCATTTAATTCCACTCCACCCGGAAGTTTTACGCCAGTAAATTTCATCATATTTTGTCCCCATTGCTTTTTAATCAATGAAGTTAAATATGGTTTAATAAAAGAATCGTTCCAAACTCTTGAATAATCATTTGGGTCAAGAGTTGAATAACAATCAATAATAACGTATTGGTCCTTTCTTAAAGATGACCAATCAACATCAAGATATAGTCTATCTTGTCTCTTATTAAAACGAATTTGTTTTTGTGTATTCAGAAGGAAATCCAAATCCTCTAGATATGTCTTAACCATTGCATAACTAAGAAGTTCAGTTGTTCCCCAATAGTAAATATCATTTAAGAATAATTGATATTTAACACTAAACATACTACTGGTAATAGTATTTGCGCCATCAAAGATAAAAATTTTATTGACGCCTATCACATTTGGTGGAACTTGCAAGTAATTACTATTCTCAAAATAAGTAAATGTGGTAGCAGTGCCGACTATATTTACGGTTGCTGATGTAGATGCTATTCCTACAGATCCTCCACTGTATCCAGCTCTACCTCGTTCAATATCATCTTGTGTTATCTTATACTTATAAAATGTTGGATATACGCCATCAAAATGCCTTTCTTGAAAAAACTGAATGGCATCATCTACCAAGTCATCAATTTGTTCATCGGCAACATTGATTTCCAGAACGGGAGCGCCCAGTTTTCTCTTGCAATAATCAATAAGTTCTTGTCTTGTTGATGGTTGTGCCATTAGAATTTGAGATTAGCAATTGCTTCTTGTTGACTGAGATATAATTTAGCATATGATTTTGCAAAATTTCTCAAAGTGTCAATGTCAGATATACTATCTATATCTCTTGCAACCTTTTCATATTCAAACATTTTTGTAATATTCTCAAGTGAGATTTGATTAGGATCCATTTGCCAAATTCCTCAATAAGTTTTTAATTTCAGTCAAATCGGTTTTAATTTCGCTTATATCATTTTCAAGGTCTTTTATTTTTTGATTTGATTTATATATTCTCTTATAATTCTCAATATATGTATTGTAACTCTCAACGTCAGTGTTCACTATCGCATTTGAGTTACAATCTCTTATTAAATGATCCCTGTCCTTTACCTTAAAGTATTCCATAATTAAATCAAAGTTTTGGTTTTACGGTAGCAATAGCTCTCAGTGCAGAAACCATAGGATAAGTAGCCTGATTTCTTCCTGACATAACAATTTTTATTGCAAAAGAACTGAAATCGGGAAGATCATCAACACTATATTCATAATCTTTAAATGATCTATCTGAGGTTTGCTGCACAAATGAATCCGCAGACCCATCATTTTTCGATGGGTCTATCACCCTTTTAATTCCTATTCCATCAATTTGATAGTTAGAATAACCTGGGAATAATTCAAAATTTTGTGGAATTTCTGGAGAATCATCTCGGAATAATTGATATAGAACTCTGATATCATTGGTATCATTTCTACTTGCAGTTAAGAATACCTTTAAAGAATTTGCGGGTATCTTGAGTTTAACTGGTTTAGAAATATATATTGAATTGTGCTTATCTGCATATAAGCTTCTAACAGATTCATCATCCGCATAAGAAGAATTTTCTGCAATTGGAGAATTTATCAAACATGAAGTCAGAACTACAGACGTTCTTATCGTATCAATTACTGGAGAAACTCTAGAATCTTCCGATGACATTAAAAATTCCATACTAAGAGAACGATTTCCTGGAGTTTCTGTGATAAATCTCTCTTCATTTACTTCTGAGCAGATTAATCTAGGACTATCAAAATAAGTAGCATCATTTAAATCAATATCTTGGAATCCACAATCTTTGAAAGAAGTTTCGCTTCCAGAAATACTGGTTCCAGTAAATGTCCTTACTTTTGCGGATATATCTGTTTTTGAAGGTATTATTGTTGCTATATCAGGATCGATAGATTCAAATTGAATATTATTAGAGATTATAGTACCAGCATCTCCAGTTTGAGATGATGACTTAAAGTATAACTCATTTGATCTATCTGTACCTATACTATTATCTTGGAAATCTTCCGAAGAATTGTCAATCTTGATATGATAACTATCAAACGTTATTGGATGATTTTCAATGTCAACCTCCGCAAAATTATGTATTTTATTGATTCTTCTTAAAGAAATTCCATTAAATTCATACTTATAAACGTAAGTTGACGCAATGTATGAAATTGCTTGAGTGCCATCAATAGATCTACTGAGATTTGTTAAGGAATTGCCAGAAATTCCAGTGTAAGAAATTACTTCATCGCCAATAATTACGTATCCTGGATTGAGAGCACTTACGCTCTCACCTTCAAACAATTCAAATCCAGAGGAAGATATCAGATTGATTGTACTTGATTCCAATGAGGTTAGTTCTGTTGCCAATCGAGAATTTGTATCTACATTCAAAGGTCTCATCTTCGATATATGCACATAATTCTCAGGAGAGTGCATACCGTGATTTTTTTGATACACCTTCAAGTGTAAACCATCATAATATTGATCTTCAGTAATAGTTGAAATGGTTACTCCTGCTCCAACATATGTAGTAATACCCGAAGAATTTATATAACTTAAGGTGGAAATTCCGGAGGAGAAAGAACCCTGGACATTATCTAATATAAAAGTATTATTTGACGATATTGAACTTACAACAACTTTCGCGCCAAATCCTACATTTTGTCCTATACTTGGAATTAATAAAGAATCTCCGACTTGATAACCATATCCACCATCTGTTATTGTTACCGAATAAACAGAACTTGAATTTACTACGACATTTGCAGTTGCACCTTGCCCATACCCAGTCTCTGTTAACAGAGACACATTATTAAATGTTGCAGATGTTGAAGTTGGCGTATACCCTATTCCAGCGTTACTTACAGTAACACCGGCTCCTGTAGTAATTTTCCCTGCTATTCCAATCAAATCCGCATAAGCATTATTATTTTGTGTGATTGTTATTCCAGGAACAATTATTGAAGAGTCGTATCCAGTAGACCCTAAACCTACTACAATTCTTTTTGAAATTGTTTGTATTTGGTTTGAATCTAGTACACTAACTCTATTGTTTCCTAATGCCAGTTTTGGATTATAGAATCTAACCAATCCTTCACTCACAAAATCTGCTCTATTAATTCTGTATTTCAAATCTTCCAATTGTGATGGAGTCCATACGGATCCGTCTTGGGATTTGAATAGACTTCCTAAAGTTGGTTGAGTGACAACCCTAACGCCAGTTTGGATATCATTTTGTCCCAATTGTGTTATAAACACTCTATAATTTGAACTATTGGATAATAATACAATCGCATATTCGGCAATAGAATTGCTTGCAATTGGTGCTTGCCTTACTGACTGTTGCTGTGGACCATTCAAAAATACAGGAGATGGGAATCTGAATCTCGTAGATGCTGATCCATCAACAGAAATATTGATTTGATCTGGAGTCAGGGTTACTTCAGAAAAAGGAATAACTACATTGCTTGGTACTCCGGATATGACAGGTCTTATTTGCAATGTAACCGGAATATTGTCTTCATCCTTAGTTTCAAACCAGATATCAACAGAAGTTAAAAATATGCCGGTGTCTTCATTGATATAGAATGATTGTGCTAATGGATCTACTCTAACTCTTCTTGGTCTAGTTTGTCTTCTTCTAGGTCTAGGATTTCTTGGTCTAGGAGTTGTCGGTATTTGTGTATTTGTTGTTGTATTTGTTGTTGTATTTGTTGTTGTTGTTATAGTAGTTGTATGTGGCGGAATAATAGTAACGTTTCTTGTTGTAATAATATTAGTTTCTGTTACTTCAAGTTGTCCGTCCGAAGTAAATGTTGCATCGGCACTGCTTTCATTATTTGTGGTGAATTCATTTGATACTATATCGTTAAGATTCGGAGTATCTATTAATGTGAAATTATTTTCGCCATTAATCCAAGATGGATTGCCAATTTTATTTGGATCTGGAATATACAAAGAACCTATAAGTCTTCCTCCATTATCTGAAATAAGACGAATATTTGAAATTCTTGCAACAGCACCAGAAGTTTTACCAATTAATGTCATATTTGGCGATATTCTTCCATAAAATTCAACTTCAGAAGGAATTTCCAATGCTCTAGTATCCACATTTAAGAATGAAGAAGATTCACTATAATCCTCCGGCATTGGTTGTTGCGTGTATGGATTCAATTTGAAGGTTTCTGGCTGTACTAGTCTATAACCAGGAATATAACTAAGACTAGGAAGACCAGGTTGGTCCTCAAGTCCCAAGTCAATTGACAAATCCACAAAACCTTCAGGACTTCCATCAAAAGGTCCTACCTTATGATTAGGTTTACATAATCTAAATTTAATTTTTGAAGTAGTGAAAGTTGGGTCACTCTCAACAGTTTCTCCAATTTCAAACTTTCCGGAAATCATTGTCACTTCCAACAATTTAGGAATAATATAATCCTTAACGTCTATTCCTTGGAAGAATGAATAAAATCTTGTTCTTGGTTTTAATCCCCTAGCATCAAATTCTATGTTTCTACTTCTGAGGAATCTTATAGGCTCAGTGTAATGAGAAGATGATTCTGATGTAGTTTCGGTTTCTATTATTTGTTCCGGTGTTACAATAGTTGTAACATCAGTGGTACTTTTTGTACTTGTTGTTGTACCTGTTTCTATTATTTCTGGCAAAGTAAGAATAGGAATTCTTCTCCTTCTTCTTCTATTTGTCATCCTCACCCTAAATCCATTGTCAAAAACATCACGAATTCTTTCTCTTTCGTTATTTGATGTATTTAAAAATGGGAAAGATGATATTGGTCCAATTTGCCTTGTTCTTAACTGAGCGTCGGCAAATCCTCTTCTATGGCACCATATTCTTCTCTTGCGGTTGTGGTTATGGCGAGATCTTTTTTTGCGGAAGCATATTCTTTTTGGCCATCTTCTTGGATTATTGCCACCATGAGTAAGTGGATCTTTTATATTAACTACATTATCAATCGTAACATTATTGATAATAGTGATGTTTTCGTCTGGAATTGGATCTAAAGTTGTTGTAACCTCATTGAAACTATTTGTAGTTATTGCACTCTCATCTATCCAAGTATCAATTGGTGGATTAAGTATTAAAGTTCCTTCCCAATATCTAACCAAAAACGGAGTAACACTTTCTGTTTTTGTAGCTAATAATTGCTCATCATACATAACCTCAGTATAATCCAGGGTAATGAGATCCCCCGTTTTTCTTATATTTGGAGATCCTAGATCGGAAACATAACTGTGATCCTTGTTTGGAGAATATGTTTGACCAACTCCAGAAATTGCTTCCGAACCTAATTGCAAATCAATCAATGTTGTATAATGTAGAGGTCTCAGTGTCTTAGTATCTGGGTCTATAGAACATCTATAACTATAGTTTTGTAAATCGTGATATGTGTCATCTTTAAAATCATCAACAAAAAACCCGCACTTGAAACGATCCAATCCAGTTTCTGCATCTTTTATAGTAATATTTTCAGTTTTTGATTCTAATGCACTCAATGTAGTGAATTCTTCTACTCTTTGGATTCTATTTTCAAGTAAAGATATGTCGGACATAAGATATCTCTTATGCTGACTCATACTTACAATAGCATTCTTTACATCATAAAGATATGGCGGAAGGTTTATTATTGCAATTTGCAGCGAATTATTTTTTTCTTGTGGTACAGTTGGATAATCGTCGGGAATTCCTGAGACAACTTCAAAACTTCCGTCTTGATTTAAAAATACAGAGTCTATTCTTCCGACATAATAAGAATAGTTCAATATTATATTTTCGTCAGGTGCTAAGATATATTTTGAGTATTGTCCATCGTTTGAAAAAATGCGAGAATCAAATTCAAATGGAGATTTGGTGGACAACGAATATGGAGCAACTCTAGGTCTAATATCAATAAAATCTGTTACTCTTGTTTCTTCGTATAGAGGAATTTCTGATTTATAATCAACGTTTGGATAACTATTTACTGTTATGAATTCTCCAGTATCACCAGAATCTATTGTATAATTTTGAAATACTATTTTTATTTTTTTGGAAGGTTCTAAAACATTCTCCCTTCTTATAATTCTTCCATAATCATAGTATTGGTCTCTTTGGCCATCATCTAAAATAAAATTTCGTGTTGTATTTTTGTCTCCCAAATACTTTGAAGTTATTATAGATTCAATAGATGATTCCTTTCCCTTTATAATCTCATTTTCTGTGAATTGATTTAAGTTCAAATAAACATATTCAATAGTATCAGTTGAAATCCTATTGACCACTAGACCAACAGCTCCTGAAGTTTTTCCTACTATTTGTTCTCCAATAATATAATCTTGATTATTATTGGTTGGTCCAGTAAAGGAGGTTAATTTTAAGTTTGGTAAAGATGGGTCAGCAATAGACGAAGACTCATATACAGCCAATACATTTAATACGTCGGGAACATTCAGGCAAATTTCTTCATCTTGAACTCTTGTTCCATATGTTGCGTTGTATGTCAATCCATCATTTAAAGTTGTAGTTCCTATACCAGATGAAGAATACTTAGAATTATTGATGATTAATGTATTAACTTTATTTAATTTTTTAATTTTTGAGTTAGGGTTTATATTCTTTACAGTAGCAATAACTTCTGCAGTGCCGCTTGAATATTTTAATCCACTGAAAGTCAATTGCTTCGCAGTACCATTAACAGAATACTTATCTCTTCTTAGTGGTTCTAATGTTCCATCACTATATGTAATAATAAATTTATCCTCATCAAAGGAGTCAAAATATACACTGGGTTCACTAACAGTAATTTCTATTTTATTTGAGGAAAAGGAGACGTTTGAAAATACTCTTCTCTGAAGAATCTCATTATTTTCTAAAGAAATTGAAGATATATTTTTTTTATTTAATTTTGTCAATAAAGAACTATTTGAATTATATGAAGACGAATATACTTTATTTACATTAGTAGTAGTGATATCGGAACTTGGAAGATTTCCAGAACAAATACCAGAAACACTTGTTAGCGCAGAAATTGTGAAATTAGTTCCCCCAGCACTGACCGAATTGACTTTATTGTATATTATATCTGACCCTGTAGTTGGATTTGGATATGAAATTATATCACCTGCTGAAATTTTATTGGTAAATTTATTTTCCAATCCCACGGAAACTGTACTAATTCCTGCCGATGCTGCACTGATATTAAAAGGAGTTCCTTGAGGTGCTAAAATAAATCCCGAATCTAAGACTAAATCGGCATTAAATGTGGATATGCCCACATTAGAATATAGTGATTTTACATCAGAAAATTTATAGTCTCTAACTGAGTTTATTAGTCTTCCATTATCAGCACCATTTATGATTACTTGTTCATTTTCTGAAAATGTTCCAGATACTTGATATAGTGTTAGGGATGATGAATTTGAAACAGAATACTTCAGATATCCAGTAGCATTACTCTTTTTGCCTTGTATAAAGGCTGGTATTGATTGTGTGACGTTAGATGTCAGGGTTATATTTGTAAAAGTTTGTATATCAAATAGTCTAAGATTCAATCTACTTGTATCGTCAACATAATTTGATTCTGGAACATAATCATAAACCCGAGCCACACCTATAGTAGTACCGGATGCAACGTGAGCGGTGCTTCCTATGCGGGAATCCATCAAACTTACATATGAAGTTGTTCCTAGGCTAATAGAAGCAGAACCGTAGGAATTATTAACAACAACCAAATTTCCTGCATTATAAGAAATTACTTGGTTGGTTAGATCTTTTGAAGTTCTTGGTTTTTTTACATCTAAGAGTCTTGGTGAAATGGTCTCTACATCATATCCATTGACATATGCCTTACCAGGTCCAATTTGGTATATCATCATATCTTCAGATGGATTATTTCCACTTGAAGTTATTTGATCTTCAAAATATATACCATTATTGAGAACTTTATCATTCAGACTATCCTGAACAAATAATGTAAATGGTTTGACATAATAATCACCATTAGTATCTGACGTTCTTCTCGCAAGTTCTTCCCTAATTAAATTATATTGTGGATTTTTATCAAAAAATTGCGGAACACCATCTAATACCCTGAGTATTTCTACAAAATTTGAAGTGTCTTCGTCAAATTGCTTTTTGGATAATTCCAATTCTATTTTAAATCTATCTGCGCCTGGGGCAGCATAGTTAGAAAATCCTTGAGCATTATCATATAACGAATCATCTTCATCAGAAGTAACAATAGTTTCTATAACATTAAATCCTACCTTGTAAGAAGGATTTTGATCATATTGGTCCAGAAGAATTCTTTGCTCAGTGACGTTTACAAAAGTACCCCTAACAAAATAAACACCAGGAGCTACCTTTACCGAAGAACCTTCTGATGTTGCGTTTGTTGAAATTGTATTGCAAATTGCTTGGCCGGGGGGAATATTAAAATTCCCATATTGAACATCATTTTCTGTTATTAAAGTCTCTCCGTCAGCAAAGACTTTAGTACTAAAGTCTGATCCACCACTTTTCAGATATTGTACATATATTGTGTAATTGCCTCTTACAGAATCTTTACTGTCTAATAGGTATACAATTTTCGCAGATACTCCGCTACTAGAACCAGAGATAGTTTTTCCTAAAAGATTTTCAAAATACAAAGAAATAGGAGATCCGTTGTATGTTGATTCTAATTCAACTGCATAAAATGGACTTTCATAGGAAAATTGACCAGGAATTACGACAGAACCCTCTTTGAAGATATGATTTCCAAATTGTTCAACTTGATTTTTTAATATAGACTGTATAGTATTAAGTTCTCTTGCTTGAATAGGGTATCCAGGTTTGAATAATACCTTATGGTAATTTTTGTCCGCATCAAAGTCATCAAAATAAGGAGAGACGTTGAAATTAGTTTCTTGTGACATAATTCTTTAAAATTGCAAAATAACTTTAATATCTTCTTTTTGGTTTGATGACCTAGTAATTGATGGTCTATTATCCACATAAATTATGTTTCCAGAATATTTTTTTGCTTCTGGGTTTGCTACACCATTAATGAAAGATTGACCTAGGTTATATGTCCTATTATTTATTGTAGTAGAAACGCCCGTAAATGAAGTATCAATGTATAAATTTGTTTGGTTGATAAATGTTGTTCCGCCAGTTCCAACCGAACTTGTAAATCTATTTAAATTAATTCCATATTCTGGTGATGGATTTTGGGAACCATCTGTATTGAAACCAACAAGACTTTTATCTTGCCAATATTTCAAAATACCAGTATTTTGATCATAAGAAACAACTCTGCCCACTGCTGTTGTTCCGGTACTTATTGTTTGTGTGATTTTAGAGTTTGCCACAAAAGTTGCACTACTATACCCTACTCCAGCAAGTTTTAGTGCATAAACTGCGCTTGCCTTCTCAATATCAAGCAAAGATGATGAATCGTATGCCTGAGGATTTTCTATAATACCAACCCTAGCAATTTTATTTCCCGTAGTAAAATCTGGATTTTCTATATCATTCTCTATTCGCGAATAAATTAAAACGTTATATGACCCAAGTTCTCTGTAAATGTCTGCGCCATGACCTCCCTTTGGTGGGATAATAACATCGAACGTTGGTGTAGTTGTGCCTGTTGGAAAGTTTGCTCCAACTAAATCTACAGTTCCATAAGTGTATCCAGAACCACCAGATGAAACTGTTATTGATTCAACTTTCGAATCGTTGTTAATAACTATCGTTGCTTTAGCACCAACACCATCACCCTTAATTGGCACATTTGTGTATATTGTATTTGCAGTTCCTAGTCCAATACCCCTATTTGTAATGGTAATAATCTTAAGTTGATTATTTTCACTTGTGGCATTGGTTCTAATTGGCGCATATTCACTGTTTGTTTCCCAGTCTTTTGGTACTGGTATAAAATTAATACTGTCAAATTTTATAATTTCACTTGGTTTAATTGTATAGAGATATTTCCAGATATAACCATCTCCACTATCTCCTGCTGCCTTTGGTTCCAAATCCGTAAATGTAGGTTCATCTAGAGATGGTCTTCCATTTGGATTTTCTGGATCTGTTCCGTTGTGGAGACAAATATAAACTTTATAATCACTATTGATTACATAGTAATTTGTGGAATATATACTTGTCGCTCCAGATGGTTTCGAAGTGTTTGTTCTGCTGATATCATGGCGGTACATATCGTAAGTAATCCCCGACAACCAGGTTACTTTCTTGATAACTTGGTTGACATCATTGGCCTTAATTTTTTTTAAGGCAATCATGGTGTCCCAATAATCATTTTCTTGCTCAAAACTATCCTTTGGAGCAGGGGGAATATTGTCCCAGGTTGAAGAATAGTCAGTGGCATTTGGCAAACCAACAAATGCATAGTATGAATTATTTGAAGAAGTTGCTGCAGATACAAAATTCTTCGCATTCAAGATTCTTAATTGGTCAGTAATAATTGCAGACATTTTACGGTTTTTTATCTATTTATGTTGTAGAATACCCAATATATTTTAGTCTATTAAATCTTTGGATAATTGGAGAAGTTGAAATTCCTCCACTATTTGCATACGATACAAATTCCTTTGGACTTGTTCTTGTACCAGAAGAAATTTTACCCCAACTATATTCTCCATAAAAACCACTGAATCCAAGTCCAGTTAAATTATTATAACCAGAAACACTTACAATAACTTTGGCAACATTAGTAATTCCAACTCCAGCAACAGAAGTCTGTGCAATAGAAACTGAAGCAACCTGATAGATATTATCAATAAAACTGGTGCCAACCCCAACAACATTTTGGGAAGAATCGAGTGAAGTAACACCCTTTCCAACGTTTGATTTGTTAATTACAAAGTAATATCCAGTTTGAATTCCACTAATTCCCGTAGTTGCTATTCCAACCTTAACAATATTTTTATTTCTTAGTGTAGAATTAAGAGGGATAAAGAAGTCAAATGCAATTCCAGTAGAAGCTACGCCAACAGAAACTGTACTGATCCCAGTAATAATTCCAAAATCACCCTCATAAGAAACGTTATCCAACACTTCATAAGAAGACGCCGGGGATTCAAATAATACAGATGGGGGAAGGGATTGATCATACCCAAATCCACCATTCAATATTTCTATTGATGATACGGATCCGTTGATGATGGATGAATTAAATACTGCAACGCCGGTTGATCCAATTCCTATTGGATTTGATATGGAAATTGAAGGAGAAGTAGTGTAACCAACTCCATTATCTGTTATATTAACACTGGAAATTGTTCCAGAAGAAGAAACTACGACAGTTGCTGATGCGGATACTATAGAATCCTGAGATATTATTATAATTTTATTTTGGGGTTTTTCATTAGTACCATTGTGAAGATATTCTCCCTCACTATCGAAGAAAGTCTTAACACTTTCGACAAAAAATACAGTAGATCCAACACTAATATTTCTAATTATGTTTGTGGATGGTTGAATATAAGACTCATAAATTATCCTATCTTTTGCAACTTGCTTCCCATTTACAACTAAATCTTCAGTTTGTCTGCACCAAGATAGCGGTCTATATAAATCTTCATTTTGACTTATACCTGGTCCATCATATAAATTAGTGTTTATTATATCCGAAGAAACAATCTCTGATACCAATCTCTCATATTCTATCAGATCGATATTGTCGCTACTTAGAGTAACAATGTCACCAATCTTTATGCTTTCCAATACATCGACGTTCTGTGTATCAACATCACCAGTTCCTTTATAGAATAATAACTTTGATCTGTCACCTACTTTTGGAGCTTCTGCAAATATCAACGTACTTCCACCTCTAAACGTATATCCTTGACCTGGAACTTGTAAAACATCGTTAAGAAATACGAGTAATGTTGCCTGGACATCAATGTTTGAACCTTTTTTGGACCTAATTGTTGTCTGATTTCCGTTTATGATTATTGGAAATTCCCTGGTTTTGTCGTCAAATAATGAATCTATGGAATCAATTATTTGCAGATTTCCGATTGACCACGCACTGAAATTATCTGAAGCAATATCATCGACAAAAATCTCAAACTCAGAAAAACTCGGAGATGAAGTTGTTGGTATTCCAGTCGTTCCGCCAATAGAAACTGTTAATATTTCATTCTTATTATATCCATAACCAAGATTTTTTAATTCAAATGAAATTATACTGGATCCCTGCCCAACAACAATATCGACAATTGCTCCAGTTCCAAGTCCTGATGATGACTTTGAACTGTAAATTAATGGTACGTTTGAATATGAAAGTGGAGCATCAAAAATAACTATTGGTGGATTTGTTGAAGTATATCCAATACCTGGATTTGTGATAGACACGCCTACAATGTACCCATTGCTGACAGTAGCAGTTCCTATGAATTGAACATTTGGAATTCCAGTACTTTCAGTTTTCACGCCAACATTAATTGTTTTTTGTATTCCTGATCTATACCCGGATCCACTATTTCCAATACTAATTGATTGAATTGTACCTGCTGCTGATACAATCGCAGTTCCTCCCGCAGAAACTAGG
>Ga0315909_10005775_pt1 | contig 14084 bp, 15 predicted proteins | sample LakEriMetagenome_11_FD_203527 | JGI IMG/M metagenome (GOLD analysis project Ga0315909, IMG submission 203527) | Freshwater fungal communities from buoy surface, Lake Erie, Ohio, United States - Buoy 2 MA125 | ecosystem: Environmental > Aquatic > Freshwater > Lake | place: USA: Lake Erie, Ohio...
TATTTTGTTATATGGAAAATATGTTTTAATTTTGGTGGGTGGGTGGGTGTGTTTGTTGATTACATATTCCATATATATAAGAAAAATGAAATTATATTTGGATTATTCAAAAATTATTATATACCTTTGTTAATATTAAAAACTACATATGATAGTACAGAAGTTAAAAAAGGAATTTAATGATGAATACAAGAAAGCTGAATTGTATTATTCTATTCTATCTGTTGTTAATAATTTGAAGTTAACAGATAGAGAAATACAATTAGTTGCTTATACATCTATTAAAGGGAATATAACATATGCTAATGTTAGAGAAGAGTTTTGTAAGAAATATGAAACATCTAGTCCTACAATAAACAACATTATTTCTAAATTAAAAAAACTTGGAATTTTCATTAAGAAGGATGGAAAGGTGAAAGTTAATCCTTTAATTGTTTTAGATTTTAATAAGGAATTATTATTACAAATAAATTTAACAGATGAATAAGCCTAATTCTGTAACGATTAAAGAATGGTTAATTAGAAAAATGTCCATAGATTTAGTTACATCAGAGAAAATTATTAACTCTGTAGTTTCTCATCAATTTGAAAGTGCAACAAATGCTTTGAATTTACATAAGAGTGTTGAGATTTCTGGATTTGGTAAATTTTATTTCAATGAGAAAAAAGCCAAACAACAATTGGATAAATGGAATAAGATTAAAGAAGCTTATGAGAAGATTTTAGAAAATGAAAATACACCAATTGAAAAAAGAAATAATATACAAGTGAGGCTTGCAAATTTATTAGTTAGTATTAAAAAATTAAAACAAAAAATATATGGGTGTGATGGAAATTTATGAGGGATGGAAAAACAATTTGTTTCCGCCTGAAAAACTAAAGGATGTTATTTCACAAGTTAGCAAAGAAAGACTTGATATATGTAACAAATGTCCTGAGCATTCTTCTAATAAGGAGAATTACAAAACAATAAGAATAGACAGTCATTGTGTGTTATGTGGATGTACATTGTCTGCAAAAACAAAAAGCTTTTCTTCTGAATGTCCGTTAGGAAAATGGAAAGCTGTAATGACAGAAGATGAACAAAAAGAAATAGAACAACATGGAGAAAGAAGTTAAATTGCAAAAGATTCCATTAGAAGCTTTTATAGAAGCATTAGTTCATTTATATGAAAATGGTGCAAATTTTGTAGACATTATTGGTGTCCCTGATGTTGATCAGGATGTTATAGGACTTGCTGTAAGAAATGAATATATGGTTTCTCCTGAAGAGATGGATGAATATGATGATGAGGAAGAGGAAGAAGAATATAAAATAGAAAAACAAGTTAAGTTGACAGATGATGACATAAGAAGACTTACAGAAAATTAAAGGTTATGGGTAGATTAAATTATTATCGTCAAGCTCTTCAAGTGTTAGAGAGTTTGAACAAGAGTCATCCAAAATATAATATTGGAAGACATTTAGCTACAGCATTAGATGGTCATGATTTATGGGGAGTGTCAGACAAAGAAGTGTTACAAGCATTAAAAGATTATAAAACAGAATTAGAAATTGATGTTCCACATAAAGAAGATGATGTGGAAGATATTATAAAACAAGGAATGAATTTAAATTCTTTGGATCTCTACGAGGAAGAATAAAACTACATAAAATGGCAGTAAAGAAAAATACATATGTTTCAGCTGAACTTGATTGGGCAGAGGCACAATTATCCTCTTGGAAGGAATATGTTGATGCTAATCCATTACACCTATTAAAGGATAGAATAGAATGGAAACCTACAGCTAAAGGAGGAATGCTTCCTATGGTGATTGCAAGTATTGAGAGTCAAGGAAAGTTTGTACAAGAAACAATGAAAAACTATCTAGCTTTATTAGAGCAAGTGGATAAGCTACGTGAGAAAGAAGAAGCTAAGAAGATTGAAACACGTGGTGGTGCAGAACTAGGCTCTATGGCAGAAGAATTTTTAAAAGGTAGAGGATAATGAAACTAATACATATTACAATTACAATTGGTGATAAAGCTGTAGAACATGTTTTTACTAAAATAGATGGAAATGAAGAATCTATACTTGAACTTATAAAAGAGTTTGTAAAAAATAATTCTACAGAATAATGAAACTACATGATATAGAATATAAAGATTGGTTCATCAATCAAAAGCGTATACCAGATGAAACATCTGCTGAATACAAAGCATTCTTCAATTTCCATAAGGAGATATGTATGAATGGCTGTATGATGGATGGACAATACATCAATCCCTTTCTATATTGGCATTTAAACATATGGCATACAGAGGTGGATGTTCTTGATGAATATGGTAGGATTAATCAGAAATATGCAAACCCATTACTTAGAGATAATGAGTGGTTGGTTACAAACGAAATAGATAGAGCTCATAAGGAGAAAAAAGGACTAGTTATATTAGGTATTAGACGTTTTGCTAAGTCTGTTATTGAAGCTAGTTATATAGGACATGGTGCTACATTTGATGAAAACTCACAAAACATCATTGCAGGACTGAATGCTCCCGATATTAAGCTTATTACAGATAAGATTGACAAAGGACTTAACTTCCTACCTAAAGCCTGGAGATGGCAGAGGGTTGAGGACAACTGGAAAAACCAGGTGACACTAGGGATTAAGACTAAGTCAGGAGAGAGAATACCATTCTCTCAGATTCTTATTAGAAACTTAGATGAGGGTAATAATGAAGAGGCTATTGCAGGTACTAAGCCTAGAAGGCTTATTATTGATGAAATAGGTAAGGGAAGTTTCTTACGTGGTCTTCAAGCTGCTATTCCTGGGTTTACAACACCATTTGGTTGGGGATGTTCTCCAATTCTTACAGGTACAGGTGGAGATATGAAGAAGTTTATGGATGCAAAGAGCTTAATGTTCGATGTTGAGAATTTTAACTTCTTGGAGTATAACAATGCAAAGGATGAAAAGAGAGTGCATGGATTATTCATCTCTCACAAATATAGAATGGAAGCCAAAGAGGAGAGTTCTCTTGGTGCCTTCTTAGAAAGACCAGCAGGTTCTTCTTTACATGAAGTGAAGATGATGGTGTCTAATGAAGAGAAAGCTACAGAAATCACTAACAGTAATTTAGAGAAACTTAAAAAAGCTGGTGACAGAATGGCCTATCTAAAAGAGAAGATGTACTACCCACAAGAAGTGGATGACATATTCTTGAATGAAGATACAAATATATTTGACATTGAAGCAGCTAAACGTCAAAAAACCAGATTGTTAAATCAAGAAAGAACAGGCATTCCTGTTATATTATATGATGATGGTGATGGAGTGAAACATCAGTTTACAGATAAACTTCCCATCACAAACTTCCCATTAAAAAATACAGATGCAAAAGATGCACCTGTTGTTATTTATGAGTTTCCTATTGATGCTCCTCCATATGGATTATATGTTGCAGGAGTTGACCCCTACAGACAAGGTAAGTCTGCTTATTCAAGTTCGTTAGGATCTGTTTACATATATAAACGTATGCATAGTATTTCAGGAGAGAAATATCAAGATATGTTTGTAGCTAGTTATTGTGCTAGACCAGATAAGAAAGAAACATGGGAAGAACAAGCTCGCTACCTCATCAAATATTACAATGCACGTACATTATGTGAGAATGATGAAATCTCGTTTATTGATTATATGATCTCTAAAGGAGATGCACACTATTTAGAAAGACAACCAGATTGGTTAAAAGAAATAGTTCCAAATACCACTGTAAGACGTGATTATGGAATACATAGATCTGCTGAGAAAATACGAGACTTCTTACATGGATGTCTTAAAAAATATACAGAAGAAGTTATACATTCAGAGAAAGATGATGATGGTAATATTATTTCTCAAACAAAGGGAATGTCAAAAATATTTGACCCTGTGTTATTAGAAGAAATGATTCAGTATAATGAAGATGGTAACTTTGACCGTATCATTGCTGCAGAATTAGCTGTAGCATTAGCAATGAAACTAGATCCTATAATGGGAAAAATAGGAGGAGAAAAAGATCCAAGAATAGTTTCTTTACACACAAAAAACAAAAAGAACACATTGTTCACAGAATCAAAAGGAATGTTCAACACAAGAAAAAATAAATTATTTAGCTAATGGCAATTATTAGATATACCAAAGATGCAACCATAAGGTATGCATACTTAAACATCTTTCCTGATCAGTTTAAGACAGAGAAAGAAAAGCAAGATGAATCCTGGATTAAAAACACCATGGATTATTTTGCTAATAAAGCGTATGCAGAATACATGAAGAATAGAGATACATTTGTAAAAAACTATGATCTTATGAAAGGAATCTTGCGTATGGAGGATTTCTATCAAGAACCAGAGGTGAGAAGTTTTACAGATATGCTTACAGCAGATCTAGCATTACCATCTTATGTAAAACATTATTCTATTCTAACCACTCCTGTTAATGAATTAGTAGGGGAAATTTCTAAACGTCCTGATACATATAGAGTGAAGGCGTTTGATGATGACAGTAAAGCAGAGGAGCTTAAGTTTAAGACAGAAACTTTACAAAACTATGTAATTAGTAAGGTGAAGCAAAGTGTTGCCTTAAAAGCATCAATGGAAGGTGAGGAGATAAGTGATGAAGATCTTCAAGCTATTACGATGGAACAAGTTAAAGAAGAACTAGATAATTACACATCTATTGCTGAAAAATGGGGAAATAGAATATTAACTTGTCAAAAAGCAGATTTTAACTTAAAAGAAAAAAGTGAAGATGCATTTAGAGATCTTTGTATTTCTGCAAGAGAGTTCTACCATATATATGAAGATAATTCAAAACTTGGATATAATATAGAGGTGGCTAACCCTAAGAACACATGGTTCCTCACTACACCAGATAGAAAGTATATATCAGATCCTACAGGAAGAGCACAAGGTGCATATGCTGCTGGTACTGTTACAGTTATGGAACTATCAGAAATTATTGAAAGTATTCCTGATCTTACAAAAGAAGAGATAGATCATTTAAGAAGTTCATTACAAGACTATGGACTTATTAATGTACGTGAATCAAATCTTGGAAACCCAGAGGTTACACCAGGTATAGATTCTGTGACATATGATACATTTGACCCAGCTGTTCTACAAACACGTATGATTATTGAATCAGAAATGAAAGAGAACAATGATGGACTTAAAGACTTCTTAGGGCTAACGTCAAACGTTAGTTCATTTGGTTATAAATATGTTGTTGTACGTAGCTATTGGATTTCTAAAAAGAAAATAGGAAAACTTATTTATATTGATGAGCTTGGTAATGAACAATCCACTCTTGTTGATGAAACATATAAATCAGGAACTATTCCTACACAACAATCATTAGAATGGGGATGGGTTAATCAATGGTATCAAGGAACTAAAATTGGTCCAGATATTTATCACGTAAAACCGTACAAACTCCTAAACTATTGTCCTATAATTGGAACCACTTATGAGGTGAAGAATACAGAAGCTAGATCTCTTGTAGATCTTATGAAACCTTTTCAAGTGATATACAATGTTTGTATGAACCAGTTGTACAAGCTTCTTGAAAAAGAAGTGGGTAAAGTGCAATTAATGTCATTAAGACATATTCCTATTCCTAAAGATGGAGATGCACAAGATGCTCTTGACATATGGGAAATGGAAGCTCGTCAAAGAGGAGTGGTGTTTATTGATGACTCTCCAGAGAACTTAAAAGCTCCTAGTTCATTCAATCAATTTACAGCTCTTGACCTTACACGTACGCAAGAAATACAATCTAGATATACACTAGCTCAACAAATGAAAATAGAATGTTGGGAACTTGTTGGTATGTCTAAACAAAGAATGGGATCTGTGGCAGCATCAGAGAGTGCAACAGGTGTAAACACTGCTATACAACAATCTTATTCTCAAACAGAACCATTATTCATTGCTCATGAATATGTAATGGGACAATTATACCAAGCTATTATTGATGCTTCATTATATGTAGAATCAGCAAAACCCCAATCTACCCTTTCATATATTACATCTGAAGGAGAATCTGCATTTGTACAAGTAAATGGAACAGATCTTAAATTCCGTGACTTAAAAGTGTTCCTAACAAATCGTCCTGAAGATACACAAATGTTTAATGAACTTCGTCAATTGGCACAACCTTTGATGCAGAATGGTGGTTCATTATATGATGTTATTGAACTTTACAGCACTAAGTCTATGAGAGAACTTAAAAAGGTGTTTAAAGATCTTAGAGATAAACAAGATGCTATGCAACAAGCACAGCAACAACAGCAACAACAGCAAATTGAACAACAAGGACAAATTGCTCAAGCTCAATTGGCACAAACTCAAGCAATGAAAGAACAAGAACTTGCTAATGACAATTACCAAAAAGAACTTGATAGAATCAATAAAAAAGAAGTGGCTCTTATTCAATCTCTTGGTAGAAACGAAAATGCTACAGCTGATATTGATAATTCTGGAGTGGCAGATGCTCTTGAAGTGAGTAGACTTACACAAGAAGAATCAAAAGCTGCTCAAGCTTATCAATTAAAAATGCAAGAGATACAAGCTAAATTAATGGATAGCAATAATAAAAAGGAAATAGAAAGAGAGAAATTACAAGTTGCTAGAGAGAATATGCAGAACGATCTTGCTGTTGCAAAAGAGAATGCTAAGGGCAGAAATAACAAAAAAAGTTAAAAATTCATCTTTTTTTAAGAAGATGAAAAATATTAATGCTATATTATCAATAAAATTTAACGTTTTTAAACAATAATGCTTTGATATTAAAAACTCTTATTATAATTTTACTTCATAAAACCAAACATAAATACAACTACATATGGCTGATAATTTAGATACACTAGGTAATTTTAGTATCCAAGACACAATGGATATGGGTATGGGTAATGCAGAATTGATTAATGATTTAATGTCTCCAGACACTGCTTCAAGTAATCCAGAAGATGTTACACCAATTATTGCTGAAGCAAACCCACCAGCTGCACCAGCATCTCCTGCTAAACCTAAAGGGAAAGAAATTGTTCCTTCTGCAAGTCCAGATGGTAAATCAGAAGATGAACCAGTTGATGGTCAATCTTTAATTTCTAATTTCTTAGGAGATAATGATGAAGAAGAGGATGAAGATGATAAGGGAGGAGCTCCTGCTGCACCAGCTGCTGCACCACCTGCAGATGATTCTGAAGAAGATGATGAGGAACAACAAGGTACACAATTTACAGCCTTAGCAAATGACCTATTTAAATTAGGTGTGTTTACTAAGGAGGATGAAGAAGATGATGTTACAATTTCTACAGCAGAAGAATTCTTAGACAGATTTGAATCTGAAAAGAAAAAAGGTGCAAGTGAACTTGTTGAGAATTTCATTGGACAGTTTGGAGAAGATTACCAAAATGCATTTGATGCCATATTTGTAAAAGGAGTGAATCCAAAAGATTATTTTGGTACATATAATCAAGTGGTGAATTTTGCTGAAATGGATCTTTCAGATGAAAATAACCAAATAAGAATAATGAAACAAACACTTAGTGATCAAGGATTTGATTCTGAAGATGTAGAAACAGAAATTGAAAGATTGAAAAATTATGGAGATCTTGAATCTGTAGCAACAAAACATCATAAAGTGTTAGTTAAAAAAGAAGCTGTTAAGCTTCAAGAAATGGAACAAAAAGCTGAACAAGAGCTTAGACAAAAAGCTGCTGTCAGAAACCAATACATAAATAATGTACAAGCCATCTTGCAAGAGAAGGTGAAGTCAAAAGAGTTTGATGGTATTCCTATCAATCCAAAATTAGCAAGCAAACTACAAGATTTTTTATTAGTTGATAAGTGGAAAACTCCTTCAGGAGAAACACTAACAGACTTTGATCGTGCTATCTTGGATATGAAGAGACCAGAGAATCATGCAATGAAAGTTAAGTTAGGTCTTCTTATGAAGATATTGGAAGAAGATCCAACATTATCAACTATACAAAAAACAGGTGTTTCTAAAAAAACAAATGAACTTTTTGGAGAAGTTGCTAGACAAGTTTCTAAATCTTCAAATAGTGGAAGCACTAGAAATAGTTCAGGAGCTAAACCTAATTCATGGTTTTTATAACAAACAAATATTAATAATTAACAAAAACGAATAAACAATGGCAATTCAAACAATCCCAGGGTTAACTGGTTTTACTTACGCTCGTGTTGCTTCTATGGACAAACGTGCAGTGGGAAAACTTACAGACTCAAATCACTTAGAGAGTTTTCACTCTACTGAGCCTGCAGATTATGATAAAAAGATTATCTCTTTATATACTCAGAGCTCATTGTACAGTAATGACTTCTTGGACATGATCAACAAAAGCACTCCTTATTACATTGATAATAATAGTGACTCTTGGAAATGGCAAGTAGCTGTTCCTTACAAATTCCCAAAAATCATTGACATCCCTACATCAACACAAGAGTTGTTGAAACCAGGTATTGATGGTCAAGAGTTTCAATTAGTATTAGACACTAACGAGTTTTCTAAAAATGCAATTGTATCAGTAGGTACTCGTCAGTATGGTCCTAGATTCTATGTAATCAAAGATCCTGTGCCTTGGAATATGGGATTCTTGTATTCATTTACATTAGTAACTGATAATCCAACAGTTGATTTCGTAACTTCAACTTTCTTACAAGTTGGTGTTGAATTAGAATTAGTTGATGCTGCAATCGGTGAATTTGATCAAGACTTATTAGGACTTCCTAGATTAGGTGAGCAAATCACAATGTATGAGTCTTTAGGATCAGCATATGGATTTGAGCACAAAATCACTGAGTGGGCTGATGACAAAATGATGAGAGATGCTTCTGGTAAACCATTAGACATCTTAGTTTATGCTCCACAAAGACGTAATCAATTACCTTTAACTCGTAATGATGTTAAATGGGAACCATTTATTGAGTTCTGGATGCGTAAGTCTATGTTAGAATTAAAAGTTAAACGTATGATTTGGGCTAAGCCTGGAACAGTTAAAACTAATGGTTCTAAACAAGAATTAAAACGTACTTCTGCAGGTGTTTACCACAGAATGAGAAATAACGGTAACTTAGTACAATACAACAGAGGTGAATTTTCTGCAAACTTAATTCGTTCTGTATTTGGAGATCTTTTCTACAGACGTGTGGATGTTAAAGACCGTAGAGTTAAAATGTATACTAATGAGGCTGGATTCGATGTATTCCAACAAGCTCTTAAAAATGATGCATTAAACTCTGGTCTTACTTTCATGGCTGATTCTGGAAACAGATACTTACAAGGAGAAGGTCAACACATCACTTACAACTTTGCATTTGATGCAATGGTAACTCGTGAGACTGGTAGAGTTGAACTTATCCACTTAAAAGAATTAGATTTACCACAATCTAACTTAGAGTTTGGACAAAACAAAAAATCAACTCCTGTATTTATGGTGTTTGATGTTTCTCCAATGTCTGATGGATCTATGGTGAATAACATTCGTGAGGTGAGAATGAAAGGTGCTCCTTCTATGACTTGGGGATATATTGATGGTACAAGACACCACTTAGGTTTTGCTAAATCTCAAGGTATGTCTTCTGCTAACAAATTCCCAGGATACGAAATCTGGATGAAAGACAGATGTGATGTATTCATTGAAGACTTATCAAGAACTGTGTTGATCGAAGAAATCCCACAATTCTAAAAATAACAGTACTCATGTTGCTTCCCATAAGAACAGCACATAAGTCATTTTTTCTGAGAAAAATCCCCTCGAACCCACACCCTCTCCCTCCTAGAGGGGATAATTCTCAAAACTAAAGCAGAACAATATCTGGACAGCTTAACAGCAGGATTTAGTTTGAACAGTTTTAGTTACAGTGCCTGACTAAGCATTTGCCTTAGTTGTGCACTTTAAAAAAATAAACAAGAGTGATGGATTGGGGTATCCCTGGTCGCATTTCCTTCAATGGAAACACTCTACTAATTCTTATTAGTCCCTGTAAATCAAACTAGTAAGTGAAGATTTAAATAAACCAAATTATTAAATTAAACTACATATGGGCAAATTAGGTAAAATCTCTACGATTAAACGTGAGTATAACAGTTCTCAGTTACAAACAATGGACAGTGGACTTTCTCAAAAAGGTATGACAAGAATCCCTGGTACAGGTGTATTCAAATATCCTTATAAGGAATTAGATGGAAAGTATAGAACAGGATTAGATCCTGACGCTGCTTACATCAGAAGAATAGCTGATCCTACAGAAAGAGAATTAGAAATTGAAAGAGTTACAAATCTTAAATCTAAATTAGAAGCTGCATTAGGAGATATTGATCTTGGTCCTCGTTCTAAGTTTTGGAACTATGGATTATCAACTTCTACAGATGATCAAATGCATGTTCAACCAGTTAAACTTTTAGATGGTGATAATTATTTTGATCTTATGATTCCTTTTCAAGAATTAGCATTTGCTTGGTTAAGAGTTCACCCTACTATTGCAAGTTCTTATCAAGCTTGGGAAAGAGGTGATTATCCTGCAGATACACAATTTTATGTTGTTAATGATGACATTGAAAATGCTGTAATCTTCAAGAAAAAACAATTAATCAACAAAGCAATTGTTAAGTTTGATAGTATGACTCCTGAGAAGAAACGTAAAGTGGCAAGACTTTTAGGACTTCCAGTTACAGAAGATACTAAAGAAGAAGTGGTATACAATCAAGTGGATAACATGTTAAAACAATCAGAATTTAAATCTGGTAGTTTCCAAGGATTAAATCCAGTAGAGGTGTTTAATAGATTTGCTGATATGAAGGAAAATTTATTACATATTAAAGATTTAGTTAAACAAGCTCTTTCACATTCTGTTTATAGAACTAAACCAAATGGTAAAATCTATGAAGGAGAATTTGAAATTGCAAAAGATGAGGAAGATTTAATTAAGTTCCTTGCTGATGACGATAATCAAGATGAGTTGTTAACTCTTGAAGGAAAATTAAAAACTAAAAAACTAGCTTCTGTATAAGGAGCTAGTTTAAAAATAAAAGAATATGATACCAGTAGATAGTTTATTATATAAGATTGATCAAAAACTAAATAAACTATCAACTAATGCTCATCAACAAATTCAATTAGAAGATAAAATTTTAGCTTTAAATGAAGCTCAGATTAAATTGATAAAGCAAAAAGTTGATGGTATTAGTACAGTTGGTAACTATGGACTTGACTCTTTTAAAAAGAGATATGAAGATTTACAAAGTCTTATTGTTAATTACAATCATCAACCTTTAAGTCTTACATTAAAAGATCCAGAGATAAACCAATGGTGTACTTACGTTCATGATCTTAGTCCTAAATATATGTTCTACGTTGATAGTTATATATTAGCTGACAAAGGAAGATGTAAAGATAGAAAGATTTGGATTAATCGAGATCTTGCTAAACATGGTGATCTTCAGTTTGTATTAAATAATGATCATTATAAACCAAGTTTTGAATATCAAGAAACATTCAATTCTTTATCATCGGATGAAATTTCTGTATTTACAGATGGGACATTCACTCCTTCTAAAATATACATTATGTATATGAGATATCCTCAATACATAAACAAAGAAGGATATATTATGCTAGATGGAACACCATCTTACAATCAGAATTGTGAACTAGAAGAATATTTAGAAGATGAGCTTTTAGATCTTACAGTGCAAAATTTAGCAATGTATACAGAGAATGCTTCTGCTGCACAAAGTGCCCAATTTAGAATACAAACAAACGAATAATATTAACATTTAAATAAATAACAAAATGGCTGATTTTTCATTAACCACGTTATTCGTGGTGCCAGTAGGGCAAACTACACTCCCTAGCTCTGGTTCAACACAAGACTTGACTGCTGGTCAAGTAGGTATTTTTGACAACAATTATGTAGCAACTACAACTCCTAGTACAGGACCTTATTTCTATGTTGCTCAAGGTAGAGAAAATACATATTTACAAGGATCTAAAAGATCTGATAAAATTGCAGGATGCAATCAACAAGTATCATGTAGACCAAATGTAACTGAATGGTACAAAGTTACAGGATGTCCTACAGCTACAAATCAAATTACTGACGTTGATGGATGGAATGTAAAATGTGGTGATGTTGTAACATTAACATTACGTGCTCACTCTTCTTACATTGATACATTGTATTTCAATGGATTTACAAGATCTGTAACTGTACAAGCACCTTGTTGTGATTGTGGTGGTGATCCTTGTGACACTGTTGACACTAATGCTTTAATTAATCAATTTATTGAGAAATTAGAAGCACAAGCTCCTGGTATCAACCCTGACAACATTAGTTTTAACACTTTCTATACATTTGAAAATGTAGGTGGTACAATTTTACGTATTACAGGAAAACCATTAACTAAATATGGTCAACCTTGTGATGTAGCAGCGTTCCCATTTGAGTATGATAGAATGTATTTCCGTACATTTGTTTACAGTGGTCCTGCTACAACAGCTGACTTTATTGTTGCTGATAATTGTAACATTGTTGCTGAAGCTACAGTGATTCAAACTTCTAATTACCCAACTGGTAGTTCTGAAGAATTTATTCAGTTAGAGAAAAACTTCTATAGCTACCAAGCTGGTTACTTGAAACATTTATATAGAATGAATGGTTACAATGCTAACTTTGAGTCTTATGTTTCTGCAGGAACTACGTATGATTCATATTACATTAAATTTAATGAATATGATAGATCTGCTTATTCTTGGGGTGATTACATCAAAGAAGATTCAACGGTTATCATTGCTGTAGAATCAGGAAGTACTATAGGTAGTGATATTCAAACAGCACTAGAAGATGCTTTAGGAGCAGTTTTGGATAACAATGTTTGTATTACAACTACATCTACAACAACAGCAGCACCACCAGTAGTTGCTTAAGTAAAACTTACTAACTAATATTAAAAAGGGGAAGGAAAGGATTAAACTTTCTCTTCCTCTTTTTTTATTAAAAAATATTATTATGCCAACATTAAATTTAGATTTTATAGTAGTTCCTACATATAACACTTTAACATTAGGTGTTATTGATGCTTCTACCTATCCCACTAATCCTCCAGAAGTTTTATCTCCAACTATTGAGATAGATATTCCTGGTTTTGGAGTTAAGTTACTACCTTTTATTCCTAATGGTAATAATATATTTACATCTTCTACATTAGGTATTACAGAAGAAAACTGTAATCAACCTTTACCTGATGGTTTATATAGAATTAAATATTCTGTTGCTCCAGCATATTTAAATTATGTTGAAAAAACAATACTAAGAATTGACAGACTCCAAGAAAAGTTTGACAATGCTTTTTTACAACTTGATATGATGGAATGTGATAGAGCTTTAAAAACACAAGCTAGTGTTAATTTAAACACTATTAACTTTTACATTCAAGGAGCTGTAGCATCAGCTAATAATTGCTCAGAGTATGAAGCAAATAAACTTTATGCTCAAGCAGATAGAATGTTAAACACTTTTTTAAGATCTGATTGTGGTTGTTCTGGTAACAATTATCAAATAAATTTTTACTAATATGAAAGCAAATTGTTCAAATTGTGGAGCTAGAGTTGGTTGTGGATGCCAACTAAATAATGGGTTATGTTCAGCTTGTAGACCAAAAGTTCAAAAATAAATAGTATATGTTATCACCTAGATTAAATAATTGTCCTGAATGTGCAAACATTCCAGAATTACTTAGAAAAATTGATTGTAAGTTAGCAGAACTTGGAAATAATTTGTACAACAATATTTCATATATGTTGAACAAAACTGTTCCTGCTGGTGACATTATTAGATTAATTGTTTATAGAAGAGTTTTAACTTATAAATATTATAATCCACATTACGTTTCAAAATATTCAATAGCTATGATAGCTAGTAGAGTGATTCGTCTTACAGCAGGATGTGTTAGTAAATGTAACACACCTATTCCTTGCGTAGAAGAACCTTGTGATATTAAAATCATACCAAATCCAACAACAACAACAACTAGTA
>Ga0315909_10005779_pt1 | contig 14078 bp, 16 predicted proteins | sample LakEriMetagenome_11_FD_203527 | JGI IMG/M metagenome (GOLD analysis project Ga0315909, IMG submission 203527) | Freshwater fungal communities from buoy surface, Lake Erie, Ohio, United States - Buoy 2 MA125 | ecosystem: Environmental > Aquatic > Freshwater > Lake | place: USA: Lake Erie, Ohio...
AATTACTACAATAAAGCCTAGCATTGTCAAAATACTGCCTACGAAAAAAGTACTTGCCTGATCTAAAGTCATAACAATTACGCCTTAGTAGGGAAAGGCCAAGCATTACTTTGCACTGGTGCGCTAGTGTAACGATAGCGTTCGTTAACACTATACAATCGATCATCAGTACCTTTCTCAAAGCCTTCACGATAGTTAAGACGATCTTTACCAAACTGATCATCTGTAGCATTGTAGCTATTTTGATAGCCTGCTGAGTAGCCTGCATAGAAAGCACTATTGCCCAATTTAGGACCGGCATGCACTGGCTTACTACCAACTGCGGTAGTTTGCACTGATTTGGTAAATGCATCTTCTGGAGCAACATCCAATTCACCAATAACTTCATATCGGCAAGTACGACCCTTGGCATCGTTGTAGTCACTTGGGATACTTACAACATCAGCTGGGTTAATCTTAACGATAACTGTACGTTCTCCACCAAAGCTGGTCAAGTAACTCATAGAGCAGAAGTGCAAGCCTGTTGAGCAAGTGTTATCTTTATTGTCGTCAACATCGTGACGTTCCATTTCAACCACTTGTCCAATGCTGTTATCAAACTTGCCTGAGTGAACGTCTGTGTAGTCTGCACGAACTTTCTTGTAAGCAAGGAAGTGTCCATCTGGGGTGATTGGCAAGTTACCTTTTTCCAAGAAGCCATACAGTTCTGTAACTGCTCGCTTAGAAGGATTCTTGTACAAGTTCTCCATGAAGTTAACCATGGGCTCAATTGGAAAGCCTTCTTGAAGCATTTGAATCATACGCACTGACAAGCCAGTGTTCAGTTCCTTGCCCTTCCAAAACAGTGTCTCGCCTTGGATAGACACATTGCCTTGTCCGTAGTTCAACACAATCTTTTTAGGTTCAATAATATCTGGCAATGAATCCCAGTCATTGGCCTTAATTGCGTCCAACACTTTTTGGTAAGTGATGTGCGTCTTGCTAATAGTATGTGACTTGTTACCAATTACAACAACAATGTTGCTACCTTGGATCAAATATGGATAAGCCATTTTAAACACCCTTCTTTGTATCAATTAACGAAATATATTCTGCAACGGCGGAATTGTCATTACAGTAACCGAGGCTGCTCAATAATGGGTAGCGTTTGTAAACGGCAGCACTTTCGTTTACAATGCTTTCTTTCAACGCAGTCAGCTCAATTAAACTGACATTGTAGCGTTGGCACAGACGATTAAGACTGTACTCGCTAAAATTAATTTTAGAAGTATCCTTCAACTTTAACACAAACTCCACATATGGACTTTTTGCATTATTGACACCTTCTACAATATCCTTATTATACGCAATTAATGTTCCTTTGTCAATGCTACTGACAGCTAAATTCAACTTTTGGTCATCAGTAACATTGCTCAAAACAGTTTGAATCATGTCTTCAACATTAACCCAATTTGCTTGTGACTTGATGAATTCAAGGTCACCCTTACGCACACCCAACACTTCAACTCGAAGTTTGTCAAAGCCGCAGCCTTTCAAATCAGAAACAAAGTCCTTACCGCTGAAGCTAATACCACCTTTAGAGATAACATTAAATCCGCTCAACGGCAAATAGTAATGCGTTTCGGTAGTGCTGAATTGATCAGCTTTGCCAGCATCACGCCACACAACCTCTTTGCTACGATAGTAGCCTTGACCGCCACGTTCTTCCAAACGCAAAATGCTCACGTTCTTAGCACTACCAGAATTTTTAACACGTTCTTTGGACAACAGCGTACTGGCCAACATCACATTATGTGGATTGCCAATTGATTTCAAAAATGCATCAAACTTAACAGGCTTGCCTTTAACAGCTGGTTCAATCACATATACTGCTGACGTATAAGGATCGTCCTTGCCAGCAGGAGTGTTACGCCAGTGGTACTTTGCACGTTCAGTGGCACCTACCTTGTTGTCGTTTTTAACAAAGTAAGAACCGTCTTGAACGCTAATGCGCCAGTAATGGATTGGAGTTTTGGTCACAGGTTCGTAGTCATAATCTGGCTTCATATTGGAGCAAGTGTTCTGGCTACGACCTTTTGTAAAGCCACGCAATTCAATATTGTACTTCTTGGCCAATATTTCAGCAGTGATTTTGAAAGGTACCAAACGACCATACTGATATGAGTTTGCGTTATCAGTATCAAACATTGGATCTTTAGTATCCACAACAAATTTGGTAACGGCAGCATGCCACAATTGGTCATCACGCTTCTGATTCAACCAAATAGCACGTTTCCATTTGTTGTCAAACTCAGCAGCCTTCTCAGCAATATGAATGACCAACTGTGCGTTCAATGCTTCCAGCTTGCGCTTGATGGATTCAATTGTTTGTGGGATATATGACAAGCCTTCACGTGATGCTTGGAAGTCCAATTCGCCAATGGCAAAATGCATTTCCAAACCACAGTTTAGCAAACTACGCAAATTTCCCAGTGCTTTGTCTGCTTCAGGAACTTGCACAGGATAAGCAATGTTACCCATAATGGCCACTGAGCCGCCGCCATCAATTTGGTGAACGCCTGGAACAATGTCTTTTTCTTTGTAAGACACATCGCGGAATTGGAAGTCACTAATGCCGCTGATAACTGGACGAAGTTTAAAGTACTTGAATACTTGACGTGCTTCATCAGAGAATTTACTAAAGTCATAACGGTCATTGACGCTAAATTTAACTTCAACACCAGCTGGGTCATCAGTTACTTCATCCATCATCTTAGCAATGCTAGGTACACCAGCTTCATTAATGAAAGCAGTGTAGATACCTTTCACACCATTTTGGATTGCGGTTACTGTAAAGTTGTCTGTGTAACTAAATGGTGACTTTGACCCAAGACCAAGAGCACCAATAAAATCATTGCTATTAGTTTTAGTAGACTCGAAGTACGTCGTATAAATGCTTGTAACTTGTTCATGGCTCAGTCCTGTGCCGTAGTCGCGAATTGAAAACCAAGGTTCTAATTGATTAGGAAGATGCACATCGAACGGTGTGTCTGACTTGCCTGCGGCCACATGACTGTCCACAGCGTTACAACTTAATTCGCGGATAATTGCTCGGACTTTGTTTGCGTACAAACCTGAGCTAAGAATAGAAAATGCTTTGGCGCTGTTACGAATTCTGAACTCACCAATTTCGCCAACATTGGACAAAACGGCTTCATTAACTGGAGCGTTATTAAGTAGCATGGAAATCCTTCTCTGTGTGTTAGTGTATGTGTATATTATATACAGTCTAGCACCAATTGTCAAGTCAAAAATTAAAAAAAATGGGCAAAAATGCCCATTTTGGTAAACTACGTTACAGTTTAGAACGCATCGTAGTATTGGAAAGTCTTTTCTTTCACTTTGGTAAGTGTAAGAGCAACTCCTTCATTGTTCATAAAGATGAACGTGCCAGTAGCAGGATCAATCTTTTGGATTTCTGCTGGAGTGAAATTGGTTTCTTCCCAATTCCAATCTGCTTCCTCGTCATTTTCATCCTTGTCAGTCCAAGGCACGCCTGCGTCTGAAATTTTGAATGACAAGTTAATCTTGTTCTGTAACGGATTACCTTTCCATTCACGTGTTTCCAAATGCTTCTGATCAACAGGAATACCCTTAAAGTTCAAATTGGTAATGTACTTGTTACCGTCATCGAACTCTGGTTTGGCATTCAACATCTTCAATGCTTCTTCAGGTGATTCATCGTATCGATTCATTTCTTCAATCAATGCTTTTAGCATGTCAAAGTTGAATTGTGAGAACAATGAAGCAATAGAACAGATACGTTCAATGTATGTTTTGTTCTTCAAGTTATCTTCACAGTACTCAATAATAAAGTCATGTGTCAAACCCTTGTAGTCCAACATGTAGTAGATACGACCTGGACGATTTCGCATGTGTGAATCAACACGCCACTTGTCGTTACATGTAATCACAAACAACTTTTTAGAAGGAAAAACACCATCCAACAGAGTTAGCATAGCTTCTTGTTCTTGTGAGTCGTACACTTTTTCAAACTCGTCAAACAACACAACACATGGTTGCTCAATTGATTGGATCAGTGCATTAAACTTGTCACCAGTCCATGGCTGATTGATAACAATGGTTGGGATACCATCTGTAGCTGCCTGAATAGACAATGCTTTGGCCAGCAATGACTTTCCAGAACCCTTTTCACCCGTAAGCATTACGCCAGTAGATGCAGTACGGTCCATGAACGTGTTCAAAATACGATCAGTGTTCTTGACCAAATCTCCGTAGCGTTTGCCTTTGATCTCAAATGAATCAATTGATTCAAGATACAAATTATCAAACGGGTCTTTCTTAATTGTGTAATTCCCAGCGGGCAACTGTTCGTGTAGATCCATTGCTTCTTTTGAAGAAACACGGAACGTGATGCCTGATTTTAGAAAGTAAGTCATTTTGTTCTCTTTAAGAGTTTGTTGCGTTATGTGTCTATTATAGCTTCACGCTAGCAGTAAGTCAATGCACTTTTAATTTTATTTTAGTCAGTACAACCAAAAAGAAACCCGCCGAAGCGGGCTCTGCTATTTTCGGTGACAAGGTATAACTACCTCGCAAGTGCAGTTTCTTAGGCTGCTAATTCGAAACGCTCAGCATTGGCAGCGCGAGCTACTGATGCTGGAACTTCGAAAAACTTGAATGTATTTGCGTTTGCATTTACGAGTTTTGCTTGGATTACGTCCATCGCCTATCGTGTTGCCGTCTCTATTATCTCACCCTGTCGAAACCATGGCAGGCCCGTCAAAAACGCACTACAAGGTTGCCCATTATTAAGAGGGGTGTAGTGCCCTTTTGGTGGACCTGGCGGGAGTCGAACCCGCGTCCAGAATGCCTTCACTTTGAAGGGATTACAACAATTCCTTAAAAAATGAAATGTACAAATAAAAATATAACAATTAAAACTGCTACAATCAATTCGTACGATTTCATTTTTATTCCTACTTATGCAGGCTGAATATTACTCGCCTGTTTGCCTTTTTGACCTTGAACCACATCAAAAGTTACCTCTTGATTTTCTTGTAGAACTTTGAAGCCTGAAGTCTGAATTGCTGAGTAGTGAGCAAATAAATCCTCACCGCCGTTGTCTGGAGTAATAAACCCAAAACCTTTGGTTTCATTAAACCATTTTACTTTACCTGTTGCCATTTACTAATTTACCTTGTTAAAACACTATTATAGTGTCAGTTATTTATCCAGTCAACTTTTTTGGTTGTTTGGAACATAAATATATGTACAAAATGGGAGCGAACCATGGGCGATATTTTCAAGATTATTGGCGATTTAGGTATGCCAGTAGCGGCAGCACTAGCAGGCGGATACTTTGTGTATCTTACAATTAAGTTGTTATTACAAGGTGTATTGGGTAGTATTAAAGGCATGGCCGGTATTATCACTGCATTAGATAATCGTGTAAAGACCATGAACCACGACGTTGTACGTATTGACACAATTGTGTCAAACGCATTAGGTCTAAGACCTGACGTAGACCGTATTGCACGAGCAGACGGCAAAAACGATGCGAGACGTGATTAATGCAATACATTGACTACACGTGGGACTTAGAGCCTAATAGGATTAAGTTTGACCCTGAGTTGAATATAGACAAACTAGGATGGCGACACGGCGACTGTTTTAAAATAGTCAATGTTGACGGACAAGCTATGTTAGTTAAATTAGATCCAGTAGAACAGTTTGTAAGAGGGTATAAGGTGAATAGTGATGAGTAAATTCCAAACATGGTATGACAGTTTGCCTGAGCATACTAAAACTTATTTGAAAAGCCAACCAGTATGGCACGATAGAGATATGTGGAAAGCAGGATTGCTTGGACTTAGTATAGGATTAATTTTAGGGTTAGCGTTTTAAGTATCAATCAACAAATAGGAGCGAACTATGTTGTTTGAAGCATTTCTAGTATTTTGGATGCTAGAGATTTTAGTATTAGTATCTGTAGCAGTTTGGTATTATCATGAACCTAAAGTTCAAGAAAAGAAAATACACGACCCCTGGGGATTCTGGAAGGAGTAAGATATGGATGTAGTAATGTTAGTTAACAAGTACGGCTTTCCAATTGTCATGGCAGTTGGCATGGGCTTTATCATCAAGTACGTTTGGGAGTGGGCAACTAAAGAAGTCAAGCCTGTGATCTCGGACGCTAATACTGTGTTGATTGCTCTCATCGATCGTATTCGCATGTTGGACAACGATTTAATCAGACTCAATCAAAAGGTCAACACAGTGTTACACCTACGTGGTAAGATGATCGAAAGCGATCGTGTTATGGAAACACAAAAAGTTGAAGCACAGGCAAATGCTAAATTCCATGATGCAATGGATGAGGCAGATAGTATTAATGCTAAAAGCAAGAATAAAATTGACCCATCAGACAGTAAAGAAGCAAAGGGCGGAAGCTCTTAAAAAACACCTACCTTAGGACTGTACTTGTTACAGAGGTGTGGCCGGCTGCTGGCCACAAGCGTTGGGAGTCGTGCCCCGGAAGACGTTTGTAAAGTGAGCATTTTTTTACGACTAAATATTGTATGGATAAAATTATAGCAACGTTAGTGATGACGCACATCACAATAGTGTGTGTAACACTATACCTACATAGATGCCAAGCACATAGAGGCATGGAATTTCACCCTGTACTAAGTCACTTTATGCGGTTATGGTTATGGCTTACTACTGGTATGACTACTAAACAATGGGTAGCAGTGCATCGTAAACACCATCAAAATACAGACGTAGAAGGTGATCCGCACTCGCCACACGTCTTTGGTATTTGGCAACTGGTATTTGGTGGAGTCAAGTATTATAATCGTGCCGGCAGCGATGCTCACATGGTCATGAAATATGGAATGGGTACTCCCAAAGACTGGATTGAACGTAAACTTTATACACCCCACCATCGCCTTGGCGTTCTTGTAATGTTAGTTATAGACTTGTTGTTATTTGGGCCATGGGGATTCTTAGTGTGGGGTGTTCAAATGATATGGATTCCATTCTGGGCCGCTGGTTTTATCAACGGCATTGGACACTGGTGGGGTTATCGCAATGGTGAAACCAAAGATTATTCACGCAACGTAGTTCCTTGGGGTATCTTAATTGGTGGCGAAGAGCTGCACAACAACCATCACTTAGATCCTGCTAATCCCAAACTAAGTCGTCGTTGGTTTGAATTTGATATTGGCTGGATGTGGTTCAAATTATTCAGCTACGTAGGCTTAGCAAAACTTAGGACTTCATAGTAAGTTGATTCGCTTCAGGAATACGTGTTCGGGTATTCTTACTGTTCAATACTATAACAATTCGTTGTCCTATTTTAGTATCTAGCATCATTACAATGCATCCACCGGCCGCTTGAATATACCCTGTCTTACTGACAATAAAGTCTTTGGTAGCAACTAGGGGATTGGTATTATTAAAAGAAAAAATACGTTTCTTCTTTTTAATTTTTACATGTGCTGTATTTGACGCTGTTACAATTTCTGGATACTTGCTAGAAGCTATAACAAGCTGTACAAGCTCATGTGCTGTACTAACATTCATAACACTAAGACCACTTGGGTCCGCATATCGTGTGCTATGTAATTCTAAAATGTGTGCTTTCCAATTCATTGCTGAAATACAGCCACTTCGTCCTGTTGGATAATTATTGCATAACATATTGGCAGCATGATTATCAGACTTAATCAGCATTAACTGTAGCAAGTCTTTTCTAGTTACACCATTTATTTTTTCGTTTAAATCTTGTCCAGCATCCAATACAACCATAGCAGTCATTAGTTTGGTAATACTAGCGATACTACGCTGTTGATCAGCATTAACACTTTCTATAATATTGCCATTACCATCTGCTACTAACCAACTGGTAGCAGTGATTTTTTGCGCCGATGATAGGACAGGCAAGAATAGAATAAAGATTAAAAATATTTGTTTCATTTTATTTCTCGTGGGCTACGAATTCGCCGTTCCAATTGTCGCCTAGATCCTGCTGTTTCATAAACTCGCAGCGTTCAATCCAAATTTTGTAATACTTGTCCATTTGACCGCCAAACAGACCATTCATTATAGCACACATGGCCGCAGCCTCGTCAAACTTTTTGGCTTTATATAAGGCATGCATCTGGTTGTGTTGCTCAAGATCTTTACTATAGTCTGCACCTTTAGTGCGTAATACTGTATAGATTAAGTCTGCTACAGTTTTACCTTTTGGTTGTAAGTTATCTAACAGCAAATAGAAGAAATCATCTTTAGTACGGTTATAAGTTTCAGCACCGACAATGGCCAACACGCCATATGCTTTACAACGTGCTTCTAAACGTGCGGCTGTTGAAACCATATCACCTAATATGTCGTAGCTGTGTCGTTCTGTTGAACCCATCTCACCAATAAAGCCAATACCAGTATTACAACCCCAACCCATTGCGGCTGGTGGTAAACCTTGTGCTTCCATTAGTTTAGTATACTCGTCAACAGCATCCAACATCTCTAAGCCTACTTTAACGATAGTACGAGCATGATTTGGATCTTCAATAGGAGCACCGTGTATGTGCATACTGGCATCACCCACATACTTGATGACCATACCTTTGTTATCTAACATGGGCTGACTGATAGCATCCATGTAACCGTTCATATACTTGCCTAGTCCAGCAACGTCATCGCCGTAGTGTTCACCAATAGGAGTAAATCCACGTAAGTCACTAAACATAACTGATACGTCTTTACGCACACCCCGCTTGATTAAGTCTGGATCTTTTTGTAATAACTCTACTACTTCTTTTGAGCAGTAGCCAGCAAACTGTTTCTTAATTGCTTGCTTTTGCAAGAACTCACTTACAAACTTAACCCCATAAGTATGAAGAGCAACAATAATAAGCCCCAACGAGATCGCTGTCGCATCTCCCAGGATGAGCCAATTATTGAAAGCGTAAATAGTGCCAGGAACGACGGCACCAATAATAACCACAGTAGCACCAATTCCAACATAAGTCCACCTCGATAAGAAAATTAGTAATAACCCAAATATTACTAATGCAATAATTTCAGCACCATCTGCATAGTCTGGACGTTGAATAACAACGCCATTAATCATTGTTCCTAACACTGCTGCTTGAACATCTTGTGGAAATATTGCGCCTTTGCTAGTTGGTACTGGGTTACTAATACCAGCTGCTGTTGGTCCAATAATTACAATTGCACCATGTAAATCTTTAGGTAAGTCTATTAGACTTACTTGTTTGTTTTCTTGACTCCAATCTATCCATACACGACCTAACGCATCTGTAGTAACAGGCCCAAACTTTGGAATACGCATTTTCTCAACGCCATTCTCATTTAGTTTAACTTGGAACGTCGAGTCGCCTGCTGCCACACGTAATGCTTCCATAGATATACTAGGATATAGTTTACCGTCTACAGATACAACTAATGGTAGTCTTCTATTAACACCGTCAACTTCTTCAAGTGTGCTAACAATACCTATGCCTGCCGCTGAATTTTCTAATTGAGGAATGTTAGCAATTAGACCAGGATACTGAACTATTTGATCTAACCACTCTGGGCCTAGTACAGCACTGCCTGGATTACGCGGTGTATTCTTAGTCTTTTGTGATGGCACACTGCCCAGCACTACTGGATAATTTTTAAGAGCAGTTGCAAGAACAGCATCTCCACCAGTACGATCAGACTCAGCCATGATAACATTGAGCACAACAAGGCCAGCGTTACGATCATACAAATCTTTAATAATTTTCGCATACTCTGCCCTCGGTAGTGGCCATTGACCATATTTGTCTAACGCAGCCTCATCTATGTTTACTGTGTAAATGTTGTTAACAGTAGGTGCTTTATTTGTAATCAATGTGTCAAAGTAACGTAGTCTTACACTTTCTACAAATACAGGATCAGCAATTCTTATACTTACAATAAGTGCCAATGTTAATAAAGCAGTCCAAGGACTTGTTAGGATTTTTTTCATCATTATATTGGTGCGCCCAGTTTAATTTTAGAGTCAGTGCCCGTTCCAAGTATACATGAAACTTCTGAAGTCATTTTCAGCAGCGTCCATGTTCCTTCTTTTTCATTAGTCCACAGACTATATACACTGTTGTCACTGATATGTTTTCCGCCCCATATTAGCGTTTCTTTCCAGTTGTTACCAAGACTTTTTATGATCTTCTCAGTGCTGTCACACAATATGGGATAGTCGTGTCTAAATTGAGCATTAGCTACACTAGATAAACAAGCTATAGAAATTAATAATATTTTCTTAATCATTGTATACCTTCGTTTGTTCTATGATACTCACTAGCTTCGCCTTCTAAACTTACATGCCATGCATAAAATTTAGTGCGTGGATATTCGTCTTTTAGTTCTACAAAACTTTCTAAATTAGGAACAGCATCGTCATACATTATTGCTTTGGTGTAGTCACCCTTGTTCAATAAATTACGTATGATAATCTTTTTCTTTTCTTCTGTTTGAATCTTGCCAGTCATATTGCCAGCACGATATACATGTACCCGGTCCATATCCACGCCGTACTTTCGAAACGTGTCTAAGAATAATTCTTTATCGTCAAAGTCAGCACGAGCAGTAACCATTACTACTTTATTACCCGTAGCAATATCCTGTTTGAGTTGATTCATCATGGGAATAATGGGTTTGCTATTGTGAAAGAAATCGTTTGCGTTACGGAAGTTTTCAAAATCAAACTGTTCGCCAGGTTGTAGTTTGTAGTGCGTAAATTCATGACTGTTAAGACTTTTGACAACCTCATCGTCATTGACAACGTGTACCTTGGTTTGAGTGTGAACTAAGGTATCATCAATGTCAAAAATAACTAATTTCTTAGGGGCTATTTCTTTTGCTCGCATCCAGTATTTAGCTGGTTTACGAAGTCTAAAAGTAAGGTGTGATGGTGCCCGTTATGGTACTTTCCTTGCATCCACGTGTACCCGTCGTACCAAAATTGCTCACTTTCTGGATGGCATCCTATCAGTCCTATGTTGTTTTGTATTATGGCCATGGGATCGTTGTTTTTGTAAGTAGCAACAGTGTTAAACTTGGTGTTATCACCCACAAACGCACACCCGTCGTACCAAAACATATTCATAGGTATTTTTTGCCAAGTTATGCTTATATTCTTAGCGTGTGGTCTACGTGTATCTGTTTCAGGACGGCTAAGATATTGTACAGCATCTACGCTATCCAACATATCAAAATAATGTTTGCCCGCCCAGTAAGCACCCATACAAATACCTAAATATTTGCCGCCTTGCGCAACAAATGATTTAACAGCATCGCCGGTATGTTTAAATGCTTGATCAAAACTAGCTGCATCACCAAACCCGCCTGGGACAGCAATCATGTCTACATCATCAAAGAACACGTCTTCTAGTTTGTTTTTACCAAATATTTTAAACTTGTAATGATCACCCAGTGCTCGCATAAGTCCATTGCCACTTTGTACGGAACATTTTGGATCGTACAAGAATAGAGCTATAGTGGGTTTCATAATGTAAGAGTCTTTCTAATTTTCATTCCAACGTAGGTGCCGCAGAACGCCCCCAAACAAGCCGGGATCATTAACCAATGATTTGTTGTGTAATTTATAACTGCTATACTTCCCAAAATATAACAAGCTATTGACCAAAAGCTCGCACCCAACACATTATCGGTTGCTACACACCTCAAATAATACGTATAAACAACATCCAGCAAGAAGATTGCAAAAAATGTTGTGACATAATCTATCATTTTTGGTCATCTTTCTTTTCAACTTTGCGCTCAATTTTGGGAGGAAAGTAAGGTTCAATTACGTAGTGATTTGCCCCCCACCAGCCAAATGCAGTAAAGAATCCATATACTACTACTTCGAGTAAGCCCATAGTGTGTCCTTTCGTAAAGTGCTACTATTTATTCATAAAAATAGGATCTATAAAAGATCCCAGCTAGCTACTTGTCCTATTGTACGCCGCTAGCCCGGCGAGTTACTTGCCATTAAGCTGTTTTTTGTTCTGTTTCAACAAAAGCAACTACTTCAGCACCTTGATCATCTAACCCACCTTCTGGAAAAGGCCATGTTGATTGTGCAACATGTTCTTCTTCTGTCATGTCTTCGTAATATTCGTTTTCTTCTTCGGCTTGTTCAAAGTCTTCATCGTTTGCTGTTGACACAATTGATAACATGACTTTGTTGTATGCTGATAATTCATCAACTAGATCTTTTACGTGTTGTAACACTTCTAAACCGTTGTATGCATCATCATCTAATTCTAAAAAAATATTTAACCCGTGTACTGTCATTTCAAGTTTCATTTTGAGCTCCTTGTGGTTAGTGTGCTTGTGGCACATAACTATTTAACGGATAATCGATTACAAAGATTTTACAGATACTAAATTATCTCTAAATATTTTCCAAGCGTTTTCCCAAGTCCAGCGATTGCTTCCTTCTAAGACTTTAGCTCTGTCCAGTAGTAACGCATCATTGACTGCTTGTACTAAGTCCTCATTCATACAGCCAGTAACACCCTCGTCAACAACATCTAATGGACCTTGACATGGATAAGCCGCTACGGGGGTTCCACAAGCCATTGCTTCAATCATAACAAGCCCAAATGTTTCCCAACGGCTTGGAAATACAAATACGTCTGCCATAGCAAAGTATTTGGCTAGCTCTTGTCCACGTTTAGCACCTACAAATTTTACATCAGGATACTGTGCCTTATACTCTTCCAGCATAGGGCCATCACCTACCATGAACTTAACACCCGCATAGGGCATTTCAAAGAACGCTTCTAGATTCTTTTCTTTGCTCACACGACTAACACATACTAGTATAGGTCCATTCACCACTGTGCCAGTACGTTGACTTGGATTAAATATCTCACGGTCAACACCCCTAGTCCAAGGAATAATTTCTCCATCAAATCCGTGTGCTTGTAGCTCTTTAACCATTGTGTCTGTAGTTGTTAATACTTTACCACTGTGCTTGTGGAACCAACGTACTAAAGGCCAAGTAATAGCCTCAGGGACACCAAATAAGGCTCTAATTCCTTCTGGAAACTTAGTATGATAAGCAGTATTGTAGCGATAACCGTGTTTGTCAAGATATTGTCTAGCACACAAACCCACAGGACCTTCTGTGGCGATGTGGATATGATCCGGATTGATCTCCTCAAATATCTTGCCCACTTTCCAGGGAAAGGCAATCTTGACTTCGTTGTAGCCAGGGCAATCAACATAGCGGAACCTCCTGGGATCAAGATATACAACACTATAGTTGTCCCGAATCGCACACGCTTCAATATTTTTATAGGTTGTAACCACACCATTGATCTGCTCCGGTAGATTATCTGTAACGATTAAGATTGTTTTTTGCATTGTGCTATTACTTTAAATGAATCAAATTTTAACCAACTGGTCATTGTTGATCTTGCTTGTTCGCAGGCCGTCTGAGTTGGAAATTCCAGAGTCACTCGACCCGGAATGTCCTTTGGATCGTTTACGTGAACTGCTAGTATTATCAATATCCACATTATCTCGCTCCTTAGTCCATGTAACTATTTCCCAACGGCCGTCCCAGTGTTCAACTAATGCTGTACAACTCTCAACCCAATCTCCATCGTTCATATATGTAACACCGTTGATCTCTTTGATTTCTGCGTGGTGTATGTGTCCACATATAACACCATCGAACCCACGCTTCTTACAGTAATTGGCCAAGTTCTCTTCAAACTTGAACACAAAGTCTACTGCTTTTTTGACTTTGTACTTAAGATACTTGCTAAGGCTAAAGTACCCAAAACCCATACGACGACGTATCCAATTAAATTTATTGTTGAGTGTAAGAACAATGTCATATGCTTTGTCTCCCAAAAACGCTATCCATGGAGCCAGACGGGTAATGCCATCAAATAAGTCACCGTGTACTACAAGATAGTGCTTACCATCTGCACCTATATGTTCTATTTGATTGTGTATTTCTATTAGACCAAAATTAAAACCATACGGTATCATTGGTCTTAAAA
>Ga0315909_10005780_pt1 | contig 14078 bp, 9 predicted proteins | sample LakEriMetagenome_11_FD_203527 | JGI IMG/M metagenome (GOLD analysis project Ga0315909, IMG submission 203527) | Freshwater fungal communities from buoy surface, Lake Erie, Ohio, United States - Buoy 2 MA125 | ecosystem: Environmental > Aquatic > Freshwater > Lake | place: USA: Lake Erie, Ohio...
CCATGTATTGCCTTTCGGTAGATATTGCGGACTCAATGTGCTGTGCTCCGGAATTTCCTGCACGATAAAACCACCAGGAATCGCATAGCGATCAAGCAATCTTTTCCTGATCACAGCATGAAATGGCTGCTGTTCAATTCTTTCAATGATATGCGCTAAGATCACGAAATTAAGATTCGTATAATGGAAATAAGAACCGGGAATAACTTTTGCAATCTTCCCTTTTACAGTCTTGATTGTTCGTGGCAAAAAATGATTGTTTCCCGATGTGAAAAGTTCTCTGATATCAGGTATTGACTTCTCCGGATTCAGTGTATCTCTATAGATCGCTCTTTTTGCCATGCTGATTATTTCTCTTGAATCCTGCAATGTGGATGTATGATTGAGTAGCATCCGAATCGTGATTGGGACTTTGGGATAAGCGGGATTCACAAGCTTGAAATCCAAGTATGAGTTTACATCATGATCTAGTTCTACCTTCCCCTCTTCCACTAATTGTAATAATGCCATGCCGGTGAACATTTTGGAAATGCTCGCGATGCGAAGAAATGTTGAATCGGTAAATGGAATGCTATCCGGAAAAGCATCACCATAGGAAAATGAATGGTAGCCATTTCTATCAAATGTGACAACTGATCCACCAAGCACTCCATGGTGAGAGAAGATATTGTTGAGTGATGATGAGATTGATGCTGGGTATGTCTCTCCAACTTGAGACATCAAAGACTCTCGGCTTGAAAGAAGAAGCATTAGTATAATTATGGATATTCGCATAGTCCCCCAAAATAAAAAAAGCGAGCCGATGAAATGACTCGCTTTTCAAAAAACAAAATGAATTAAATCACATATTATAATGTAATTGCAAGATAAAGGGAGATGCAGCTTTGTCATTGAAATTGAAAAGATTGATTCCAATCCCGGCTAGCATGCTCTTCGATATTTCATATTGACCTCCAATATTCAGACCATTCATCCAATGTTTACCGGTCATGATTTCACCCTTGACACGGATTTTGTCATTCAATACCGGATAATCCATGCCTGCCATGAAGCCGATGGTAGATTCACCAAACATGCTTTCATTTCCATAGTATACACCGGCATTTATATTTGCTTTTGCAAGCAATTTGTTTGCCGTCACTAAGCCATATAGATAGTATGAGTCATTTGAATTAAGATAGTATGTTGCTCCTACTGTAAGATTATGCTCAGAAGTTAACTCTTCTCTATGTTGTGCCGTTAAGCCATACCAAGTATCACCACTATTGTAATTCAATAAATTTAAACCCACTTCAGTGTTTTTATTGACACCATACATGCCATTCAGTTGGGTTCTGTCCAAATTATTTGTCAAAAAAGTATTGACTTGTAGATAAATATCGCCTTGCCCGGTTACCCTCGAATTTGGGATATTGAAATATGTCTGCTGTGCAATAAGATCTGTCGCACATATACACAAAAGGGCGAAAAAAAAGTGTTTGAGGTGTTTCATGGTACTTCCCATAATAAATGTAAAACAGGGGTTTTATAGTGAACCCCATCTGCTGCATGGCAAATGTAGTAAAAAACATGCTTTGATAAGAAAATATAAAATAGGATATATTTGGTCATGTATGATGAAGTTCTTAATTTAGACTAAGTCTAAATAAGTTTTAACCTTTAACTCTTATCATATATGCAGTATTTCTTTTCCCTCGCCACATCAATTCTGCTTACTGTTTTGATGATCGGTTGCTCCGATGATGGAGTGCAACCTATTGAAATTCCAACTAGTTATGATTCGACAGGCTATGCAAATGCCGTTGTTGCAGAGAATGTTCTCATCAAACAGCATCAAGATTTTGTAAACTTGCTAAAAACAGGCAGAACTAACGGTACTACTGTGGATTATGCCACAGCACTTACAACAATGCAAGCGCATCTCACTGAAGCGAATGATTCTCTTAAAGTTATATTTCCGGCATATCTTCAAGAATTGACAAAAGCTTCGGGTAATTCCTATGATCCATATGCTGCCAACCAAACTCAAGGTGGAACATATGGCGGATACCTCTTTGATGAAAATGGCTTGGAAATAGAGCAAATCTTGGATAAAGCAGCATTCATGGGAATGTTCTATCACAAAGCTTCGAGAATGTCACTTACCTCAGAATCAACGCATAAACTCATAGCTCTCTTTGGCGCAACTCCACGGTTTTCCAATAGTGACAGAACAACAAATTTCCCTGATATCCTTTCCGCTTCATATGCAGCCCGCAGAGATAAAAATGATGGAAATGGTCTATACACCGCATTCAAGAACAATGTGATTGCAATGCAAGCACATCAGAAAGCTGGCTCTGATTATACCAATGTGACATTATACGATAGAAAATCAGTGCTTCTCGCTTGGGAGAAAGCAATCTTGGCAACAGTAGTGAATTATTGTTTTTCCGCACATGCCAAATTCACGATGACAAATCCCCAAGCCGCGGATAATGGTGCAGGACTCCATGCAATCGGTGAATCCATCGGCTTTATTGGCGGATTGAAAGGTGTTCCGGAGAAGAAAATCACGAATGCACAAATTGATGACATACTCTCATTGCTCAAATCCAAAAAACCAGCGGTATTTGTCACCGATGCATTCACAAATGCTCCCGCACTTCTTCAAGTGATTGCAAGAATCAAATCAATCTATGGTTTTACCGATCAAGAGATCCAAGACTTCAAAGTGAATTGGGTAACAACTCAGAATAGACAATAATCATGAAACATCTCTTATTTACAATCAGCTTCGCATGTTCACTCTTTGCATTTTCTTCATGCGATGATCCGTCGGGTCCTGTGGGACAAGGTTATGACAGAAAAGCAATGCTGGAATTCACCGCAAGAAATACCATCATACCTCTCTATGGTGATATGCATCAAGCAGTGAAGAATTTTGATTCGACGCTTCATGTGTTTTCTGAAAATCAGAATGAACAATATGCGCAAGAACTTCGCAATCGCTGGCGCATGATGGCTGAAGCATGGCAATATGTTGTGATGTTTGACTTTGGTCCGGCGCAAATGAGTGATGGTTCCCTCTTTCAGAATATCGGCACATTCCCTGCTTCAGGATTGAAGATTGAGTCCTTTATCAATGCGAAAGACACAAGTTTTCGAAATTTCGATAGAGATTCCAGAGGACTCTATGCTTTGGAATATGTGATATTCAAAGATTCAGCTTCATTCATTCAATCAATCAATAATCAACCATTCAAACTAGCTTATGCGAAAGCCGTGAGCAGAAATATTCTCTCGAGAGTTGAAACTGTTCTTGGTCAATGGCAGGGAGCTTATGGCACTTCTTTCATCAATAATGATGGAGCGCAGGCAGGATCTTCAATTTCTGATTTGTATAATTCATTTGTGTTTCACTTTGAAACTATGAAGAATTATAATCTTGGTTTGCCCATGGGCAAGAGAGCGGGTCAAGTGAATAGTGAGCCATCAAAAGTCGAAGGATATTATAGCGGTTATTCCACAGCATTGCTCAAAGCCAAATATACTGCACTCAGACATCTTTGGTTTGGCTATGCAAGACTTTCACTTGCCACTTCCCTTTCAGCAAATGGATTCAAAGAGTATATCCTTTCTGTTGAGAATGGTCCACGATTGGCACAAGACACGGAATTGCAATGGAATGTGATTGGAACAGGTATATCAACAATCGATGCACAAGTACCGCTACACACTATGATCATTGGTCAGTCTTCGCAATTGGAGCAGATCTTTTTGGAAATGACCAAGCATACGCGCTTCATCAAGAGTGAGATGTCTTCGCTCCTTGGAATTTCAATTACCTATGCCAGTGGAGACGGAGATTGATTCTCCAATATCATGAATAGAATCAAGCATTTCCTTCATCTCCCGGCTTCGGCCTCAACCCTTGCATATTTTCGCATGGGACTGGGAATGCTCATTCTCATAAGCACGCTGCGATTCATTCTTCTGGGTTGGATAGACATGCAGTACATCAAACCGAAATTCCACTTCCCGTATTTCGGTTTAGAGTTCTTCACAGCTCCTTCAACTCCTTTGATTTATGTAACATTTGCATCACTCATCATTTCTTCGATCGGCGTTATTCTGGGATATAGATTCAGAATGATGTCATTGCTCATGTTTCTAAGCTTCACCTATATCGAAGTATGGGATATCTCCTTTTATTTGAATCATTATTATGCAGTGAGTTTATTCACTTTGATTCTCTGCATGCTACCCGCTCATATGACTGCATCTCTTGATGTTCAATCAGGTCGCGTAAAAGAAGCGAGCGTAGTGCCATATTGGACACATTTGATTGTATACTTTCAAATTGGAATTATCTATGTCTATGCCGGTATTGCAAAAGTCAATGCTGATTGGCTCTTCTCCGCTTTGCCTCTCAAGATTTGGCTTCCCGCGCATGCATCATTGCCGGTGATTGGTCCTTTGCTCGCATTGGACTTCACGGCTTATGTTTTCTCATGGTTTGGTATGCTCTATGATTTGATCATCATTGCATTCTTGATCAATTTAAGAACTCGGTATTATGCATTTGTCACGGTTGTGATATTCCATTCAATCACAGGACTACTTTTTCAAATCGGAGTATTTCCGATTGTCATGATATTCATGGCAACATTGTTTTTTGATGCTTCCATTCATCAGAATATCATTCAACGATTCTTTTCTAAGAGAACTCAACAAGCTGAAATAATCACAGTGAGTCTGCCGAAATATGGTATTGCATTACTCGGCATATATGTGACATTTCAATTGTTGTTTCCATTGCGTTATGCTCTCTATCCCGGGAATCATCAGTGGACTGAACAAGGATATAGATTCGGATGGCGTGTGATGCTGACAGAAAAATCAGGCAATGCGCAATTCATGATAACTGATAGAACATCCGGAAAAACAGGTTATGTCAATAATGATGAATGGCTGAGCGCGCATCAGGAAAAACAAATGTCATTTCAGCCGGACATGATACTTGCCTTCGCACATTTTCTGCATGATGAATATCAAAAGCAAGGCATATATGATCCAATCGTAACCGTAGATTGCTGGGTGACGATGAATGGCAGAAAATCAGCTCGACTCATTGATCCCACAGTTGATTTGTCAAGAATCAATGATGACTTCTCTCATAAAACATGGATTGCTTCATATCCGGGAGCAATACAATGAGATTGATATATCTATTGCTGTCAGTATTCTTGATTCAATCAGCATTTTCTGCCGAAAACATTTTGCCTGCTCCAAAACCAGTGACTATTACACTTGAAATAAGTAATTCGGAAACCAAAAAACCGATTATTGGAGCAAAAGTCTTTTTCTTTGATGATCAACAGACCATTCGGTCAAATACATCAGGTATTGCTACTAGGATGGTGTCCACAGTTAAAGATATCATCACAGTTCGCATATCTGCTCAAGGTTTTGCCTCGGAAATTGTGTCTATTCCCGTGAATGCTCCTTCGATGAATGTCTATCTTAAACTCAAAGACATCATTCTTGAAGATGTATTTGTTCGATCGGATGGCAATCGCAATGGTTTACTGGCGGGTTCATTGGAGAATGTACAACTTGCCGCAATTTTTGAAGGTAAGAAGACAGAACTCATCAATATGAATCAAATCATGTCGAATAAATCTAATGCCCAAGCCAGGCAAATCTTTGCCCGAGTTCCCGGATTGAATATCTGGGAAAATGATCAATCAGGATTACAATTGAGCATTGGTGGTCGTGGCATGAATCCAAATAGAACAGCTCATTTCAATACTCGCATAAATGGGTATGATATGGCAGCAGATGCACTTGGTTATCCTGAGAATTATTATACGCCGCCAATGGAATTCGTGGACAGAATTGAAATCGTCCGTGGTGCAGCATCAATGCAATATGGACCTCAGTTTGGAGGCATGGTAAATTTTAAGTTGAAGTCCGGACATGATACCATCCCATTTCTTGCACAAACCAGATTATTTGGTGGTTTATATGGTTTCATGAATGCCTTTGCTTCAATTCAAGGAGCGGCTCAAGATCAATTCACTTATTTTGCCGGCATATCATATAAGCGTGGAGATGGTTGGAGAGCCAATGCTGATTATTCGGCTTTGACGGCTTATGCGAATTTTGGCTATAGACCTGTTGATTATGTTTCATTGACATTCGAGACCACATATCATACATCACTTCAACATCTACCCGGTGGTTTGACCGATAGACAGTTCGAAGAAGATCCGGGATTATCATATAGAAAACATAATTGGTTCGGAGTTAATTGGAATATCAATGCGCTTCAAATGCTTGTAGAATTCTCTCCGATGTCCAGAGTGCAATCTCGCTTTTTTAATGTGAATGCAATTCGATCCTCGCAAGGAAATCTTCAGAATACATCCGTGATTGACGGCATCATCGCTCCAACACTTATCAAAGGCGAATTCATGAATTTCGGTAATGAAACCAGATTCATGCATACATTCTTTTTGGATGAAAATCCCTCGAATCTTCTCATCGGCTGGAGAGCATATCATGGTGATGCAATAAGTATGCAAGGAATACCGAATGATAGATTCTCACCAACATTTTCATATGCAGACAATCTATATCCCGAAAACATGAATATTGAAAATCCCGGTAAGAATTATTCTCTTTTTGCAGAAACAGCGATTCGTCCAACCGAGTATTGGACGATACTTCCGGGAATACGATATGAATATGTCGAGACCGGAAGCAAAGGAAGATTCACGGAAAGAGTTGTTGATTTGGCTGGAAATCTCGTGAGCACAAATGACAATTTCGAAGATAAAACTGTCGGCCGTTCAATCATTCTTTATGGAATTGGAACATCTTTCAGAATAGATCAAGATTTGGAAGTGTATGCCAATTATGCTCGTAATTTCAGAGCTATCACATTCAGTGATATTCGCGTGAATAATCCAAATCTGATCATTGATTCAACATTGGATGATGAAAAAGGATTCAATGCTGATATTGGTGTGAAGGGTCATGCATTCGGAGGATTGCTCTATTTTGATATAAGTGCTTTTTATCTTTCCTATGAGAATCGCATCGGTACGGTATTGAAAAGTGATCGCGCTCCCCTCTTTTTACCATATCGCTATCGTACAAATATTGGTGCCACAAGAACAATTGGCATTGAGTCAATCATTGAAACAGACATATTCAAAGTGCTTGGAGTGAATACTCAGCATGGCTTAAGGGCATATCTCAATTCTTCATTCATTGAAGGTGAATATATTCGCTCTTCTTTGCCGGGAATTCAAGGAAATACCGTTGAGTATATTCCTGCAATGACCCTTCGCAGTGGATTGGAGTTGATTATGAATGACATGAGTTGTGGATTCCATATTTCTCATGTAAGCAAACAATTCTCTGATGCGAGCAATGCCATTCGATCTTCCAATCCTATTGTTGGAGTAATCCCGACATATACTGTTGCAGACATTTCATTTGTATATAAAATGAATTCCTCGATCTCAGTGGAAGCTCATGTGAATAATCTATTTGATGCCCGCTATTTCACGCGTAGAGCCGAATCATATCCCGGACCCGGAATCATACCTGCCGAACCACGCATGATGACATTGGGTATCATCATGAATTTATGATTAGTGGATGATTTCCAATCTAATTCCCTGTTCATATATTTTCCCCCATGAAGATGTACTTGTATACAGTGCATTCTCTTTCCCTTTTTCGATGATCGAAATATCCTTGCGTAAAACTGTATTCTGTTTTTGTAGTTGATTGTTCAAATATTGCTGAATATCTTTTGCTTTCTTTCGAATATCTTCTGATGCAGATTTATCGATGATGATAAGTATTTCATCTTGAGAACGAAGATATTTCTTGAGATCCATATCGATTTGTCTGAGGATCTTTGAATACGATTGTAAATCGGGCAGATAGGTAAAGGAATGACCTTGCATTTTGTTCTCATTCGACATTCGAATGTTAAAATCTTCATTGAATTCTTGTCTAATTCCTAGCTCATCGGTAAATCGCACACTCCATTGATAAGACCCCGTTCCGGCTTCACCCTGCAATAATTCACTGCCATCCAAATGAACTGAAGATGAGGTGAAAGGACCAAATGTTCTTTTGTATTTCTGTGGACCTGAAATGTCAATAAACCACTCTTTAGGAAGATTCAGAGTTTGCATTGAACATATGATGACATTTTCCGGTGGTGATACACTCACAAAGTCCATTGCGATAATTGGAATCTGACCTGAAGCAAATGTTGCATTCATGATTTCTGCATGTTCATGATGTTGTTCGCAAGGAATAAATCGCATTCGGGATGTATCTATACGCAGCAATCTTTGACAAATACCAATCATAGTTTTCTGTACTGTATTCTGCTTCACATCTGAACAAGAAGTGAAAATACAAGTGTCTGTCGACTGTTTGAGGTGATTCAATAAGAAATACAGACTCCTCTCTTGAATACACACTCTCTGCTTTGTGATGTCACTACTTTGAAACAATACATCACTTTTTGAGCACAGTAGATTTGATGTTGCATTGAATAGTCCGGGATTACTTTGTGCTTCATTGAGTTTCGTCGTAAAATCACTTATGGTCCATTCCATGATCAATGGCAAATGCTCATTCATTGCTCTTTTTCCGGCCATTTCCGAAGGTATCTTCAATGAGAATGGAATGAATGCATTAGGTGTTTCCTTGATTGGATTCAGCGTGATTGAGATTCCTGTTCGCAGAGAAAATGTCGACCAAATATTGTCGAATCCATCTTGATTCTCAGGGAATTCTCCTGTTCTTTGATTGAAGATGAGTGATGTTTCAAAGAATGGTGATATATGCAATGGCAATGAATTCATCAATTGATTGAGTTGAAAATCAGCCGAAATACCAGCGAATAATCCGGGTATGGGAGAATTCATATTTGTCAATTGATTGGTATTGACATTCTCTCCAATTGTACCAATGGATTGATTGAGAAGAAAACTCAATGATGGACCACCATAAACGGAAAAAATATTCCATGGTTTGATCATCAATGCCGATTCAAAAGTCAAATATGAAAGATGTGGTTGCATGGAAAGAGATGTCGGCACAATCTCATCTTCTATGTACCCCGATCTATCATCAAAGGAAATTCTACCCAATATGAATAGTGGATCATATTCTGTTGTGATTGATATTCCAATCATTGGATTGAGTACCGATAATTCGGGTTGTCCCTTGGTAATGAAGTTAGTTTTCATTCCTATCGACTCAAAATCCTGATATCCAACGCTTATGCCATTGACCGAATTAGCAATGTCAATTCCATAGGAATGGATACGAAATTGCGCCTGAAGATGCGCTGCGAAGGCCATGATCAGAATCAAGCATAATGTAATTCTCATAATTCTCATCATGCAATGCTCATATAGTGGATATCGGTTGACTTAAGTCTTTGATATTCTTTTTTCACCATCTCATGTTCATTCTTGCGCAATTGAGGATCATCAGTGATGAGTGTTCTTGCATCTTGTTTTGTGATCTGAATTAATTGTACATCATTGACAAGATCCGTGAATTGAAAATTAGGAATGCCTGACTGTCTTGTTCCAAGATAATCGCCCGGACCGCGAAGCTTCATGTCTGCCTCAGCAATCGCAAAACCATCAGTTGTTCCAGCCATAGTCATGAGTCTTGCAATGGCTGATTTTCGTTCCATCTGCACATCTTCTGCTTCTTTCTTTTTGACTTGATATCTGAAATGATCTTTTGTTGCCAAAAAACAATATGACTGAGCATCACCTCTTCCAACTCTGCCACGCAATTGGTGTAATTGTGCAAGACCGAATCGTTCAGCATTTTCAATGAGGATGACAGTTGCATTAGGAACATCAATTCCTACTTCAACAACAGTTGTTGCGATAAGAATATCATATGTTCCTTTCTTGAAATCTTGCATGACAGTTTCTTTTTCATTCCAATGCATCTTTCCATGAAGAAGTCCGCAGGAATAGTCTGAGAATACATCGTTTTTCAAAAATTCATAATGTTCCGTAGCTGATTTGGCTGCAACTTTTTCCGATGGTTCGACAAGCGGATAAACAATATATGCCTGATGTCCCATAGACAATTGACCTTTTATGAATTCAAAAGCAGAATCCAGTGAGCTTTCGAATACGATTTCTGTCTTGATGGGTTTTCTGCCCTTTGGCATTTGTTTGATGATGGTATTGTCCAAATCACCATAGAGCGTCATGGATAATGTGCGAGGTATCGGCGTGGCACTCATCACTAAAATATGCGGAGATATCGATGAATCTTTCAGAGATGCCGATGCCATGGATTTTATTCTTGCTCTTTGTTCTACCCCAAATCGATGTTGTTCATCGATGATGATGAGTCCCAGATTATTATATCGAACTCCTGTAGTGGATTGTTCGCTTTGAGTGAATACAGCATGAGTTCCAATGATAATTTGTGCTTCCCCTTGTTCGATCGATTGTAAAATTGCTTTTCTTTCTGATGCTGTTTGCCCACCGAGCAATTGCACAATCTTGATATTCATTGGTTCGAGTAATTTGGCAAAGGAAAGAGCATGTTGCTCTGCAAGAATCTCAGTTGGTGCCATAATTACTGATTGATAGCCTGCTTCAACAGCTTGAATCATCGTAAATATAGCAATGATCGTTTTTCCACTTCCAACATCTCCCTGAAGGAGTCTATTCATTGGTCTGCCGGATGTAATGTCTTTTGATATGTCCCACAAAGCTTGAATCTGGTCCTGCGTAAGACTGAATGGCAATGATTCATGAAGTTTTCGAGCGAGAGAGCTTTTCTGTGGAAAACTCGGACCTTTCTCTGATATGTGAACGATAGATCTCTTTGATTCAAGAAACAATTGGAAATAAAAGAGCTCCTCATATTTCAAGCGTTCTCTGGCAATGGATAACTGGATTTGATTCTCTGGCGCATGGAGTGCCATTAATGATGCATGTTTCGACATGAATCCATATTGCTTGAGTATGCCGGTAGGTATTGTTTCAGGAAATTCTTCCGATAGTTCCTGTCTGATTATTTCGACGATATTTCGGATGATCTTAAGTGATATATGCGCATTTTTCAATCCCTGGGTCAGTCGATATTTGGGTAATATGATTCCTCGTAGATATTCTTCTTTCTCTTCCTCATCGAGAACAATGATATCGGGATGTTGAAAACTGAGTTTTCTCCATTTGACATCATAATCGGGTATTCCACTCACGCTAATCAAAGCATCAATAGGCAAGAGTTGTTTGAAATACTGTGCCATATTGAAAAAAACGCAGTCGGCACTAATTCCGGAATCGTCTCTGATGGTGACAATGAGCATTGATCTTTTTCCACCCGGACCAAACTTCTTTTCCTTTACAGAGATAATTCTGGCTGTAATGGTGAATTCTGATTTGATGGAAATATCGGTATTGATTTCAGAGGGTGAATGATTGCCAAGTTCTTCCTTGCGCAATTTCGAGAGGATATCAGATAATGTATGAATCGAAGTCCTATCGATATAGGCATATGGAATATACTGCAGTATGTCACGAACCGTATGAAGTCCTATCGATGCGAATGCTTCCGCTCTTTTGGGTCCTACTGACCTGACATATTGCAATGGCGAGGAAAGTTTAAGAGATGTATGTTGAGATTGTTTCTCCATAATGTACATCTATTATGATGCAAGATGTTCCTGTAAAACTCTCTTGCAGTACTCTCTATAGGAGGAATTAGGTAATGTTTCGAGCAATGATTGATATGCCTCGATATCAATGAAATTCATTCGTAATGCAATTTCTTCAAGACATGCAATCTTGAGATTTTGTCTTTTCTCTATTGCATGAATGAATTCCCCGGCTTCGAGCAAACTCTCGGGCGTTCCGGTATCGAGCCATGCGATGCCTCTACCCATTTTTTCAACTTTTAACCGTTGCTTTTGAAGATATATTTTTTGCACATCGGTGATTTCCAATTCACCTCTAGGACTCGGCTGAAGTTGTTCGGCAATGGAAATAACTTCATTGTCAAAGACATATAAACCGGGTATGGCATATTGTGATTTTGGTTTAGATGGTTTTTCTTCAATGCTGATTACAGAACCATCCGCATTGAATTCCACAACGCCATAGCGTTCTGGATCTTGAACAGGATATCCAAAAATTGTGGCGCCTTGATTATGTGCTATCGCCTGTCTGAGGAAATCTAGTTTTCCATAGAAGAGATTATCACCAAGAATGAGGCAAACCTGATCAGTGCCGATGAATTCTTTACCATATATAAATGCTTCGGCTATTCCTCTTGGAGCGGATTGTTCAGCATAGCTGATTGTAATTCCCCATTTTGTTCCATCACCGAGTAGCTGATGGAAATGTGGAGCATCATGAGGAGTGGTTATGATAAGTATATCTTGTATGCCGGCAAGCATCAAGGTAGCCAATGGATAATAAATCATTGGCTTGTCATATACGGGTTGTAATTGCTTGCTCATGATGGAGGTCAAGGGATAGAGTCTTGACCCGCTGCCACCTGCAAGTATGATTGCTTTGGTCTTTTGCACGAAATCATCCAAAAAATGATGTGCAAAGATACAAAATCAATGATGTGTCATTCAAACTGAATGCACGGAATTATCCCTGATCATCCGCTGAATTTGAGTCATCTTCCAAATGACGATGTCTGACCATCTTGGCTTCAAAGAGGAAAATTACATTTTCTGCGATATTGGTCGCATGATCTGCCATGCGTTCAATATTGGCCAAAATTGAGATTAATTCAACGCCTTGAGAAATGATTTCAGGTTTTTCTTTCATGAGCGCGATGATATCTGCCTTGAATTGACGCTCAAGACCATCAACGGTATTATCGGTTGGTAGAATATGCTTGGCCAAATCGGCATCATTGTTCACGAATGCATCAAGAGAAGCTTTCACCATTGTATATGCGGCTGTGGTGATTTTATCAAGGCCGAAATCTTTGACCAAATTACAAATGGAGGGATCGTCAAGAACGGGATGGGAGATATTTGTTGCCATATCACCGATTCTTTCCAATTCATTATTGATTTTGATTGAAGCGAGAAGAAGTCGCAAATCGCTTGCAACGGGTTGTTGAAGAGCAAATATGCGTTGACATTGCTTATCGATTTTGATGTCGAGTTTATCGACTTTATCATCGCGTTCTATGACAAGTCTTGCAAGTCCTTCATTACATTCCAAAAGTGCTTTGAATGCGAATTCAACTTGTTCTTCCACCAAACTACCCATACGGATCAATCGGGTGCGCAATTTGTCCAAATCATCTTCAAATGAACGATGCATATGTATATTCTCCTCTTTTTGCTTCTGCAAAACTACGATAAAATGATTATCCGAATCGACCGGTGATATAATCTTCGGTTGCCTTTTTGGATGGGCTTGTGAAGAGTGTTCTTGTCTTATCGAATTCAACAAGATCACCCATATAGAAAAATCCGGTTGAATCACTTACTCTTGCGGCTTGTTGCATATTGTGTGTCACGATTACAATCGTATACGAATCTTTCAATTCTTCGATAAGTTCTTCGATTTTTGCTGTTGAGATTGGATCGAGTGCCGAACATGGCTCATCCATGAGCAATATTTCCGGGTTTACCGCAACAGCTCTGGCAATGCATAGACGCTGTTGTTGTCCACCTGACAGACCCGTTGCAGAATCATGCAAACGATCTTTGACTTCATCCCATAATGCGGCTTTTTTTAAACTATTCTCAACGATGGAGTCCACTTCAGAAGTAGGTGGTTTATGATTGAGTCGCAAACCATATGCAACATTCTCATAGATGGATTTTGGAAATGGAATGGATTTTTGAAAAACCATGCCTACCTTTTTCCGTAATTCCACAACATCAATGTCCGGATCATATACATTTGTCTCATCAATGCTAAGCATTCCATCCGCAGAGAAAGAATCAATGAGATCATTCATTCTATTGATGGATCTGAGAAGTGTTGATTTACCGCAACCAGATGGACCAATGAAAGCTGTCACTTTATTTGTTT
>Ga0315909_10005782_pt1 | contig 14073 bp, 16 predicted proteins | sample LakEriMetagenome_11_FD_203527 | JGI IMG/M metagenome (GOLD analysis project Ga0315909, IMG submission 203527) | Freshwater fungal communities from buoy surface, Lake Erie, Ohio, United States - Buoy 2 MA125 | ecosystem: Environmental > Aquatic > Freshwater > Lake | place: USA: Lake Erie, Ohio...
TGATACCTGCCTATCCGAAATCACTTGAAGGTACTACTTCTCTTATTGATCCTGCGGACTATCCTAACTTTAAATATTATTCGTTGACTGTTGTCAACAATACGGGCGCAACTCAGTTGAGCGCAGAATATGTGTTCTATCCGTACTCATCAAATTGCATTTATGATAATGTTAGATTGGCGTGGTGGTCTCCAGTTAGCGGTGGCTTTGACTACTTCAACTTCGATAAAAAGAATGAAGAATCAATCGAGGTTGAACGTAAGCGTGTGCAACGTGTGGTAGGTAACTACTCAACTGCAAGTAGTGGATTCACTTACAATACTGCTGATAGAGGATTGATGGAAGGTGATATCGAAACGCGAACACAACTGGCAATCGCGAGCGACTATATTCGTGAGAATGAATTTGCACTTCTCAAGAATCTTGTCCGCAGTAAGGCGGTGTATATTATCAATGATGACGGTAGTATCTTGCCCGTAGTAATTGAAGATAATGGCTTTATTTCGCGTAGAACTAGAGACGGTAAAGTCTACAACATAACATTGCGTGTGCGTTACTCAAACGAAGACTTATGATTCATCTAACAGTATATAATTCAGCTAACGAGCCATTCATTCTAGACTTGAATGAAGCGGAAGCCATCTACCTGAATAAGCAATTCAGTAGTATATCTGACTTCACTACCAGGGGCGGATATTCGCGCGACTTCAGGATACCAATGACATCGCGCAACAGTGAGTTCTTTAGCGCAATATGGAATCCAAACGAAACTAACTTTAACTTTAAGACACGAGTAAAGGCAACGGTGACGGTTGATACTATTCCAATAGCTGAAGGTCACATACAAGTCAAGCGTGTTTATTCTAAAGGTGAACGATGGCACGAGGCTGATATTGTTTTTTTTTCAACAGTACCAAACTTAATTTCTGCTATTGGTAGCAAGAAAATTTCGGAGCTGACAAACATCAGTGATTTGAATCACGAGATGATTTACGCTAACGTTCCTGAGCCAAGCACAACACCTGCCAACGCAGTCAAGTATGGTCTCACTGATCGCGGTCAAAAGTGGAGCGAGTTAGAATCAGATTGGGCAGCAGGAGCGCGACCTATCGTATCAACTACTAATCCGTTGTATGTTGGTGACCTTACACCATTCGTACGTATTAAGTGGTTATTCGATGAGGTGTTTAGTGATGCAGGATTTACTTATGAGTCAACATCACTTGGTACTACCATCAATCGATACTATATGCCATTCATCACGGGTAAGGATATTAAGACGGTTGAAGGTGCAGATAGTGCGTATTTCAATTTGGCTGCTGACGATGCTACTAACTTGGCAAGTGGCACGTTTGATTTAGGTGATATATCTATGGTTGAGTATGCGGATAATGGCGGTAACGTAGATGCTAACTTTGTATTTACTGCTCCATATTCCGCATCGTTTCAATTTGGGGTAAAGTTTAAGACGCACCTAAACGATTGGACAACATTTCAGTTTGGCAACAGTTCATTCACGGTATCACTTCGAGATGTAGATACTGGAGAAATATTATGGAGCGCATCTGCGCCCGAATATTGGTATCCAACAGAAAACTATTTTACACCTACGCTTCTTCTTGCATATGGTCAAAGAATTGAGATGATTTATGTATTGCAAGACTACGTTTATTATGACAATGGTTCTGCAAGTTGGTACACATACAATGACCACATAGTCGACTTAGGTACGGGATTAACTTTGATAGCTACATCAAGCGGAATTATCTTGCAAGGCGGCACATTTAATGCAGCACTAAACGCTCCCGATTACGGTCAATCGGAACTTGTGCGCGACATTGTGCGTATGCACAATCTTGTGATGATTCCTGACGAGAACAATCCTAATCATATCATCATTGAAACAATGGATGACTATTTGCAGTCGGGCGGTTCTGCGGATTGGACAAAGAAATTAGACTACGAAAAAGATGTAGTGTTATACGCTCCAGTTGACGAACAAAAAAAGAAATTCAGATGGACATACAAGGCAGGTGGCGAATACTTGTCTCAGCTATTCGTGACAATTGGAAAGCGTGTGTTTGGTGATTACGAACTATATCAAACAAATAACGAATTTGCAACTGGTGAAGAAGTAATGGAGTTAGGTTTTTCTAGCACACCATTGAACGAGGTTGCTAACACGAACCTACCGATACCAAAGTTTGTGGATAGTCTAGGTGCGTTTGTCAACGTGGGCGCACGATGTTTATATGAAGCAGATGTAACGCCAAGCATTGCGGTTTATGATGAGGTTGCCGAAGAAGGAGTGTTGACATCATTATATTCATTCAGTCACTCGGACGGATTGCTTCCCGAAGTGAGCAACAATGATCTAAACTTCGCGCCCGAAACATATCTTCAGCAGTACATTGCATTCCCCGTGAACAACTTGTTCAACCGTTTTTGGCGCAGGTACTACAATGAGATTTATGACGAGCAGTCACGAATAATGGAAGCTTACTTTACGCTTGATTTGAACGATTATAAATCAATTCAATTCAGCGATGTGATATATATTAAAGATAGCTATTGGAGAGTGCTTGAGATAAGCGATTACGTGGTTGGCAAGATGGTCAGCAGCAAGTGTAAGTTAATTAAGATTATAGATATACCTGAGGCTTGTGGATTCACTCCAAATACTTCCGCAGCAGATGGGCAAATATTATTTACTGACGGTGTTGATACGGGCTTGGATGGTTCGCAATCTTGTTGTGAGTTATACGGTTACACTTGGAATGCAAATGTTGACAAGTGCTATGCATTTGGTGGTAGTGGTAGACCATCACAAGTCACTAACGAATCTTTTGAAGTTGTTGAAAAGCCAATAGTTCGTGGCAATGGTAACGTGGTAGAAATAGGCAACAACGAATCACAGGTGCTGGGTGACTTCAACCAAGTAAAAGCAGATGCAAGTGGATCATTGGTGGTAGGTCAAGGCGTGTACGCAAAGCAAAGAGGTCTACATTTTGGTGTCAATCCATCACTAGCAAAATCGCAAGGAGGTCTGTTGTCATTTAGTGGCGCAGGTACTTACTCAGCTTCGGGAGATAAAGTTGAAATCTTCTTGAACAATGTTGATAGGTTGAACTTGGATAATGGCACTACGTGGCTTTGTGAATTGTCAGTTGTGGTATCGCAAAATGCATCAACAAAGCATAGTGCAATTTTTGCATTTTACATTTACAAAAATACAACGGCAGCGGTTAGTGCTATTACTACCATCACTCAGGTTGGCGGCTTGAATACGTTAGGCGGTTCAGTTGATGTTTCAACAGATACTGCGCAGCATAGACTAGCGGTTGGAATGACGGGCGGTAGTGGATATCCATACACGGTTGAGATAAGCGGAATACTAAAATATACTCAAATAAAATGACGAGAATAACAGAACTACACGACAACTTAAATATTATGTTTGAGATGCACAAGCAAGGAATAAGTGGAGAAACTGACTGCTCGAAAGTAGCAGAAGGAAAGCATCATCTAAAAAGTAAGGCGAAGTTCAATGTGCTTAAATGGACACTCCAGCTTTGTCCAATTCTGGTGATTGTTTATATTATCATTAAAGCAATAATCTAATGGCAGAAGGCAACGTATCGGCAGCAAGTAATGGAGTAGAGAATCTAACGGCACAACTGCGCATTCTCAAAAGAGAACTTGCTACACTTGACCCTAACTCTGCAAAGTTTGCGGAATTAGCTACGCAAGTCGGTGAGGTCAAAGATAAAATGAACGATGCTGCGGAAGCTATGAACGCCAACGCAGGAAGTGCATTCGAAAGATTACAAAACAACGCAGGACTTTTAAAAGAACGTTTGTTTAATATGGACTTTGACGGAGTAACAAGCTCTGTTAAAGGATTAGCGACAAGCGTGAAAAGCGTTTCTTTTAAAGAAATGATAACGGGTATTGGCGGTATGATTTCCGCTATGGCTCAACTTGCGGTTGCTATTGTTTCAAATCCGTTCTTATTGTTAGCAGGTGTTATAACCGCAATAGCATATAACTTTAAAGACTTAAAAGCGTGGGTGAGAGATGCTTCGGGTGAAATAGCGCGAATGGCTGAGCTTACAAATGATTTAAATAACGCAATGGATGCTCAATATAAAGAGCAGTCAAAGTCAATCGCACAAATTGAAGTATTAACTGGAAAAGTTACTGACCATACGTTATCTGAAAAAGAAAGAAGAAATGCGTTAAAGTTATTGTCTGAAATGTATCCAGAGTATTTCAAAAATATCAAAGGAGATATTAATGATACGGATGCATTAACTGCTGCAAAAACTGCATTGATTAAAAAGATTACTGAAGAAGCAAAAGCCAATGCAGCAAAAAGTTTATTAGAAGCGGAGTATGCTAAAAAATTAGCAGCAGAACGTGCGGTTAATGATGCTAAGTCACGTATGTCTGCGGAAGATTTTGCAGAAGCGGTTGAGGATGCGCGAGATAATTCACAAACATTATTTAAAGAAACAAACCAAGCGATATCTGAATGGATTAATGGAACGGATAACGCAGGAGCAGCAGCTTTACAACTTGAAAAGTCTTTAAAAAATATTGCATACCTTGAAGGCATAGCAGCACAAGCAGTTGTTGATGGTGCAGAAAAAGAAGTTATTGCCAAGAAGAAAGTAGAAGATTCTCACAAAAAAACAAACAAAGAGAAAAAAAAATCAGACGAAGAAATACAAGCCGAAAAGAAAAAGTCGGATGATGAATACTACGAATGGTCAAGAAAAGGACTAAATACTTTTCTTGATGAGAAGAATAAAACGGAAGTTGATGCGCTTATAAATAGCATAAAGACAACAGAGCCAATTCTTAAGGAATGGCACGGAACACAACTTAAACTATCAAAAGAAGAAGTTGAAGCCAATAAGCTATTACAAAAAGAAAAATATGCAGCGCAAGTTCAATTAGCTTCTGATGCAGTTGGTTCTTTGATGGCGTTAAATGATGCTTTTGCTAATGGTTCTGAGAAGTCAGCTAAAAGAGCGTTCCAAATAAACAAGGCTTTGTCACTTGCTCAGGCAATTATGTCAACCTATCAAGCGGTTAACGCTCAACTTGCCGTTCCGCAAGATGCGATAACGGGAGCGAATTATGTCAAGGCAGGTATATCACTTGCGATGGGTCTTGCGAATGTGGTTAAAATATCCAAGACTCAATTCAATAGTAGTTCAGCAGGTGGTGGCGGCGGTGCTGGTAGCGCATCGGGTGGTGGTGGTAGTTTAGGTAGTGGTGGTGGTGGCGGTTCAATGACAAGCGTAACTCCTTCATTCAATCCATTAAACACATCGTTCCTAAATAATAGACCAGCGCAGACGGGCGCAGTTCAAGCATACGTGCTAAGTAGTAACGTGTCATCTGCAATGGAAGCGAATCAAAAAGTAAAAGACCAAACAGTATTATAATGAAAAAAGAAGTAAGACAATACGACATCGATGAAGCAGGGCTTCTTGGTGTTCAAGCAATTTCACTAGTAGAATTTCCTGCTATTGAAGTAGATTTTATCGCGTTATCTGCGCAGAACAAAGTACAACTATCAACTATTCAAGAAGAACGCAGAATGGTGTACGGTGCTGCATTGATTCCTGATAAATTGATCTATCGTGAGGACGGTGACGGCACACCATATTACGCTCAATTCACTTCTAAACTGATTGAGAAAGTAGCGCACAATTTCTTGATAAAGAATCTGCAACACAACCACACTGTTGAACATACATTTGCAGTGACTGGATTAACAGTAGTTGAGTCTTGGCTCAAGGAAGGTGATAGCGATAAGTCGGTAGCACTTGGATTTGAATTGCCTAATGGCACTTGGTTCGTAGGTGTGAAGGTTGAGAATGACGAGGTGTGGAATCAGGTGAAAGAAGGAAAGATAAAAGGATTCTCGATTGAAGGATTCTTTAATGAAGTTGGTGTTGAAATGTCGAAAACTCAAATCGCAGAAAGTTGGGAAGTTGAGATAGAAAAATACTTATCTTCGTTGCAAGGTTAAAGGTTAATTTGTGTTTGTGTTCATTGTGTTAATTGTGTTTTGTTAAGTTAAGATTGAGAAGCCCGTTGCTAATGAGTGACGGGCTTTTCTTTTAGTGTTAATAAATATTTGTCTATTACTTACACGCATCTATATTATCAAGTGTAAAATCAATACAAATGAAAGTAATAGAAACATTGAGTGCTATTCTAAAAAAGCACAACATCAAAGGCGTTCAGCTTTCTGAAGTAGTTGAAGTTAAGATGGCGATGGAGGGAGTTCTTGCAGACGGTACGGTGGTGGCTACACCAAACGAATCGTTCGAAGTAGGAGCAGAACTTTATGTTATCGATGCCGAAGGAAATCCACAACCAGCACCTGATGGCGAGCATACGCTTGACAATGGAATGGTTCTCGTTTCTGTAGGTGGCTTCATTACTGAGGTGACTGAAGTAGAAATCGCTGAAGAAGAAATGAGTGCAGACATCGCGGCTACTATTGCAGCAATGGATGAGCAGTTGACATCTATCAAGAATCAACTAGCGGAAAAAGAAACTGAACTTGCATCTGTTCGTGCAGAACTAAGTGAAGTAAAAAACAATCTAAACGTTTCACAAGCTAAAGCAACTGAGCTTTCTAAACAAGCGGCTGCAGTATCAGTGAAAGAAGAAAAAGCAGTTGTAGAAACTGCGGTTAATTTTTCAAAAAAACAAACTAAAAACGACACGATCCTTAAGACGATTATGTCACTAAAAAAATAATTAAGAAATGGCTACATCATTAACTATTAGCAGTTCTTCATACGCAGGTGCATTAGCACTTCCGTACATACAAGCTGCTATCCTATCAGGCGACACACTAGCAAAAGGCTATGTTGCTATCAAAGAAAACGTAAAGTACAAAGCGGTTATCAAGAAGCTTTCTTCAAGCGGATTGGTTGTTGCTGCTACTTGTGATTTCACAACTGCAGGTTCAGTTACTCTTGCTGAGACTGTACTTACTACAACTGACTTGAACACTAATGTTGAACTTTGCAAAAAGCAATTCGTTCAAGATTGGGAAGCTTACAATACCGGTGCAGGATTCATCAACGATGTTGTGCCAGTTGAGTTCGCTGACTTTATGTTGGCTCACATTGCTGCAAAAGTTGGAGAAGCAATTGAGTACAACTTGTGGCAGGGTAACTTTGATGCTGCATCATCTAATGCAACACCAACATACACTGCGTTCACTGGTCTTTTAAGATTGATTGACAACGCTAAATCAGGTACTCCTGATGTTGACTTCTCAGCAGCTACTTCTGCATCAACAGTTATCGCGCAAATGCAAAGCGTACTTGCTGCATTGCCATCTACATTGATTGGCAAAACAGATACAGTGAAGCTTTACGTTAATCGTAAGACTGCTCAGTTCTATCGTCAAGCTATCAATACACTTGGTTTCCAATTCACATACAACGCGACTGAGAATGCTCCAGTCTTGATTGATGGTTACGAAATCTATGTGTGTCCGGGTATTCCTGATTCAACAATGGTTGCTGCGGAAGCTGACAACTTGTTCTTCGGTACTGATTTGCTTTCTGATTTGAACGAAGCGAAGGTTATTGATATGTCAATGACTGACGGTTCAGACAACGTGCGTGTTGCAATGCGTTACCGTTGTGGTACTGCTATCGGATTCGGTGCAGATATCGCTCTTGGATACGTTAATCCATAATTGAATTAATAACTTTAAAGAACGGGTGGGCGTTAAACACCCATCCGTTTTTTTATTAAAAAAAAAATACTATGTGTAATTTAACTAGAGGTTTCGGTCTTGGTTGTAATGATACCATTGGTGGCGTAAAGGCTCTTTACTTCGCGGAATGGGATGTTGTAATGGCAGGTGTTGACTACGACAATACAACTGGACAAGTTGAGGTATTGCCAACGATGACGATCTACAAATATGTTCCTCATCGTAACACGGGCAATTGGGTAGAAGAAACAACTGCTAACCTTGATACGGGTTCAGTGTTTTGGACATCAACTATTAGTGTAAGTTTAAAAGGACTTAGCCAAAATAAGCAAGTTGAACTTCAGAACTTGGCGTATGGTCGTTGGATTGTTTTTGTTGAAGATGCTAACGAAAATATTTGGATGATTGGTGCGCAGGAAGGTGTACTTGTAAGCGGTGGAAACGGTGCTACGGGTGCTGCAAAAGGTGACTTGAATGGTTACACTTTGACTCTTTCAGCTGAAGACAGATTCCGATCTCCAAGATTGGAAAGTTATACAACTGTTCCTTTCGATAATGCTACATTTGGCACTATCACAATCGAAGATTAATTCGTAATTTAGTAGCGGATATATTGAGAGATTTATCCGCTACTTTATATTATCTTTTATATGGTATATCTTTTACCAAATACGGCTAATCAGTCACTATATCTATCACTTTACGAGGGCAGGTATACGTTGGCTGATTTTACGCATTATATGTTCTCGATTATTCGGGAGGAGAATAGCGAAACTGGTGAGAAATTAAACCAAGTTCCTACGGTCATAACTGACGGAAGCGGTTACTCACACATCACTGTCACGACATCTACACTTACGCAGGCAGGTCGTTATCGTTATGTGGTTTATGGACAAAATTCGTCCACAAATATTGATGACGAAGATGCATCAATAGTTGGTATTGTAGAGATTGGTTATTTAGAATTAATAGACAACGGCACGTACTACGATGTTGTTGAAACAACTACGGCAAATGACATCATCATTGATTAATAAAATTACATCAATCAACCTTTCGTCTAATTACACGCAGGTGTCAAGTGATGAAAAAGAATCTTCAAAAGGATGGGTTGACTATGGTGATAGAAATGGATTCCCACAATACTGCCTTGAACTAGCAGAGCAGTCTCCAGTTCACGGATCATTGGTACGCTCAATCTCACAGATGATTGCAGGTAAAGGTATCACATCGCAGGATGTTGGTACTGCTTCACTTATCAAATCATTAAAGATTGATGCAGCGGTCAACAATACTGCTTTAGATTTAGAGCTGCACGGTGGCTTCTTTTGGCAGGTGGTCTGGACATTGGGCGGTGAGATATCATTCGTTGAACATTTGCCATTCGAGAATTGTCGTATCGGTATCAACAGAGAAAGTGGTGACATCAATGGCGTGTGGTATTCGAATGATTGGTCGAACTTGAAAAAGCGCAGAAACGCTCCTAAGTTTATACCATTGTTTTCAGAGAAAACTAAAAAGGAGCATCCGAGACAAGTCTATTTCTGCTTCAAAAATTCTTCGACTGCTAATTACTACGGAAAGCCTGACTACATTTCTTCGCTTAACTACATTGAGTTGTCGCGTCAGATAGCTTTATTTCACGTTAACAACATTCAGAATGGTCTATTCCCTTCGATGGTTGTTTCGATGAATAATGGCATACCTGAAACGCAGGAAGAAATGGATATGGTTCGTCACGATATTGAAAGAAATATAAGTGGCGCAGTTAACGCTGGTAAGTTCGTCTTAATGTTCAATGAGAACAGAGACAGAGCAGCGGAATTTACTCCGTTCCCAATCACTGATGCTGATAAGCAGTATCAATATCTTGAAGATGTTTGTACTCGTCAAATAATGATTGCGCATCGCGTTACTTCGCCATTGCTATTTGGTATCCGTGAGGGCGGTGGTTTGGGAAGTAATAAGGACGAGATGGAAACTGCTCTTAAGATTTTCAATGAGCAGGTTATTGAGCCATCACAACGCTTGATTACTGATGCAGCAGAGACAATTCTACAAGCTGCTAATTCATCAAGTGCGGTGTTCATTGTGAGTAATGGTGAGGAATCAGAAGTAGACCAATTAGATGCTAATCAAATGGCGGCTATTGTCGGTATTGTGGAGAAGGTTAATAGTGGCGCATTGACATCTGAGCAAGGTTCTGCAATTCTGATGAATATTTACGGAGTTAATGAAGAAGTAGTATTGCCATTGTTTGCTCCAATAGGCACAAGTCAAATATTGACTAAGCTAAAAAAAAAAGTAGCAACGGAAGTTTGCTGCACGACTGAATCACCAGAGTTCACTGTTGAAGAAGAAGATAAATGGCTAGATAAGTTGTCTCAACTTGGTGAGATAATTGACGAAGAAGAATGGGAGTTGATGAGCGAAGAAGAAGCTGGTGGAAGTCTTGAAGAACTTGAATACTTCAAAGGTTTGAAGAACGTTAATATGGCTTATGGCAGCTATGCTAATCCTGGTGAGGCGAGTAATTGGGGAGATAGTGGTTTGTATAAATTGAGATACAAATACTCAGAGAATATAAGCGCAAACTCTCGCAAATTTTGCAGACAGATGGTAGGTGATAGCGCGAGAGGTGTGGTGTTTAGATATGAAGATATTGCAGATATGAGCGCAAGTGGAGTGAATCAAGAATTTGCAGCAGAAGGACAAAGCACATACGATATTTTTACCTGGAAAGGCGGAAGTTACTGCCATCATTCTTGGCTCAGAAGAATCTATTTCAGAAAAAGAAAAGACGGTAAATTCCTACCGAACAAAGGATTGAAAAACGATGAGCGTGTAAAGGATAGCGGACTTGATTTCTTACCACCAAAAGGCAAAGAATCTATCCGTCCCATCAACACACCAAACAGAGGTTCACTTAAAAATATAGACTAATGGCTGAAATTTGTATCATAGACGAGAACTTCGTCAAGAAATATACTAACGTGAACGGAGCAGTTGATTCGAATAGAATCTATCAAGCTATCTACGTGGCGCAAGACTTACATATGGAGCAGTATCTTGGCTCTGACTTGTGGAATAAGATTAAAGATGATAGCGCAGATTCATCTATTACGGGTGTATACTTAACACTTCGAAATGATTACATACGCAAGGCGTTAGTATGGTTCGTGATGGTTGAATTACTACCTGCAATGTATTATCGAAATGATAATGGATCGTTGGTAAAACGCACGAGTGAAGATTCTGAAGTGATAGCACAAAGTGAACTAGATAGATTGATTGACGATGCACGTGGAAAGGCTTTGCACTACACGAAAAAAATGGTTGACTATCTTTGCCACAACAATAATTTATTCCCTGAATATTCATCTAGCACGTTCCCCGAAACGCAGCCAGTGAAGAATGTGTACGGGCGTGGTAAGATGGTGTTCAGCACAGGCAACAGTTTATCAACTAGAAATAATTATCCATATGACAACAACTACGACTGCAAATGGTGGAGGTAAGAAGACACGTGGCAAGGCACTTCGAAAACAAGTGGAAGCCAAACTTAAAAAGTTCATAGCAGATAAGAAAAAAGACTGATGCTATGAGAGATGATTCGCTATCCATATTTTATCCATATCTTGACATACTAAAAATGAAAATGCCGCTGCTCATAGCTATCAGTTGGAGCAGTATGGCTGCGTTTTTTAACACGTATGTGTTTGATGATTGGTCTTTCCTGATCTATCTTGTGATAATGATTTTCATTGATACGGTTCTAGGCATTTGGAAGGCTTGGAAGTATCACGTTTTAAGTAGTTCAAGATTCGGTGGAATGATTATTAAGAGTGTGCTTTATGCGTTCTTCTTGATAGTTGTCCACAATCTTACAAATTTCAGTACCAATGAAATAACTAAGTCTCTATTTTTGTGGGTAGAAGAATTGTGTTACGCAGCATTACTTGTTCGTGAAGCAATTTCAATCGTTGAAAATATTGGTGCTATAAAGCCTGATCTATTGCCGAAGTGGATATTGAAAAGGCTGAAATCTTTTGATGATAAAGGACAATTCCAAATAGAAAGCGAATGAGAACAATAACACATATCGTAGTTCATTGCTCAGCAACTGGACAAGATGCGAAGGTTGAAGCAATACAAAGATATTGGAAGGAGAAGTTAGGATGGAAGTCACCGGGTTACCATTACATCATTGAAGCAGATGGTAAAGAAACGCAGCTGCTAACTATTGCTCAACCTTCGAATGGTGTTAAAGGTTTCAATAAATCAATTATAAATGTTTGTTATATCGGTGGAGTAGATAAGTTAGGTAAGCCAATAGACAACAGAACTGATGCACAAAAGAAGCAACTGTACACACGATTGAAAGCATTAAAGACAATGTTTCCAAATGCAATAATTCAAGGTCATAAAGACTTTCCAAATGTGGCTAAAGCTTGTCCTTGTTTTGACGCGAAATCGGAATATAAAAATATCTAAGGGGCAGTTGTCCCTTTTCTTTTTTTACTTACTTACTTAATAATTACACAATGACAAACACTCCAAAATGGGAAGAAGTTTTCAAGATTGAAATTCAACTTGAAGGTGAGAAAATCACAGACTTCAAAAGAAGAATTGCAAAGAAGTACAACACTACTTTAGGCAATATTTCTTCTAAGTATCACAGACACGTTACCAACAAAAATAATCCGAAGAAGTTTGATGAATCAATACCAGTTGCTCATCACTTACCCAAGTCAGACACGAAAGAAAAAAGTATCATTGATATTGAAGGCAGAAAGGTTCTCGCGTTGTTCGATGTGCATATACCTTATCACGATATTAAAGCTTTGCATCTGGCAATCGACTACGGAGTAAAGCAGAACTGCGACACTATTTTATTGGGCGGTGACTTTATCGACTGTTACGAGATAAGTAGTTTTGAGAAGGACAGAACCAAGCGTTCATTTAGATCAGAGATTCAGTTGACTAAACAATTCTTTTCATTCCTGCGTTTCAAATTCCCAAAGGCACGGATATACGCGAAGATGGGTAACCACGAGGAACGATACGAGAGATACATCAGAAAGAACGCAAGTGCGCTAGATGGTATTGAAGATTTTGAATTGAGCAATCTACTAGGCTTTGACAAGTTTGGAATCGATATAATACACGGCAAACAGTTGGCACGAATAAACTCATTAGCGGTGGTACACGGTCACGAATTTGGCAAGTCAACATTCTCTCCAGTTAATGTCGCACGTGGTCTTTATATGAGGGCTAAATCAAGCGCAATCTGTGGACACTCGCACCAAACATCTGAGCATACTGAGAAGGATATTAACGGCAAATTAACTACGTGCTGGAGTGTTGGATGTCTTAGTGAATTGAATCCCGAATACGCACCATTTGCGAAATACAATCACGGGTTCGCAATCATAACAAAACGTGGTAGTGAAGGTTTCAACGTGCAGAACTTCAGAATACACGAAGGCAAAATACTATGATGATAGATTTGAACTTGAAGGTGCGCTATCGCATAGGCGATATTGTCTACTGTCGGTCAGATGTGGACAGTCGGTTACGTTTTGTAACTGGCTACATCATCCGCAAGCAAATGATAATATACATCGTGTCACTTGAAGGCAGCGAAGCCTACTTTTATGACTTCGAATTGATAAGTGAAAATGAGCAGTTGATGGGGTTAAATTGATTATTCCCAATCTTCCCAATCTTCCCAATCTTCCCAATCTTCCCAATCTTCCCAATTTTCACATGTTTATTATTATGTAAATTATCACACCTTCAAAAATGGCGATTGCCGACACGATAAATGTCCGCTTTCGCCATTTCTTTTTTCTATCAATCTCATCATTCAAGACCTTTGCTTGTTCGTCCATCTCAAGTTGTTTCTTTAGGTTATAAATGCTTTCCAAGTCTTCATTCTTTTGAGACTGGATGCCCGTAATCTCCACATACTTTTCAATGATGGCGTTCTTGTGGATCAGTATAGAATCTTGAATCTTTGCATAAGCCCACCAATATTCTAACGAATAGTAGCAAAGGTTGAATGCTTGGTCGTTATTTAGTTGGAGCGTATCTACCACTAAAGTATCTGCGCTCGAACTCGCGTTGATTGTTGGCGCGAATGATAGCATTAATACTATCATTTGAAGTAAGTATAACTTTCTCATTTTTGTAATAATTGTTTGTGATGATTGGTTTCTTAGATTCGTAATAGTACACGGTGTCGCGCATCATCTTGATGTCAATCAGTGCATCGTGAATCATTCGCTCCTGCTTCTCAAGTTTCTTCT
>Ga0315909_10005783_pt1 | contig 14073 bp, 17 predicted proteins | sample LakEriMetagenome_11_FD_203527 | JGI IMG/M metagenome (GOLD analysis project Ga0315909, IMG submission 203527) | Freshwater fungal communities from buoy surface, Lake Erie, Ohio, United States - Buoy 2 MA125 | ecosystem: Environmental > Aquatic > Freshwater > Lake | place: USA: Lake Erie, Ohio...
CGATCATCAACCAGGCCAACGCCAACCGCGTCGGCCTCGCCTCCGGCGACGCCAACTTCCGCCCGGTGTACTCGATCTACGTCGCCATCGGCACGAAGAACTCCTCCATCGCCCGCACGATCGGCACGCTCGAGAAGGCCGGCGCCATGGAATTCACCGTCGTCGTCGCCGCTTCGGCCGCCGACAACGCCGCCAACCAGGTCTTCGCGCCTTTCTCCGGCACCGCCATCGGCGAGTGGTTCATGGAGAACGGCCAGGACGCGCTCATCGTCTACGATGACCTCTCCAAGCACGCCGCCGCCTACCGCCAGATCTCGCTCATCCTGAAGCGCCCGTCCGGCCGCGAAGCCTACCCGGGCGACGTGTTCTACCTCCATTCCCGCCTCCTCGAGCGCTCCGCGCGCCTCGCCGGCAAGGGCTCGCTCACGGCGCTGCCGATCATCGAGACGCAGGCCGGCGACGTGTCCGCGTACATCCCGACCAACGTGATCTCGATCACCGACGGCCAGGTGTTCCTCCAGACCGACCTCTTCAACCAGGGCATCCGTCCCGCCGTCTCCGTCGGCCTCTCCGTCTCGCGCGTCGGTTCCGCCGCGCAGATCAAGGCCTTCAAGCAGGTCGCCGGCAAGGTGAAGGGCGAGCTCGCCAACTACCGCGAACTCGCGGCGTTCGCGCAGTTCGGCTCCGACCTCGACGAGAAGACCAAGGCGATCCTCGACAAGGGCGACCGCTTCGTGGAGCTCTTCAAGCAGCCCCCGACCGCCCCGAAGTCCGCCGAGATCCAGTGCGGCGTCATCTGGGCCATGCAGAACGGCTTCTTCAACGACATGCCGGTGAAGTCCGTCCAGGCCGCCGCCGCCTCGCTCCAGGCCCATCTCGAGACCGCCAAGCCCGCCATCCTCGCCAAGATCCGGCTCGGCAACAAGATCGAGAAGGACGGCGAAGCCGAACTGAAGGCCGCCTGCGAGACCTGGCGCCGCAGCTTCAAGGCCTGAGCCCCGGAGCCTTCCTCCTTCCTCCTGAATACCGCCACGCCACATGCCTAAGGGACTCCGCGAGATCCGTAACCGAATCAAATCGGTCAAGAGCACCGGCCAGATCACCCGGGCCATGCAGCTCGTGGCGTCGTCGAAGATGAAGCGCGCGCAGGACTCCGCCCGCGCGGGCCGCGCCTACGCCGAGCTCCTCGGCGAGATCCTCGACACCGCCCAGGCCAAGGTCGGCGAGTTCACCCACCCGCTCCTCACCCAGCGCGACGTCAAGGTCCGCGGCATCCTCCTCGTCACGCCCGACAAGGGCATGGCCGGCGCGCTCAACGGCAACCTGATCCGCCTCGCCGCCGAGCAGCAGGGCGCCGTCTTCGTGTGCATCGGCCGCAAGGGCGCCCAGGCGCTCGCGCGCTCCGGCCGTAAGGTCCTCGCAGACTTCCCGGTCACCGACCGCGCGAACTTCAGCGAAGTCCGCCCGGCCGCCGAGTACCTGATCAAGGCCTTCTCCGAAGGCGTTGTCGACACGGTCGAGGTGCTTTACGCCCACTTCAAGAACACGATGGTGCAGGCCCCGCGCGTCCAGCAGCTCCTGCCGGCCGACAGCCTGGTCCAGCAGGCCCGCGAGTTCCGCGCCAAGCTCGGCCTGCCCGAGCCGAAGATCGAGGACGACGAGCGCGACATGCTCTTCGAGCCGTCCGCCGCCGCGATCCTCAACCAGCTGCCGGCCCTCTTCTTCAAGCAGGCAGTCCACCAGGCCGTCCTCGAGTCCAAGGCCTCCGAATTCAGCGCCCGCATGGTCGCCATGAAGGCCGCCACCGACAACGCCAAGAAGATCGGCGCCGCGCTCTCCCTCGAATACAACAAGGCCCGCCAGGCCGCGATCACCCAGGAGATCCTGGAGCTCACCGCCGGCGCCGCCGCCCAGTAATTTACCCACCCAACTTCTACAAATATCATGAGCACTAAAGGAACGATCACCCAGGTCCTCGGCGCCGTCGTCGACGTCCAATTCCCCGCCGAAAAGGTCCCCGAGATCTACAACGCGATCCAGATCGACTATAAGGTCGAAGGCAAGGCCACCAAGCTGATCCTCGAGGTCCAGCAGCACCTCGGCAACGGCCTCGTCCGCGCCGTGGCGATGACGACCACCGAAGGCCTCGTGCGCGGCGGCGAAGCCGTCGACACCGGCGCCCCGATCACCGTGCCCGTCGGCAACGGCGTCCTCGGCCGCATCTTCAACGTCACCGGCGACGCCGTCGACGAACGCGGCCCGGTCGAGCACAGCAAGCGCTACCCGATCCACCGCCTGCCCCCGCCCCTCACCGAGCAGTCCACCTCCGCCGAGCTCCTCGGCACCGGCATCAAGGTCATCGACCTGATCTGTCCCTTCGTGAAGGGCGGCAAGGTCGGCGCCTTCGGCGGCGCCGGCGTCGGCAAGACCGTCGTCATCATGGAGCTCATCAACAACATCGCGATGAAGCAGGGCGGTTTCTCCGTCTTCGCCGGCGTCGGCGAGCGCTCCCGCGAAGGCAATGACCTCTACCACGAGATGTCCGAGGCGGGCGTCATCGACCAGAAGGACCTCTCGAAGTCCAAGGTCGCCCTCGTCTACGGCCAGATGAACGAGCCGCCCGGCGCCCGTATGCGCGTCGCCCTCTCGGCCCTCGCGATGGCCGAATTCTTCCGCGACGAGCAGAACCGCGACGTGCTCCTCTTCGTCGACAACGTCTTCCGCTTCTCGCAGGCCGGTTCCGAAGTGTCCGCGCTCCTCGGTCGCTCGCCCTCCGCGGTGGGCTACCAGCCGACCCTCGCCTCCGAGATGGGCAACCTCCAGGAACGCATCACCTCCACCAAGAAGGGCTCGATCACGTCCTTCCAGGCGGTGTACGTCCCGGCGGACGACCTGACCGACCCGGCTCCGGCCAACACCTTCGCCCACCTCGACTCGACCGTCGTGCTCGAGCGCCGCATCGCCGAACTGGGCATCTACCCGGCCGTCGACCCGCTCGCCTCCACCTCGACCGCGCTCGCGCCGGAAGTCGTCGGTGACCGCCACTTCCGCGTCGCCCGCGGCGTGCAGGGCCTCCTCCAGCGCTACAAGGACCTCCAGGACATCATCGCGATCCTGGGCCTCGACGAACTTTCCCCCGAGGACAAGCTCGTCGTCTTCCGCGCCCGCAAGGTGCAGAAGTTCCTCTCCCAGCCCTTCCACGTCGCCGAGATCTTCACGGGCTCGCCCGGCAAGTACGTCGCCCTCGACGACACGCTGCGCGGCTTCGAGATGATCCTCTCCGGCGAACTCGACCACGTGAACGAGAACGACTTCTACATGAAGGGCGGCATCGACGAGGTCCTCGCCGCTTCGGGCCAGTCCAAGAAATAAGCCCGATGTCCCTTAAGGTCGAAATCGTCACCCCTGACCGTCGCGCCTACGAAGGCACGGCGGACAAGGTGACCCTGCCCACCGCGCTGGGCAGCATCGGCATCCTGCCCGGCCACCAGCCCATCACCGCGGTCATCGCCGCCGGCGAGGTCATCCTGACGGTCGAAGGCAAGGTCAGCCGTCTCGCCATCGACCAGGGCTTCGTCCGCGTCGTCTCCGACAAGGTCTCGGTCGTGACCGAAGCCGCCATCGACGAGACGAAGATCGACCTGAAGGCCGTCGAGAACGCCGAGGCCCGCGCCCGCGAGGCCGTCGAGGCCGCGCGCAATCAGAAGGACGTCGATCCGGTCGAGATCGCGAAGATGGAGCAGATCCTCCGCTTCGCCTTGGTGCAGCGTCTCGTGAAGGGCCGCTCTTCGCAGGGAATGACGGAGTAACCTGCCGTTTTTCGGCTAAACACCGTCACAAGCGGAACTTGCCCCACCTTCCACGGTGGGGCAGAGTTCCTCTGTGATTAAGTCCGCGATCACGGTCTCGCTCGTCCCCCAAGCCAAGGGCGGCCCGTTCGTCTATTGGGACGGCCTCGCCGCCGCCGCGGCCTCCGCCGCCCGGCTGGGCTTCGACGCGCTCGAGGTCTTCGCCCCGTCGGCGGAATCGATCGACCGCCTGGCGCTGCGCGCCCTCCTGAAGCAGCACGGCCTCGCCGCCGCGGCCTTCGGCACCGGCGGCGGCTGGCTCGTCCACAAGTGGCACCTCACCCACGCCGACCCCGCGATCCGCGCCCAGGCCCGCGAGTTCATCCGCGCGATCATCGACGTCGGCGGCGAATTCAAGGCCCCCGCGATCATCGGCTCCATGCAGGGCAAGGCCGAGGCCGACGTCTCCCGCGACCAGGCGCTGACCTGGCTCGCCGAGGCGCTGACCGACCTCGGCTCCCATGCCGCCCGCCACGGCGTGCCGCTCCTCTACGAGCCGCTCAACCGCTACGAGACCAACCTCCTCAACCGCCAGTTCGACGCCGCGCAGTTCCTGGAAGCCCGCCGGATCGCCAACGTGAAGCTGCTCTGCGACCTGTTCCACATGAACATCGAAGAGGTTTCGGTCGCCGCCACGCTCCGCGCCTGCGGCCGGCACGTCGGCCACGTCCACTTCGCCGACAGCAACCGCCAAGCGATCGGCTTCGGCCACACGGACGCCGCCTCGGTGATCGCCGCGCTCAAGGACATCGGCTTCGCCGGCTATCTCTCCGGCGAGATCCTGCCGCTGCCCGACTCCGAAGCCGCCGCCGCGCAGACGATCAAGGCCATCCGCGCCCATTTACCCCGCTAAGACCATGCTCAAGCACCAGCTCATCCATCCGAAGATCTCCGAAGTGCTCGCCCGCGCTGGCCATCACTCCGTGATCCTGATCGCCGACGGCAACTACCCCGTCTGGGGCAAGAAAGGCCCGCACGCCGAACTGGTCTCGCTCAATCTCTCGCCGGGCATCCCGACCGTCGCCCAGGTCCTCCGCGCGGTGCTCAGCGCCGTGCCGGTCGACGCCGTCAACACGATGGGCATCCCGCCCGATGACTCCTACGCGCAGAAGGGAGAGCCGCCCGTGTGGGCTGAGTTCCGCCAGGAAGTGAAGGCCGCCGGCCTGAAGCTCGAGCTGCAGCCGATCCTGAAGTGGGATTTCTACAAGGCCGTCGAATCCGCCGACCACATCCTCACCATCCAGACCGGCGACCAGGCGCTCTGGGGCAACGTGCTCCTCACCGTCGGCTGCCGCACCGCCTGAACTTTCGCCCCATGAAGACCCGCCCCCTCGGCAAGACCGGGATCGAACTCCCGATCCTCAGCTTCGGCGCCTCTTCGCTCGGCCAGGAATTCCGCAGCGTCGCCCTCGACGACGCGTTGAAGTCCGTCCAGGTCGCCCTCGACTGCGGCCTCAACTTCATCGACACGTCGCCCTTCTACGGCCGCGGGATGTCCGAAGTCCTCCTCGGCATCGCCCTCCGCGGCGTCCCGCGCGACAGCTACAAGCTCTGCACGAAGCTCGGTCGCTACGACTTGCAGCACTTCGACTTCAGCGCCAAGCGCGTCGCGGAGAGCATCGATGTCTCCCTCCACCGCCTCGGCACCGACCACCTCGACATCGTCCTCTGCCACGACATCGAGTTCGTCCCGATGCAGCAGATCGTCGACGAGACGATCCCGGCCCTCCGCAAGGCGAAGCAGGCGGGCAAGGTGAAGGCCCTCGGCTTCAGCGGCTACCCGCAGAAGATCTTCAAGTTCATCTGCGACCAGACGGACGTCGACTGCGTGCTGAGCTACAACCAGCACACCCTTCAGAACACCCGTTTCTCCGATGAGACGGTGCCGTATCTCAAGGCCAAGGGCATCGGCGTCATGAACGCCGGCCCCTTCAGCGCCCGTCTCCTCACCAACGCCCCGCTGCCCGCCTGGCTCAAGGAGCCCGAGGAAGTGAAGGCCGCCGCCCGCGCCGCCGCCGCCCATTGCGCCGCGAAGGGCAGCGACATCGCGAAGCTCGCCCTGCAGTTCTCGCTCCAGCACCCCGACATCACCACGACGGTCTCGGGCAGCGCGAATCCGACGAACATCCGCAACTGGGCCAAGTGGGCCGCGGAACCGATCGACCACCAGCTGCTTGCGGAAGTCCAGGCGATCTTCGCCCCGGTGAAGAACCTCGGCCACCTCGAAGGCCTGAAGGAGAACAACTGAGCCGATGAAGGCCATCCGTCTCGACCAGCCCGGCCAGTTCGCGCGCATCGATCTCCCCGAACCGCCCGCGCCCGCCGCCGGCGAAGCGGTCGTCCGCGTCCACCGCATCGGCATCTGCGGCACCGACTACGGCGGCTACCTCGGCAAGATGCCGTTCTACTCCTACCCGCGCGTCCCCGGCCACGAGCTCGGCGTCGAGGTCCTCGCGGTCGGTCCGGGCGTGACGAACGTCAAGCCGGGCGACCGTTGCTCGGTCGAGCCCTACATCAACTGCCAGACGTGCTACAGCTGCCGCCGCGGCTTCACCAACTGCTGCGAGAACCACCAGACGCTCGGCGTGATGTGCGACGGCGGCATGGCCGAGAAGTTCCTGCTGCCGGCCCGCAAGCTGCACGTCTCGACGAAGCTTTCCTACGACCAGCTCGCGCTCGTCGAGACGCTCGCCATCGGCTGCCACGCCGTCGACCGCGCCGCGCCCAAGCCGGGCGAGACGGTCCTCGTCATCGGCGCCGGCCCGATCGGCCTCTCGGCCGTCGAGTTCGTCAAGGTCTCCGGCGCGAAGTGCGTCGTGATGGACATGAACGCCGACCGCCTGAAGTTCTGCACCGATATCATGAAGGTCGACGGCGTCATCCTCGCCAAGGGCGACGGCTCCGAGGTCGCCGCGCTCGCGGACCTCACGGTCGGCCAGCTGGCCGACGTCGTCATCGACGCCACCGGCAGCAACAAGTCGATGGTCGCCTGCTTCGCCTACGCCGCCTTCGCGGCCCGCGTGGTCTACGTGGGCATCACGCAGCAGGACCTCGTCTTCCCGCATGCGCCGCACCTGCACCGCCGCGAGCTGACGATCATGGCCAGCCGCAACGCCCACTCGAAGGACTTCGCCCGCATCATCAGGCTGATCGAGGACGGCGTGATCGACACGAAGCCCTGGATCACGCACCACGCGAAGTTCGACGACCTGATCGCGACCTTCCCGACCTGGCTCAAGCCGGAGTCCGGCGTGATCAAGGCGATCGTCGACGTGGTCTGACGCCATGCGCCTCGACGCCCATCAGCACTTCTGGTCCTACGACGCGGCGCAATACCCGTGGATCCCGCCGGGCTCCCCGCTGCACCGCAGCTGGCTGCCCGACGACCTCGCCGCGTTGCAGCAGCCGCTCGGCTTCGAGGGCTCCATCGCCGTGCAGGCGCGTCAGGTGGTCGGCGAATCCGACTGGCTGCTCTCCCTCGCGGACCGGCACGCGAACGTGAAGGGCGTCGTCGGCTGGGTCGACCTGCGTTCCGACCGCGTCGAGGCCGACCTCGCCCGCCTCGCCGCCCACCCGAAGTTCGTCGGCGTCCGCCACGTCGTCCAGGAAGAGCCCGACGTCGACTTCATGCTCGGGAGGGATTTCCAGCGCGGGATCTCGAAGTTGCGCGCCCACGGACTGACCTACGACATCCTGATCTACCCCAAGCAGCTCGAGGCCGCGATCCGGCTCGCAGAGAATTTCCCGCAGCAGCCCTTCGTCCTCGATCACATCGCGAAGCCCCACATCAAGGACGGCACCATCGAGCCCTGGAAGTCCCAGCTCCGTCGGCTGGCGGAACTCCCGAACGTCCATTGCAAGGTCTCGGGCATGCTCACCGAAGCCGACCATAAGGCCTGGCGCGCCGAGCAGTTCCGTCCGTATCTCGACACGGTCTTCGAGGCCTTCGGCCCGGCGCGCCTGATGTATGGCTCGGACTGGCCGGTCTGCCTCTTCGCCGGCACCTACGAGCAGGCCTATCGGCTCGTCGACGACTACGCCCGCGGACTGACCGACGCCGAGCGCGCCGGCCTTTTCGGCGGCAACTGCGCGCGGTTCTATTCAGCGAGGAGCCGTTAGCGCGCCCCCGGCATCCGCACGGGCGTGAAGATCCAGCCTTTGGCTTCCATGTCCACTTTCGGTACGGCGGGATGCCCGCGGGCGATCTGCGACGGGAGCGGTCCGGAGGAGAAACGCAGCAGCTTCAGGCCCTCCCCCTGGCCGCTGGTCGCGCGCGGCTCGATGCACAGGATGGCGTAGAACGAGCCTCCGGGCGTCTCGCCAAGCACGATGTCGATCGGTACTTCCTGCCCGGCGGACGCCTCGATCCAAGGCCCGCAACGCATCGGCCGGCCCAGCTTCGAGGGATGCGTCTCGTCGCATTTCTGGCCGTTGAACTGCCGGTAGATGTTCTCCTTGCCGACGATGACGTGCTGGTAGCCCGAATCGAGGGCGACGCGGCCGTTGAAACGCACGACCATCCAGTCGTCGCCCGAGCCGACGAAGCGGAACTGCCCGCTGCGCGGGATTTTCACCATGCCTCGATAATGGGCGACCCAACGCGAAGGCTTCACCTTCTTTTCGACGCCGTAAGCCTTCGGGGCTTCCGAAGCGGGGCAGGGCGGGATGAAGATCTGTTGCGCATAAAGCGCTTCGGGCGATCTGAACTTATCGCTGAGAGCGCCGACGCCGAAATTCTTTTCGACCAGGAATTCGCGCACTTCCTGATTATAGGCTCCGATGGCGGCCTTGTTCGACGGATCCCCGAACACCTCCGGCTTGCCGCCCATGGCCTTGGTCGGCTTGCCTGCCCGGTCCTGCTTGAAGTCGTAGAAAGTGCCCACGATGCCGAAGCTGTCCCGGTCCACGCCGCGCGCCCCGAACATCGAGACGAAGTTGCGGCCGCCGCCGACGCCGGCGCCCTTGCCGGAGCCGATGCCGCCGCCCGAGCCGCCGCCGAAGCCTTTCGAGCTGCCGCCGCCGATCGCGCCGGCGGAGAGCAGGGGATTGGACAGGCTCGGCAGGCTGCTGATCGCCAGCGCGGCGTCGGCGTTCTTGCTGGTGATGCGCGTGTTCGTCTTGGCCAGCGACTTGATGTTCTTGGGCACGGCCTTGGTCTTGAACTCCTTGGCCCTGGGACCGCCCGCGCCGCCGCCGGCCCCGGTGGCGAAATGATTCGGGTCCTTCTTGCCGGCCCCGTCGGTCACGGTGGAGACGACCCAGACGATCGCGATCAGCACGAGGAGGACGTGCAAGAGCACGGACAGCGCGAGGCCTTCGCCTCCGAGCCGTCGCCAAAGGGTCCGCCGGGGACGGGCCAGAGGCTCCGCACCGTTTTCGGCGGCGGGTATGTCCTGGGGCACGGACATAGGAGTATTACACTAGGCCGCAAGGGGCGGTTCAACCCCCAATGATAGCCCCCATCCGTCAGGTGTCGGAATCATCATAGCGTCTTGCCCTGTCGCCCGCCCCCTCCATCTTGCCGGCATGGATGAACACCAGCGCGCCCTCGAGGAACGCCTCACTTTTTTGCAACGGCACGTCGAACAGCAGGACCGCATCATCCTCGAGCTCTCCCGCGAGGTCTCGAAGCTCTCCGACCGGCTCGTCCGGGCCGAGGCGAAGCTGATCCAGTCCGCCGACGCCGGCGACCAGGCCCCGCCCGCCGACGAGCGTCCCCCGCATTGGTGAGCCCGGCGGAAAGGGTTTGAGGTCGGGCTGACCGCGGCCAGATTGTCGTCATGAACCTCGCCGCCGATGTCGCTCCCGTCGCCAACGATTCGCTGACTTATCTGGAATATGGCATCTACCTGCTGCTTTCGCTCGGCGTGACAGTCTGGGTCGGCCGCACCCTTTTCCGCAGCGGCCGGCCCTTCCTGGTCGAGGCCTTCCATGGCGATCAGACGATGGCCGATTCGGTCAACAACCTCCTGATCATCGGCTTCTACCTCGTGAACGCGGGATTCATGCTGCTCTTTCTCTCCTCGAAGCAGCATCCGGCCACCGGCATCGACGTCGTCGAGCACCTGAGCAAGTCCGTCGGCGTGGTCATCGTCGTCCTCGGCGTCATGCACTTCATCAACCTGGTCGTGCTCAACTCCCTCCGCACGGGCGCCCAGGCCGGACGCCCGCCTGAGCTGCCCCGACGCTGAGCCGGAGGAGGCATGTGCGGCCGTGTCACCCAGTTCTCCCGCTGGGCCGAGATCGTGAAAAGCCTGGGCGCCCCACCGGGCGACGTCGCCCCGCGCTACAACATCTCGCCGGGCACGCCGCTCCTCAGCGTCCGTCGCGAGCAGGGCGTGCTCCGCACCGAGGCCCTGCCCTGGGGTTTCGTGCCTGCCTGGGCGCCGGTCGACGAAGCCGGCCATGCGAACGCCCGGGCGGAGGGCGTCTTCGACCGACCGACGTTCCGCGACGCGGCCCGGCTCCGCCGCTGCGTCATCCCGATCGACGGGTATTATGAATGGAAGACGGAAGGCCGCGTGAAGACCCCATATTATTTCCGCGCGACCGACGGCGGTCCGCTCGCGCTCGGCGGGCTGTGGGCCCTCCGCCCGGGCGCCGACGGCGCGCTCCGCCGCACGGTCTGCCTGGTGACGGTCGCGCCCAACCGCGAAGCCGGCGAAGTGCATGCGCGCATGCCCGTCGTGCTCGCGGGCGCGGCCCGGCAGGCATGGCTTTCCGAGCGGGCGCTGACGCCCGCCGACTTCGCCGCGTTGGCGGTCACCGCGCCCGACCGCACGCTTTCGCTCCATCGCGTGACGCCTGACGTGAACCGCGTGACGGTCGACGCCGAACACCTCGTCCGCCCCTTGGTCGGCGCGATCGACCAGCCGGACTTCCTCGGAGATTTGCTTGGCTAAGAGGGGCTTTTTCGACAGACCTCAGGCATGGCCGAACCGACGCATCCCCCGAAGCCCGTGGACAAGCCATGGGGTCGGGAGCTTTGGTTCGCCGATCAACCGGCCTACGCCGGAAAAGTCCTTGAGGTGAAGCAGGGCAAGCGCCTGAGCCTGCAGTATCACGAGCGGAAGACCGAGACGCTTCACCTGCTTTCGGGAAAAATCCTCCTGACTTTCCGGCCGATCGCCCCGGGTGAGACGCCGGCCCCCTCCCTCGTGACCGCCGCCGACCAGCACGTCTGGCTCGCCGGCCAGGCGGTTCATATCCCGCCCCGGACCATCCACCGCTTCGAGGCCCTCGAGGACAGCGTGCTGCTCGAAGTCTCCACGCCGGACCTGACCGATGTCGTCCGCCTGCAGGATGATTTCTCCCGGCCGGCGCGCGACTGACCCTTTTCCTCCCTCATGCGCAAAGTATTGGCTTTTGACCTCGGCGGCACGAAATTCGCCTTCGGCGTCGTCAACGAAGACGGCAGCGTGCTCGGCTCCGGACGCGTGGAGACGTTCGCGGAGAAGGGCCCGCAGCAGGCTTGCGAGCGAGTGGCGGAGGCCACCCGTAAGCTTCTCGCTGAGCTCAGGCTCAAGCCGGCCGACTTCGTCGCCATCGGCGTGGCCTCGCCCGGCCCGCTCGACATCGCCCGTGGGTGCGTCGATGGTTCGCCTAATCTGGGTTCGGCTTGGACGGGTTTCTCGATCACCGGGTTCCTGAGCAATTCCTTCGGCGGCCTGCCCGCCCGCATCGACAACGACTGCAACGCCGCCGCGCTCGGCGAATACCGCTTCGGCGCCGGCAAGGGGAAGAAGAACGTCGTCTACATCACGGTCTCCACCGGCATCGGCGGCGGTGCGGTCATCGACGGACGCCTGATGCGCGGCGCCAACGGCAACGCGGCCGAGCTCGGCCACATCCCGCTCACGATGGACGGACCTCGCTGCGGCTGCGGCAATCCCGGCTGCTGGGAAGTCTACGCCTCCGGCACCGCCATCGCCCGACGCACGCGCGAGGCCCTCGCGGCCGGTCGGCCGTCGAGCATCGTCAAGTTCGCCGGCGGCATCGACCAGGTGACGACGCACCACCTCTTCCAGGCGATGGCCGAAGGCGACGCGCTGGCCAATGAGATCTGGGCGGAGTCGATCAACTACCTCGGTCGCGGCCTCGGCGCGGTGATCAACACTTTCAACCCCGACGTGATCGTGGTCGGCGGCGGCGTCACCGCGGCGGGCGACGCGCTCTTCGTCCCGATGCGCAAGAGCGCTGACCAGTATGCTTTCCCGCGTCTGTCGGCCGTCTGCTCGATCGTCCCCGCCGGCCTCGGCGGCAACGTCGGCGTCGTCGGCGCCGCGGCCTGCGCCTTCGAGCACGTCAGCTGACGCGCCCCGCCGGTGATGCGCGTCTCCGTCGTCCTCCCGGCTTTCAACGAAGAGAAGCTCCTGCCGGCCGCGCTCGCGGCCGTGAAGGCAGCGGCGTCGGCGTTCACGGCGCGTGGCTGGGACTGGGAATGCGTGGTGTGCGACAACAATTCGACCGACCGCACCGCCGAACTCGGCCGCGCGGCCGGCGCACGCGTGGTCTTCGAGCCGGTCAACCAGATCGGCCGGGCCCGCGACGCCGGCGCCCGGGCCGCCAACGGCGAGTGGCTCATCTTCATCGACGCCGACTCAACCCCCTCGGAGGCGCTCTTCGCGGCCATCGCCGACCGGATCGCCGCCGGCCGCGCGCTCGGCGGCGGCAGCACGGTCGAGCTCGAGCCAGGCACGCCGCGCTACGCGCGCTTCGTCTGCGGGTTCTGGAATCTCTGGAGCCGCCTCGCCGGCTGGGCCGCGGGCTCCTGCGTCTGGGTGGAGGCCGCCGCCTTCCGCGCCGCGGGCGGCTTCGGCACCGAATACTACGCGGGCGAGGAGGTCTTCCTCAGCCGCCGCCTGAAGTCCCTGGCCCGTCGCTCCGGGCGTCGTTTCGTCATCCTGTCCGCCCATCCTTTGCGCACTTCCTCGCGGAAGCTGAAGCTCTACACGGTCACGGAAGCGGGCCGTTTCTTCTTTCGTATGCTCTTCACCGCGGGCCGCGCGGCGAAGCGTCCGGAGAACTGCGAGATCTGGTACGACGGACGGCGCTGAGGCTCAGAGCCGCTGGCGCTTCCACTTCGGGATCGGGAACGCGGTCACCTTGTCGGAGCGCACTTCGACGTCATCACGACGCCGCAGGCGCCTGGCCTCGGCGGCGGTGACGATCTCGTAGTGCCGCGCGGCGGTGATACGGTCGGCGACCTCCCAGCAGTCCTTCGGGTTGTTGACCCACTTCTCCGGCGGCAGGCGGCTGAGGTCATACGGTTTGGAATAGCTGCGCAAGGTCTTGCGCGGGCCCTTGGCGTATTCGTGGAAGTACGACATCGCGAGCTCCCGCACGCTGCGATAGACCGGGTCGCGCCAGCGCAGGCAGACGTAGTTGGTCTTGGAGATGGCGCCCCACTTGCCGTCCACGCGGAAGGGCGCGATGACGTGGTCCATGTCCTGGTGCGCGCTGAAGTCCAGGAGCAGGGGAGGGTGGCCCTGCAGCCAGAGCGCGAAGGCGGCCACCATGGCGCCTTCGATGCAATGGGCGCGCCGGTGCTTCAAAGTCTGCTCCACCGAGCGGGCGGTGTCGCCCTCGGGTTCGAAGTTCTGCGGGAAATCGACGAGGAAGTCCTGGACGGCCTGCGGGGTGCGCAGGCGGGCCAGCGTCCGGGCCGCGGGCAGGCTCAGGCCTCTCTGCTGGGCGAGTCGGGTGCGGGCGGCGTACGACATGGTTTTCTGGTCTATCCGCCCGCGCGGATTGCTCAAGGAGCGAGTGCGGCGACGCTTTCGTATTGGCTAACTTCCGGCCCGGCGTTTGCTCGTCTTCGTCCGCCATGCCGATCTTCGATTACACCTGCGCCGACTGCGGCAAGACGAGCGAACTGCTCGTCCGGAGCTCCCAGGAAAAGCCGGCCTGCCCGCACTGCGGTTCGGCGAAGCTCGAGAAGCAGTTGCCGATGGTCGCGGTCAAGGGGCTGAAGTCCGCCCACGTCCACACGAACAGCTGCGGCTGCGGCAAGCCGCGCGGGGGCTGCGGCAACTGAGATGGACGTCGGGCAGCTGCGCGACGGGCTCCTCCAGCTCATCCTGCTGATCATTTCGATCGGCCTCCATGAGTTCGGGCACGCCTGGATGGCCGACCGTCGCGGCGACCCGCTCCCGCGTCTGCAGGGACGCGTCACGCTCAACCCCTTCGCCCACACCGACCCGATCGGGACGATCGCCCTTCCGGC
>Ga0315909_10005785_pt1 | contig 14070 bp, 14 predicted proteins | sample LakEriMetagenome_11_FD_203527 | JGI IMG/M metagenome (GOLD analysis project Ga0315909, IMG submission 203527) | Freshwater fungal communities from buoy surface, Lake Erie, Ohio, United States - Buoy 2 MA125 | ecosystem: Environmental > Aquatic > Freshwater > Lake | place: USA: Lake Erie, Ohio...
TATCAACAATTGCTTAATGTCGGCTTTAATCTCTTTCAATTCTTCTTTGATTTCCTGTACTACTTTTCTGTCCTGTTGTGTTTCGGATTCTAGTTTAACAATTCTTACTTCATGGGTATAGTATGCCACTGTGAGAGATACGATAAATGATCCGTATGTGATGATATCTTTAAAGTCTATGTTTAATCTCATTTTTTCTTCTTTGATGGCTTTATTATTTCTTTTGCTACTTTCTGAGGAATCCCTGTTTGTTTTGCAAACTTTGGATTATTTGCAACTGCTTTCATAAGCTTTTCTTGTGCTTTACTTTTAGCTGGCATATTGTATCTCCTTTATGCTTTTATACTTGTTCAATAAAATCTGTCAATTTACTTTACTCGATTTGGATAATCTTGTTCAATTTTAGATTTCATAACTTGCCGTCTTTCTACTTCTGGACGATTGTCTGATAGGAATTGGTCTAATAGTCCTCTCTGGATTCCCTGTTGTGCTGCAAATCCTCTTTGTTCAGATTGTGGCATAGTAAATTTATTCATAATAGATTCTCTAGTTGATCTTTGTCCTGATATTGGTGATGTGCTTGGTATTGGTGATCCCGTAGGAGAGATGGGACTTGATGAAGGTGATGGTGATGGCAAATTCATTGGGATGGGTTCTTCTGGTAAATTTGCACCAAATTTTCTGGCTAACGTTTGCCTAAATCCCGGTTGCATTTCTTTAGAACTTTGAGCTAGAATAAATTTAAATGCATCTGTTTGAGTAGGAGTTATGCCTTTCTTAATTAACTGACCTGAGTAATCCGCCCACTCCTGTGCAAGTTTTCCGCCTTTTGTTTCTAGTCTTTTCCCTATGTATGATGCTTCTCTTTCTAACAAGTCTTCTATCGGTCTTGTAAATAATTTACTCCCTGGAAATTCTATTGGTAAGTTTACTTTTGCCATTCCTTCAAAAGTTTTTACAATATTAGTTCCTTGATTTCCTGATGCTTCTATTTGTTTTGCAATACGTATTTTATCTAATTCATCCTTTAAATTTAATGTTGGTGTTTGTTCTTTTAGTAACTTTGTAAGATAACTTACTTCTGCCTCTTTGCCTGCAGTTGGTCTGCTAATATATCTATTTAATATAGTATTAGCCTTATCTAAATCTCCTATGTTTGTTCCTTTTTCTCTCAATGATGCTTTTTTAGATGTTAGCATACTTTCAATATTTTCCGCTTGGTTTAATTTCTGTGATGCTAGTTTATATTGTTTATCGTATTCTCCACGAACATCCTCAGATAATTGTTTTTTGATGTAATCATTTATTTCGCCTCTTACTTTCTTAAGTTCATTCTGTATTCCTTTATTTTTTTGATTAATGTCATAATATCCTCCATACTTATTTACTTGATCGTCTAAATTACTAAGTAAATTTCTTAAAGCAGTACCATCATAAGACTCTTTATTTACTATTTTTAAACTAATATCTTCAATTTCTTTTTGAGCTACACTTAATGGAGATGATATTCCAATATCATTTTTTGCAATAATTCTATTTCGCGATTGATCTAATATGTTAAATAAATCTTCATTTGGAACACGTATATTACTGTCCTGTAATATTTTTTTCCCTTTGGTAGCTGCCTCTATTCCCTGTCTTCTTGCTGGATTTGCAGTTGCATATTCAGTCAATACTCTTGCCAAATCATCTGATTTCTGTGCTGTATTTGTAATCTCTGCAATCTGTTTTGATTTTTCTGGATTTTGTCTTAAGAAATTTATTAATGATTCTTTTTTTCCTGTCAATGTAGAAATCAATTCATCCGCTTGACTCAGTTTGGCTCCTAAATTTTCTTGTGCTGCTGATTTTGCATCTTGTAAAGATTTCTCTAATTCTGGTAATGGTATCCCTTCTTTTTTTGCTGCTTGCCCAACAGTTGCTTGTGTTATCTCTTTCCCTGTTGCTTGCGATGCTTCTTGTGTTACAGTTTCACCTGCCTTTTTGCTAATTTCTGATTGTAGTTTTTTAGGAAACAATTTAGATCCTATCACTGGTAAAGCTCCACCCAATGCCCCACCGATCCCAACATCCCTTGCCACTTCTCCGATGTCCTTTCCTTCTGAGTATCCCAATCCTGACAAGGCTCCTGTGCCTGCTCCTATCATTGCCAATCTTCCAAGCTTAGCTCCTGTTACTGCTTGACCGACTCCAGGTATAAAAGTTGGGGCAATTCCTCCGACAATCTCCGATCCTGCGTATGTGATTGGGTTGGCTTCTTGTGCTTGTTTGTATGCCTGTCTTGATTCTTCTAGTGCTTGCTCGTATGGTACACCTTTTGTAATTGATTCGAGTCTTGCCGTTGCTTCATCTGCAAAACCCATAGATAGACCTTGAGCGCCTCCACGTATTGCAGATTCTACAGGAGATACTTGAGGAGGAGAAGGTTGTTGACTTATAGGTTTAATCTGTAAATCTGCTATTTGTTTTTTTTGTTGTTCTAATATTTTATCTATATCATATTTAGGCATTTATTTAGTCCTTTTTAATAATAAAATATTTTCAAAAGCTTGTTTTAATTTAGTATCATTTGGGTTTTTTTTGTAATCATCATAAATTTGTTGTTCCGTAGGATCAAAAGTAGTATACATTCCGTAATATCCTTTAATTCTATCACTAGCTTCATCACCTACTCCTTTTTGAAATTGTTGCAATGATTCTTTTGTAACATTATCTCTAGTCATCCAATCTAAACCTAATTGCTTTACTATTGCTTGAGATTCTTCTGTTTTTACTACTGAACTTGGATCTAAAATTCTATTATAATTTATAGCTATTTTTCCTACCAATTGATCTTTTCTAAATTTATCTGCTCCCGTTAACGGAGTATTTCCAGATCTTTCAACTAAACCAATTAATTCTTTTAGGTCTCTGTCTACTGATCTCGACATATTATTTGTTGTTACAATATCTTTAAAAAAAGGACTTTTTTCTATTCCTTGTTGTTTAGGAGATCCTAAAGTTGATATACTTTTTGGAGCAATAGTTTGCATTTTTTTATCTTTAATACTTTGCAATACAATAGGATCGTTCAAATCGGTAGCACTATATTCTTTTGGAATCTCAAAACCCATAGCTTGTTTATAAACTTCCCGTCTTTTTCTACTCTCTTCGCTCTTTGGATCCATAAGTAACTTCGCTCTATCTCTACTAGCCTGTTGACTCCGCATTGAATCAAACATGCCCGCCGATCTCTGTATGTCGGATGCAGACCCACCCATCAATCCAGTTCCAATCCCTGCCACTCCTTGTGCAATCAGTGATCCGAGAAAGTTTGAACTGTCATCTTGTTCTGGTTGTGGTGGTGGCATTGGTGATGGTATTCCCATAGGAGGAGTCATTGCGGGCATGCTTGGAGTTGTTGGTTGTGCCATTGGTGGAGTAGATAAGACTGCTGGGCTAGGCATAGGAGATTGACTTCTATCTATTTCTGGATATTCTAAAAAATCAAAAAAATTGTTAGATTGTGGTCTTTTATTTATAGGTTTTGATCTACTGGTTCCTGTTATGTTAAAATCTGCCATATTATTCTCCTAAGCCCCGTATGATACATTTGTCGAAGTTGGTCTTGTAGTAGCTGGAGTTGGTCTGGATAGTGCTGCTCCTGCTAGACCACCACCTACACTCAATCCAGTTCCAAGACCTTGACTCATAGCCTGTTGATTGGCAAGTTGCTGTTGTGTTTGAGTTTGCCCTATGCCACCGATTCCCTGACTCAATCCACTTGCATACTCAGATTGCAATCCATATTGAGCTAACGGTCTATTGACTTGATTTTGCAATCGTTGTTTATTTAACAAATCAACATTGGCTTGTGCAATACGATTTCTTTCCTGTGCATTCATAGTTGCAAGATCCTGTTGTGTTTGTAAATTTCTTAATCCTGCCACATTTCTATTTTGCACATTAAATTGATTTATCACATCCTGAGCCTGTGCTTTTTGTGCCTGTCTTTCAAAATCAGTACTCTCTATCCCTGTCGCCATATTAGAAAGATTAGTCAATGCGTTTACTCTTGCCTGTTGTGCTTGTGCTGCCTGTTGCATTCCCTGAGTAGATGCCTGTTGACTTGCGGCTTGTGATGCTTGCAACTGTGCTGCTAGTTCCTGACCACTACCTGCAAGTCCTCTTTGTGCCATGTTCTGCAAGATGGATTCTCTTTGCCCTCTCTCTTGTGTGGCAATCTGATTTTGTATCTCGGTCAATGCTGCTCTGTCAATTGCACTCAATCCAGTCTGAGAAAGTTCTTCCACTCCTCCGATAGCTTGGAGTTGTTTTTGCCTCATGGCTTGATTGATGACGCCTGAAGGAAGACCTGTTGCTTGTAATTCTTCTGGAGTAAAGTTGCCTAAGTAAGACAAAGCCTCTGGAGTGCTATACTTTGCAAATTCTACTTCTGGGATCTCTGGAGGACGATTTAATAAGGCTGTGAGTGCTTGGAGTTTGGCTGATCCTGTGGATGCGGACAAGTCTGGTCTTGTGAGATAGCCCATAAGACCACCTGCTGCTACTCCTGCTCCACCTGCTATGAGTGCTGTTGTGACTGGCATTATTGTATCCCTCCTGATAATAGTGAATTAAATTGATTAGTGCCTGCTAATTGTTGTAATGCTTGGATTCTTGATAGTCTGGTTGGATCTAAACCTTGTAATACTTGTTGTTTTGTAGTTTGTGGAGTATAATATTGTTCAAATGTTTTATATTTTTGACTTAATGGATTTTGTGATATATCATAACCTGATCCTACCAATCTATTTGCTTCTGTAATTGCTGAATTTCTTTCATTTATTAATTGTGATAATTGTTCCCTTTTTTTTACATCATTAATTGCAGCCAATTCTGTTTCTGTTGGTCCTTGTGGAGTTTGTGGTTTATTTAAATTATTTATTATATAACCTGCAAGAGCTTGTTGCCATGTTTGTGATGCTCCAGCTCCGCTTATATATTTACCAAAATCTATACCTGGAACATTTGGCACTCCAAATGATCCAGCAAATCTAGTGCCAAATCCTTGGGCGGTTTGAGTTGTGTCGGGATTGTATTCCCTATAATTTGATTTTAATATATTATTAATTCTTTCTATATTACTAACATTCTGTTCATATCCCTGCTTGTTAGTATTATATTGATTAATTAAATTTTCTACTGTTGGAATTTGGTCTTTTGATATTCCAGATAATCTATATACTTCTTCTTTATTTATATTTCTTAGGTAATTTTCTTCTGGTCTTGCAGCTCCACTTACTAAATTTATTACATCACTGCTTGCTAATGGTCCTCTCTGTGCTTGAGTTCTAAGTGATTCCACATCCTGAATAATACTTGGAGCTTGTGTTGATCGTATTGCTCCTGCTGTAGTACCCAATCCTGCTATTGCTCTTTGTCCTGACTCTGTACTTTGAGTTAAAAATCTATCAAGAACATTTTCTCCTCTTGTAGCCAAAGCAGGATTTGCCCTTTGTGATTGAATAAAGTTTTGAAGAGCATTCGGATCTCTTTGAATTGTTTCTAATCCACTAGCAATCTGTTCTTGCTGTGTTCCAAGTGCTCCTCTCATTCCTTGCAATTGCTGGAATGGAGTTTCTACATCTCCAATTCCTTGAGTTCTGTATTGAGTAAATCTTTGCAATTGAGAAGGGTCTTGAACTATTCTAGTAGGATCTTGTAAAGCATTTTGCACAAACTGTTGTCCTGATCTAATTCCTTCAAATTGCTGTTTAATCGGCTCGGCTTGTCTAGTAAATTCCTGTTGTCTAGTTTCTAGCTCTCCCTGTCTGGCTTGTGCTTCTTTTTGGAGCAATTGTGCATTGGGATTTGATTCATTGGCTTGGACATATTGTTGTAAGTTTGTAAAACGACCACTCCCACCTTGTGCAATGTTTTTTCTTTGTTGAGCATTGGCTCCAAAGGTTCCAGACCCCTGTCCGAGTGTTGGTGCTTGTGATGTGTTTTGTTCTTCTGGTTTAAAGACTGTGACTGCCATAGTTAGAATCCTAGTATTGTAATATTGTAGTTTTTGCTATTTGACAATCCAGATATATAGTGTATTGTCACCGTTCCATCATTGTTGTCATACCATGATAAAGTAATTGCATCATGTTTCTTTTTTGGAGTACCTATCTCCTCAATGTATCCGAGTAATAATATTTGCGTCTTACGTCCGAGAGTATTTAGATAATTAATCTCAGTGAAATCCTTTGCAGATGTGTATGTTGATGGAGTTCTGAAAGTAAGATTTTTTATTTGTCCTTTCACATTCTCAGGTATAGTAAGATTTTTATTGAATGCACTATAAACTTCCTCTATAAATTGATTCAAAGGAGATAGTAAAGAGTCTACCCATTCAGGTATATCTCCTCCTAGATCCGATCTTTGCACTCTCTTAATTGTTGGAAGTGATGCCACTATTTAAACCTCTCTGACATCGGTTCAAACATCGCCGACAATCCTTGTATTGCAAAATATGACTGTGCTTTCTTAGATCGCATTCTAAAGAATACCCATGACGCTCTTCTTTTAAGTAAAGGAATATATGTCCTAATTGGATAGGCAAGACCTGTTCCAAATCCCCATGGAATATTTCCCCACTGGAAAGATCCCCATTGATCGGATCTCAATGGAGATACCTCTGTGTATTCTACATTGGGATCAAAATTTGAAGAGAATCCTATCTCTATAGAACTAAAATCTGCTGTCCTAAATAACATTGTGATTTCTCTCCAATGTTTTAAAATGCCTGGATTCTGACTGTCATTCTGTGACCACTCTATTATTGATTCTATTGGCTCATAGGATATAGCAGATCCTGCAACAAATCCAGAACTACTTTCTAAGGTAACATTATTTCCTGCAACTAATGTCACAACAGAATAGACTCCACTTTGCCTGATAACTTGATTGATAGCAATGTTTGTAGCACTTGCAAGAGTTAATACATTCCCTGCAATAGAATTGATTGTAATATTATAAGAATCATCTACATAGTCAGTTGAATTTAAAGCCTTTCTTTCTCTGTAAATATAACCATCTATTCCACCCATAAACAATCTATTGTTGAATACTAATCCACATGATCTATCATTGATATATTTAGTCCATGCGTTGGTGAAGAAATTAAAAACATAAGCTTGGCTTGGATATGCGTCTGTTTCAAGTGCCTTGCAATAGAATATATATTTCCTATCTACGTCATACGATATACCAAAAGATGAAGTATAGAATCCTGAGATTATTTCACTTTGTTGAATTTGATCTTCTATCGGTCTTGATAGTACCTGTACACCATTGTCACTTATTGCAGCAATGCCTTGATCTGTATAACAATAGATTTGATTGTTGATCTCTACGGCTGACTCTATAGATAGTAGTTTTACAGTATTATCAAATAATGATATCCTAAGAGAACTTGGATCTTCTCCTATAATTCTAAATAATCCATCCTCTTTGATAACAAAAACACTGTCTCTCAATGGTATTATTCTAAGTATCTCTACTCCTCTACTACCTGCATCGACATAGTTAAGCAATGGCACGGCTTCTGGTTGCTGTAGTTTGCTAAAGTAAATTCTGTTAGGATTCTCATCATTAGAACTTGCGTTGTCTGTTCCGGATGATTTCAATACTGGATTCCAACAGGTTGTCCTTGATGATATCACATAAAATTCAGATGTACTATAGTCGTTGGCTTGGATAAAAATTTTACCTGGTAAATCCCCAAAGCCTGAGATATAGTAAGCACTAATTGTTGACTGTCTTAGATTTATAACTTTGACTAAACTTCTTGCAGTATCTGCTATTTGTGATGCGGCTGTTCCTGTTGTAAGTTGGAAGATTCCACTTGCAGGTGTTTCTCCTGCTGTTGATGCTGTGTAAACAATACTATTAATAGTTATCGTGTCACCATTGACTAGTCCAGGTGCTGTTCCTGTTGCAGATATTAAAGTAAGAAAAAAGTTTTGTCTACTCTTAGTATTTGCATAGAATGTCATATTTTTATAAGTGCATATATCTACTGCAAAAGGTGGCTCATCATTAGATTGTAAAATACCTTCTTGAGTTGGAGAAGTATATAAAAATGCTCCACGCAAATCATCTGAAGTAATATCAGTAAAGTCTACATAGCCTGTGCTTATATCTCCTGAAGTTACATTGCCCTCATAAACTAATTGCAAATCGTCTGGAGGTTCTATTCCTGTTCCTACCTGTACCGATCTATAAGCCTGATAGAAGTATCCTACAATTACAGTATCGGGTACATATAATCGTATTGCAACAATCCTATCTCCTGAAGATGAGTTTGTAATTGTCGCACGACCTGAAGGAGATCCAATGATTAGATTGTCGTTTGCGTCTTTGTAACCCCAAACAAATCTATAAGCACATGAATTATTATTTGAAAGGAATCCTCCTGTAGTACTTATAGAGCAATATCCATCCAATGCACGAGGAGATCCTGCATTTATTGGCTCATCTGTCAAGACTGCCATTTTCTTAATATTGGAAGTAGTAGTAAAATAGAAATTCTTATTAGCTTGCGTTGATTTGATTCTATGCCCTGTTGGTGGAGTATAGGTGTTTGTGTAATCTGTGAAAGTTCCGCTTCCATTGTCTTTGGCTAGTTTATTATTATAGCTTACAAGTAAAGTATCGTTGTAGTCATACAAGGCATCTATTGCCCCATTATAGGAAGCATTTACCTTTCCGTATTTGGCTTGTCCTCTTCTAGGTTCTGCAACAGATCCTTTGTCAATTTGAATATTGTCCGCTACCTGCAAGGCTCCTTCTGGTATCTCGCTGAATTGGTTAGGATTAGTATGTAATCCTGAAATTTTAAGATTGAGTGCTTGTGCCATACATTATTTCCATAGATACCTTGATAATCGTCTGTTGGCTGAAATCTTTTTTGGCTGTGCATCAACTCGAGGAGTAATTAGATTCCTGTTGTCTGATTCCATCTGGGCATAGGTAAGTAAAGATGCTTGCAATCCGTTTGTGTCTCCCATGTATTCCATCATTCTCACTACTACTGCTTGGATTAATAAAGGGATAGTATCTTGTGGAATCTGAGCAAAAGAAGATTCTCCACGAGATGCAACATAGAATCCAGTTTCAATATCTGTTGTGCTTGTAAGATTGATTGTTGCACTTGATACTGTTCCTGCTGTTCTCTCTGTGACTGTATCCCAAGGTTGATCATTACTTACAATATCAATAGAAGATCCAGTTACTATATTTGCAGGTAAATTAGTACTACATACAATAGATGTGTTTGTGTTAACTGTGCTTATGATTGCAGTTCTTGAAGTTGCCACGATTTCAGATGGTCTTCTGTAGTAGTAGATTCTCAGTAGTCCGCTTGTGATTGGCTGAGGAAATATTTTAATCTTACTACCTTGGATATAGTATCCACCAAAATAATCATTGATCTGAGATACTGTCAATCTTGGAACACTAGCGAAGAAAGAATCATCAGAACTTGCTGTATAGATATTGACTTGGTTGATCTTATTTCCAATTGCATTTTTTGGAATATCAATTTCTGTAGTACTACCGTTTTGACTATATTCGTCATACGTGAGAAAGTAGTCCTCTCTCACTGCTAAGATATAAGGGATGACTCTGTTTTGAAGTTCTTCATTTAGCATTGCAATCAAGTCTGAATCTGAAAACAAATTCTGACTTGTTGGGATTAATGCCCTTCTTTTTATTTGTGCAATTAATCCTGTGGATGTAAAATCCATTACATAGCCTTTTTCATTTTAATTCTTTCTTTCAATCTTGCAAGTGCTGAATAAGGATCTACTTTTTCATCATCTTCTTCCTCACTATCATCTTCCTCTTCCATTTCCATCATTGGCTTTTTGTCGGATTCAAGTTTAACGATTGTAAGACCTTTCTTTTCAGGTTTAATTTCTTCATTATATTCCATGTCCATTTTATCTTTGGGCATGAGTCTATCCATCTCCATGTCATCCATCTGGGAGATAATATCCATAATTGCTTTTAGTTTTGCACTTTTCATAAGTCCAGGCATTTTCATTACTCCTATTTTTTCTTCTTAATAACTGTCTTGGCTGCTTGTTTGAAATCTTTTGCACTAGGAGAATTTGGATTTTTGGTTGATCTCATTCTTTCTCCAGATCCTGCTTCTATTCTTTTTCTCTTAGCATGTATGTTGTCATACAGACCTTTTTTTTGTTCCATTGTCATCTACTCCATATTGGATTTGGTTCTATAGGAAATATAGGATCTTCTATAGGATTTATAATTAGATTTCTCAGTATAGAACGATAGTTTTCAAAGTCTGATTTGTTAGTTATATTCACATCTGGTAGTACAGACCAATCACTTGATGCAATACGTTTTTTAGATTCTTCTTTACAGTTATTCTTTTTAAATTCAGATAGTTTCTTTTGATCTACAATAATCATTGAACTGCCCAATCCTTATATTGTGGATATTTTTTTACAAACTCTTCTTTTGTAAGACCGATTCCATCTGCATTATTTTCATTGATTTCCATAGTCCAAAAGTTTCTAGTTTCTCTTGAAGGTAAATCTTTCTCATCTATCAATTTGTATAATAACCCATGAGGCACATCTTTATCTGCAATTATTTTAATATCAATATCTTGCATTGCAGATGTTATTATTTTTAAACCTTCGCTGTCATTATATGCTATTTTCATCTGAATACCATTAAACTAATTGCTTCGTCAACTTTTGCCCCACCAGAAATATTAATAACTGTAAATCGTATTGCACTTGCAGTCTTACTTCCATCACTTCTCATTTCAGCAATTATAGTTCCTGCCGTCACATTAGGAGAAGGAGAACCAATACCGATAGATTCTGCATAATTTGCGTCTGGCATTGCAACAAGAAAATTGACTTGATAATCTCCTGTTCCGTGATCTGTAATAGAATCTACATTCCCTTGTTTTTGTATTACACTTGAAGCATTAGCAAAAACCCATGCCCTACATTTATATTCGTTAAATAAATTTGTGTTGCTTCCTGACAAGTCTGGGACTACAGAACTTTGTTGACCTGTTGAATTTAATTTTGCTCTTGATATCCCGCCTGTAATTAAATCAATAGTATCGGCTGCACTTCTTCCAATTCCTGTGTTCGTATCTCCTGTAAATGATAAGACTGGAGTATTGGCTGTCGTGTCGTCGTCTAGATATGTGACACCGCCAATAGTAGTATTTCCAGATACTCCGAGAGTTCCTGCAATCGTAGTATTTCCAGAGGATGCCGTCACATTGAATTTGTTTGTATTGACTGCAACATCTCCTGTCACTCCGAGAGTTCCACCAACAGTCTCATTTCCAGTGATTGCAACAGCTCCATTCACATCAAGTTCAACAGATGGAGTCGTGTCATTGATCCCTACTTTGTTAGTTGCAGGATCGACATACAATACTCCTGAATCTACATTTAATATTCCAGTGATCGCTGTTGTGTCACTTGATGCATTGCCTAGATTATTGTTACCATTTAATGTAGTAGTACCCGCAACGGTCAAAGTTGAATCTAGTGTAGTTGCTCCTGTGACATCGAGAGTCCCTGGTATATCAACAGTTGTCCCGCTTGAAAGACCTAATGCACCGAACGCAGAAGCAGTTTGTTCTGCAAATTCTGTTGCTTGACCACCCCAACCTGTATCTCCTGTCTGTGGATAACTTATTGATTCTCCATTGACAACAATAGTTATTGCCATCTATTACTTGCCTTTCTTTTTTGATACTGGTTTTTTAACTGGCATCTTAGATCCTGATTTACCGTACATGTATTTCTCCTTGTATGTATTGCAAGAGAGGAGTTTTATCTCCTCTCATTTAGTTTTGTTATGCTACAGTAAAGCCTGTAACTTTGGTACATTTCGCAGGCGCCATACATAATAGGGCTTGATCTGCATAAGCTCTCACTTCATATCCTGCATTGCTTGGAAGTTGCAAGAAAATCTCAGTAGAATCCATTCCAGGTGTTTGGAAAGTTACATCGGTTGCACCCACTCGGATGAATTGCTTCTTAGGAATAATGAACACTTCTCCAGCCTTAACGATTGGATGTGGCTCAATCTCGATCTTTCCATTGGCTCCATAGAATGCAAGCTTCTGTACTCCATTTTCTGCAATACTATTCTTGTAGGAAGAATCATATCGTCTTAAGCCTGATTCAGTTGCTGCAAGAGTATTCCAGGCACTGATTGGAACATAGGCACACACATCTTCCATCAAACCTTGAGCAACTGCATTTTCTGTTGCTGCTATAATCTGGCTAAGAGATAAAGCACCGCTTGCAGTGTATTCGTTGCCTTTGAATAGAGAATAGGTAGTATTGACAATATCAAAGAGAGTTCCTGAAGTAGTGATGATTTGATCAATGCCTAAGAAATCTTTTCCTTTGGTTCCGTTGAAGTAAACTTTTATTCCTGCATCAAAATCGGCTTTTACAGCTGCCATAATGTCTGTTATACCTTGACTCGTCGAAGCAGTAAGACCAATTCTTTTATAGACTGGATCAATAGAAGAAATTGTTATATCTACAGTGTTAATCAATGTAGTATTGTCATCCTTGTAAAATTGCAATTGAGCTCCTACTTTTCCTGCCCACAAACCTGTTGCCCACTGAGCTTTGTCTATGTAATACCATGCAGTAGTAGATGATCTTTTAACGAATGGACCTATTGTACAAGCTGTTCCTGCTGCTGTAGTACCAGAACTACATGCCATAGTAAAAGTTTTTGCAGTTGGAACTGTTACGACCGTTCCGGATGTAGCAGTAACAGAACCAACATCATCTTTAAAAACTACTACATCATTAGCAATTAGCCCATGATTATTTGCAGTAGTCACTGTGATTGTAGTAGTAACCTGTTGGAATGTTGCAGCCCCGATAGAACTGTTGGGAGATCCGGAACCATCACCTAATGAAGAATTTCCATAGAAGGAGGAAAGTTCTAATCTGTTTGCCATTGACTCGACCATGTTCTCAAATAAAGTAGAAGTAGCATCTGCAAAAGCCTCTTTGTTGGAAGTTGCAGCAGCAGCAGCTTTATAAGAAATTTGAGATTGTAGAACTTTTTCAGCACCACGAACTTTTGCGTTTCGAGTTCCCATTGCTAAAGCACCGTTAAGGGCAAATGCTGTTCCATCTCCATCATTGTATGTGAAGCCTTGTTCAGCCTGAAGAACAACAGGCACATTGTAATAATCTCCAAGTTTTTTTCTTCGCTCGAAGGGAACTTCTTTGATGAATTTTGCAGACTCTGGGATCAAGTTAATGAGAGAGTCACCGTAGATTTGTTTGTAGAAGCCATTTAATGTGGCTAGTGTATTTGCTGACATCGTTATACCTCGATAAATTTAATAATAAGATTTTTAGAGTTCCTTTCTCTGGTATATCGAATCAGCAAATGACCCTTGTTGTAATATTATGACTAATAAGTTTTCGCATTAGGAATCATTAGACCCCTACCAAATCTTATAGTCTGTGATTGCAAGAAATTTTGCAGTGTCTTTCAGTCATTTACAGATTTGGTGTGTTTTGCACTATTGCTGTGATTTTGCCATGCTATTTTTCTTTGTCAAGCTATTTTTTAATTTTTTATTCTCTCAGCTAATTCTCGTCTCCACTCTTCCTTAGTGATCTTTTTGTTTGTAGGTTGCTTAGACTTTGGGACTGATTGACTAGATTGAGATTGACTTGTTTTGAGTCGTGCAAGATCGTCCTGTCTAATCTGCTTAAGGAGATCTTCGCCAATGTAACTTATTCTTTTAGTCGGATCTAGTGACCTAAGAATCTGTGCATTAAGATTCCTAAAGTCTTCCTCTACCAATGGGATGACTTGTTTTGGATTGACATTAATCCCTTTTTGCTCAGCTATCAGCATATAGTTTGCAATCCTCTTTACTACTTCAGGAGATTTGGGAAGAGAACTATTTTCGAGAGCATCAATAATATTATTAGAGATTTCCTGTTGTGCTTGTTGAATCGCAACATCCATCTGTTCCTGTTCTCTTCT
>Ga0315909_10005787_pt1 | contig 14065 bp, 12 predicted proteins | sample LakEriMetagenome_11_FD_203527 | JGI IMG/M metagenome (GOLD analysis project Ga0315909, IMG submission 203527) | Freshwater fungal communities from buoy surface, Lake Erie, Ohio, United States - Buoy 2 MA125 | ecosystem: Environmental > Aquatic > Freshwater > Lake | place: USA: Lake Erie, Ohio...
GAGGAAGGGCGCATATCTTCACCGATAATTATTGTTGAAGGTTCGCGCTCTTCTTGCAGAAAACGGGCATATGCACCGCCAAGAACAAATGCAAAATCTGGAGTTATCTGCGATTCAACCAGGCCACGAACGTCGTAAGCCTTAATAATTGAATTTAAGAACTCCGTATTAAACATGGCGCGCTAGATTAATTAGGAATTGCTCGAAGATGACCTCGGCGCCCCAATTCAAGCGGCGGAATTTCAATTCCTGAAATCTCACTCGCACTTGAGCTCTCTCGAGCTCCCGCTTCACGAACTGCATCTGCAATCGCCATTAAGTCATCGCTCGATGGACCTGCCGGTACTGCATCTGGTTCTGGTTTAATCACAGTCCAACCAACTGGCGCACTCATTCTTAAACTATGTTGATCGCAGAGATCATATGCATGTGGTTCGGAGAATGTTGCAAGTGGACCAAGAACTGCGGTCGAATCTGCATAAATATATGTAAGAGTTTTAGTCGCTAGATGCCGGCAACCTACCCGAGAGCACAGGCGAGCTGCACGTGGTTGTGGCCTAGTCATACCTAAGAGATTAGCGTGAAGTTAGGTTAAAACTTGGGATTTGCTAACGAGAAATAATGCGCGCGTCAAGAACTGGGATTGCCGAACTTTCTAATTGTGCTCCTGATTCCAGAGGTAGGTAACTCAATCCCCGTTTCTCTTTGAAGATTACTCCGCCATAGATCTCTTTATTTTTGGTAGTAAATCTTGCGCTTACAACTCCGCTCTTAGGTGACCAAGTTGCGACGTCATTATCGCTATTACCAACAATCGTCCTTTCATAAACTTTGCGATTCTTGCTGGTCCACTCCACATTTACCTCAAGATTCTTGCCTTGGAATACAACCTCTGGTCGTAGACCACCAAAATGCATAAACGTTTCTTGCAATTGTTCACTAGAGGTTGCCCAAGTAAATTCGTTATTGCCATCAAAGGTGCCAGAACTCTTAACTGCAGCAACAATTGGTTGGTCTGCGGTCAGAACTAATGAGAAATTCTTAGCCCCCAATACTGGCTTGAAGACTATGTCCTGAACAATCCCACTCTTTATGTTTATGTCATCCAATTCAATTGGAGCAAATGTGCCATCGCTAGCAACCAGCTCTGCCCGGACATTTGTATTTACTTTTCCTGGCGCCAAAATTCGCAACATCTGTGTGGTGCTACGTCCAGAGAGCGCCACATTGTTGATCGCTGGAATAACAACTCGTTTTGCCGGATTGGCACTTTGTGAGACAAAATCCGATCCTAAACTTTGCAGCCCACGCTGGCGTTGATCATGCAGAAACATTGTGACGCGACCAGATCTTGTAATTGCATGTATGACTACCGAACTCTCTCCTGGTGCTAGCGAATCCAGATAAATCTGCTTGCTCGAATTCTTTGAGATTCGAATTGAATTAACTGGCGAAACGGTGTTCGGTGTATAAATAAAGAGATCAACAACGGCAGTGCTTAAACCGCTATTAACTATTTGAATTGAAGATTTACTAACAACCGACCCAGAGCCACCAACGAACCACTGATCGCTCTCGTTAATTGCACAAATCACAGTTGCTAATGTGCCTGTTTGATTTCTAGAGACATTTATCGAAGTCTCACTACTTCCATCCACTAATAATGGTTTGGAAGATAGGTAAAAAGTAGTTTTAGCTTTGGATAGCGAGTTCTTTGAAGCAGGAATCTGTCGCACTAAAGTATTTGATGAAGGCAAGACTGAGGTTGATGTTCCACCACTCAGATTTCCTGGACAGACTGTTGCTGGATACGACTTAATTGTTGAAACTCCAGAGTTATTTGGATTGAAAAGAGCTATTGCTGAAATGATCAATAGAAACACCAACAAAGCAACAATCACTCGGTGATCTAGTGACTTGAGGTTTAAAGCCTTAAGCGAAGTTACCCATCTTGGCGCTTTAATCATAAGAGGTTCTCCTTGGATAGCTCTCGGCGGCGGCGGCCGGCTGGCAATGCAAGGATTAGGACTACTAAGAGCGATATGAACTGCAGCGAGATTAGAGCGCGATGTTCGGTTCCATCATGAATTAACGAGATCGGACCTATCTCTGCTACATCAAAAAAAGGTAATCCAATCGGTGACTTCTGTAATTCAACACTTGTTCCATTTACGATTAGTTTCCAACCCTCATCAAATTTCTCGGCGATTGTTACGGTTCCTGGTGTCAAGAGATCATCGGTGGCGCCAATGTTTGATGAATTCAAAGTAGTAACAGCGCCGGTTGCATCAGTTACAGAGACCCGGGAATTGCTTCCGACAATCTGCCAAATAATTCCGGAATTTGTTGAAGAGCTACGTGTAAATCCACCAATACCATCGATGGTTCGAGCAATATTCTCATCCACTGGTTTTTTCAAAAATACATACTGAATTCCCTGAGCGCCTAAATCTTTGCTTGATGTAATTCCGGCACCACTAAGTAAATCAATTACTGCGCTATCTACAGCTTTTGGTATTTGATCCACTACATCGGGATCACCAATTTGTAAGTCTGAACCTCTGGTTATGAAGTAGTTCAATTGGTCCTCAGTTTTTCCAATTACCAAAGTCTTTGGTCTAATTGGAGTATCGCTGAGTGAGGCAATAAATGCTGGAACAACTTCGCTTCGCCCGCCAGCAACAGCTGAATTAGCGCCACCTGTAACAGCCCAAGTGCTCGTAGCAAGTAAGGAGAGAATTGCAAAAAATGTAGCGAACACGGAGGCGAAATGTCCTAGACCGAGCTTTGAATTCCTCAACTTAGGAATTAGCTCTGATGCAACATGAAGTGTTGGCAAGAGAATAAGAACTTGAATAAAAATTATTATTGATCCAGTCCAAACTCTTCCACCACTGCCATGTCCTGAAACATATATACGTGAGAGCAGCGCTGCTAATGTGAGTAAAGCGATTGATGCAGTAACTTCAATCGGAAACTTCTTTGAGAAAGAGAGTGCGACTAAGAAGATAATAAATGGTGCAACTATCCAAGCTGGCACTCCGGTTGCGCCACCAGGATTCAAAGTGAGAATTTCTAAAAGTGAACCACCAGAGAGCGCAAGTCCTGGTTCAAATAAGATCCGAGTTGGGTTGATAATCAACTTTGCCGACCACGGAAGCGTTAACAGCGCAGGTATAAGCGCGAAGGCAAAGAATCTGCGGATTCGCGAAAGTTCAGCTGTCATCACAAATTTAACGGGTCCAGTACTTCGAATCTCATCGCGACGATTGATAAGCGCAGTTACAAATAATGCGATAAAGGCGACTGTCCAGATTGCCAGGAAGAGTGAGGAGAAAGCTGCAAGAACTGCGGCCAATAAGGCGAGCGAATAGATCCGTCGCCAGCTCAGGCTTTCAAAATTAATTGTTCTTGGCAGCAGACCTAATAAAATTGGGGCGAGTATTGCGATTGCAAGGGTCCCGAGTCGGCCTTGATTAATGCTGTTCCAAATTACCGGTGATAGGCCGTAGAAGAGTCCACCGATAACTGCTACCTGGGTTGATAAGCCGAATCTTCGTGCACTTCGATACATCACAAAGAAAGCAAGAGATGGCAAAAATAAGAAGAAAATTGTTATGAAAAGCCAGACTTTTCCAAAAGTTAAAAGAGAGGCGATAGCGAGAATAACTATCCAAGGTGGCGAATATTCGGCGGACCCCATACCAACTATGTGCCACGATTCAATATATTTTGAAATCAAATCCATGGCGCCTCCTGGCGAGGCTGGAAGTGCACCGCCACTTATTGAACCAAATCTATTTCTAGATGCAATCAATGAGATCAAGAAGGTTGCTGCAAGGCCGAACAGTAGTGGTCGGTTACGGAGGGAATGCCAATTGGATTTGCGAGATTTTAAGACAATTTCCTCGTCAAAATTCTCATCAATAACACCGATATCTGCATATGACATTGGTTGATCTGCTAATTCATTTGCAACTTCATCTGCTGTTTGATTAGTCTTAAAAAACTTTCGCAGTGCATAACTCGCTTGCTCTATTGCAAGTCTGATTTGGCTTCCTGGTGGCGGAATATATTCTCGAATTATTCGAGGCGACAGCAACCTCTTTGATTTTCGAATCTTTCTAGCAGCAAGTAAATCCTGAGGCTTAATAATTAGTAATCCAACTGCAGCAATTTCATCTGCGGCATATCCAGGAAGCTTGGCTAATAAATATCCAATTGCGCGAATTGCAGCACTTCCAACTATTTGAAGTGTAATCCAGGGCAGAAGCCACCAAGAAGCATTTGCAAGAAGAACATATGCCGCATTTTTGCGATCTAAAAGTCTTGGGCGATGAAGGAATGCTTCCTCGACATCTACGCTTCGAAGTTCTGATGCGGCTGCTTCTACGTGATAAACCAGCGCTTGCGGAGCTGTTAAGACAGAGAAACCGGCAACTCTTGCGCGCCAACCTAAATCGACATCATCTCTAAAGAGCGCCAAGTTTGGATCTAATCCACCTAGATCTTCAAATACTTTTCTTCGGGCCAACATCGCTGCAGTGCTTACAGATAAAACCTCTTTGGGTAGATCGTATTGTCCTTGATCTTGTTCTCTAGGATCTAGCCCGGTCCACCTAGCGCCATTAACCGCAATGCTGATTCCAACTTCAAGTAAATGTCTGCGGTCATACCAACCAAGTAATTTGGGACCGACAAAAGCAACTTGTGGTTTATCTTCCAAGCCCGCAATTAAATGTTCTAGCGCTGATCTACTTGGCGCGCAATCATCGTGAAGAATCCAAATTAACTCTTCTTGATCATCAGACTTTAACTTTTTAGCCGAACCCAGTGCCAAAGCGATTGCGTCACCGAATCCAGCATCACGATCAGTCTTTACAACAGTGATACCTGCATTTGCAATCATCTTTGCAGAGTTATCAATTGAACCGGTATCAACTGCAATGATGCGATCAATGCGTCTGGTCTGCGCAGAAATTGAAGCTATAGATTCTGGTAACCAGTCTTGACCATCATGCGAAACCAAAATCGCAGTAACGAAAAAATTGTCAGCCACAGCTGAATGGAAATTAAGGTTAGGCAGAACGGCGCTTTAGGCGGCGGCGCTCACGCTCGGAGAGGCCTCCCCAAATACCGAAACGTTCATCATGTGCGAGCGCATATTCCAAGCACTCACCACGAACATCGCAAGAGAGACAGACTCGCTTGGCTTCGCGTGTTGAACCACCCTTTTCAGGGAAGAAAGCTTCTGGATCGGTTTGAGCGCATAGAGCGCGCTCTTGCCAGGAAAGTTCGATTCCGTCGCTGTTGATTACGCCTTGGATTTCAATTGGGCGTGGATCGCTCATACGGATACTCCTTATAAATCTTGGCCACCCAGATCTGATTAGACCAGGCGGGTTTACTAAGAGAATTACACGCTTGTAACTCGATTAAGTCAAGTTATTTGAGCCAATATTTACGCTCAAATCCAATAAATTTTTAAGAAAACGCAGAAATTTCTCCTATCTAGCTAATTTTTTGGCCAAAACTAAATTCCGGAGGCACCTAATTTCGGAGTTACCTAATTTCGGAGTTACTAGAAGCCAAAGTAATTGTCGACAGCAATAACCTGAGCTGGCACTTCAAATCCATTGGCCACAAAACAATGCGTAAGGCTGGCCCCGGCCCCTATGACTGCGCCATCTCCAACAACAGACCCATCTACACGGGCCCCGGCCTCGACTCTAGAACGGCGACCGATTACCGAACCACCTTTAATGACCGCATCGGGAGCAATTATTGATTCGGGCAAGGCTAGGAACTCGTTATTCATTTCAAAAACTAAATCCCGTGATGCTTTAAGTAGCGCCGCAGGAGTTCCGATATCTAACCAGTAAGACTTATCAATAAATCCAAATACTTTTGCGCCACTTGCCAACAACTGAGGGAAAGTTTCGCGCTCGACACTTATTACTTTTCCTACTGGAATTGAATCAATAATGTCACGGTTAAAAATGTAGCAACCAGCATTAATGATGTTTGTTGGTGGATTCTCCATCTTCTCATTAAATGCAGTTACTCGCCCAGCGCCATCTAATTCAACTGCGCCGTAGGCTCGAGCATCCTCCACCTGCGTTAAATACAGAGTTACATCAGCGCCATTGGATTGATGAGATTTAAACTGGCCATCTAAATCATGTTTACTCAATACATCACCATTAAAAATGGCTACCGGTCCGCTACCTTCAAGCATTGCTGAAGCATTGCTAATTGCACCGCCGGTGCCTAGTGCAACCTCTTCAACGGCATACTTAATGGAAATTCCGAAGTTCTTACCATCTCCAAAATATGGTTCAAAAAGTTCGGCTTTAAAGGATGTTGCCAGAACGATTTCAGTTATGCCAGCAGCACGTGCTTTGTTTATTTGATGTTCAGTAAATGGAACACCGGCAACCTGCAACATTGGCTTCGGGGTGTTATTTGTTAATGGCGCCAATCTGGTGCCACGACCACCGACTAAGAGAATTGCGCTTCTATTTTTGTTAGCCATTATTTAAATTGTCTGCCAATTTCTTCGCTTTATTGTGCGAATTTTTCGAATTTAAGGCCGATTTGATCAGCAATTTCAGTAATTGTTCCCATAATTGAAAGTGTTTCATCAAGTGGCAGCATTGGAGATTCCTTCTCGCCGGCTCGGAAACAGCGGGCAAATTCGATTGCCTCTTCGCGTAAACCATGGCCAACATATTTCTTATCAGAACCAGCAATTACTTCATCCTTGTAATTGATTACCCGCCACGTTGTTGGGTTGTAGAAAGTGCGATCAATTTCGATTCTGGCATCGCTGCCAACAATTAAAGCCCGGTTAGGTGTTGCAGCTAAATTTGTAGTATTCAAGATCGCTTGCGCTCCACTTGGATATTCCAAAATAATTGAAGTCTGCCCATCAACCCCAGTAAAAGCTTTTGTGCTTCGGGCTGTGATGCGAGATGGGGTTCCAAGAACCATTGAGGCAAATGAAACTGGATAAATTCCTAGATCAAAGAGTGCGCCGCCACCCAATTCTGGATTGAAGAGGCGGAAATTTGGATCCTTTGCAAACCATTGTCCGTGATCTGCGCGGACTGAAATGATTTCACCAAGGATGCCTGATTTGATAATTTCACGAATCTGAATCATGTGCGGCAAATATCTAGCCCACATAGCTTCCATAAGAAGCAGGTTCTTTGATCGTGCAGTATCAATCATGGTTTTTGTTTCGTCATAGCTCATTGCAAAGGGCTTCTCACATAGCACTGGCTTGCCCGCATTAAGTGCCATCAAGGTATCGCGCATATGCATTGGGTGATGGGTGGCGACATAAACACCATCAACATCTGGGTCGTTAACTAATTTTTGATAAGAGTCATGGCGATGGCCAATTGCAAACTTATCTGCGAAGGCATCGGCTTTAACTTGGGTTCTAGATCCAACTGCGACTACTCGATGGTCTTCAAGGCGCAGAACATCGCGAGTAAATTGTTCAGCGATCCCACCGGCTCCGAGAATTCCCCAACGAAATGGCGTTACTGACATTTGGCTCCCCCATCGTTATTTAAGTTTTCTTACGGCTAATTAAAGTTTAATGAAGTCTAATCGCAACAGAGCGAACTTTAAGAGGTGCGCAAAGAGAAAACCGGGCTTTGGCAGCACCCCGCCAAAGCCCGATTTTCTTAATTACTTAGGGTTATTGAGCCTTTCCAGCTGCCTTATTCAGTGAACGAAGAATCTGGTAGCCAATTACTGCAACCAAGGTTCCGTTGATGATTCCACCGAAGGCGTAATCTCCGCGGGTCCATGTCATGTCAGCAATACCGATAATCAAGGTAGTTGCAGCAATGAATAGGTTGGTTGAGTTACCGAAATCAACTTTGTTCTCGATCCAAATCTTGGCACCGAGAATTCCGATCATTCCATAGAGGGCAACACCGACGCCACCGAGAACTCCGGCTGGTGTAGCGCTAAGAACTGCGCCAAATTTTGGTGAAAGTGAGAGCAGAATTGCTCCGACGCCAGCAACCCAGTAAGCAGCGGTTGAATAGATGCGATTAGCAGCCATTACACCAATGTTTTCGGCATAAGTAGTTGTTCCAGAGCCGCCGCCAGCACCTGCGAGTGTTGTCGCAACTCCATCAGCAAATAGCGCATTACCCATCTGCTTATCAAGATCTTCTCCAGTCATTGTTGCAACTGCTTTAACGTGTCCGACGTTTTCAGCAATCAGAACTAAAACAACAGGGACGAACAACAAGATTGCATTAGTTTCGAATGATGGTGTTGTGAATGTTGGCATTGCAATCCACTTTGCAGCCCGCACTCCGTCGAAGTTGATATCGCCAATAAATGCTGCGTATGCATAACCAACAACAATTCCAGCAAAGATACTGATGCGACCAAGGAAGCCTTTCGCGACTGCGCCAATCAGTGCAATGGCCGCGAGAGTTATGATCGCAGTTACAGGCGCCTCTTTGAAGTTATTGTTTGCAGCGCCAGCAAGGTTGAAACCAATAATCATTACAATCGAACCGGTTACCAATGGTGGCAAGAGCCAGTTGATCCAACCAATTCCAATAGCATTAACAATTAGGCCCACCACGGCAAGCATCACACCAGTCGCAACTACGCCACCGAGTGCTGCTGCCATTCCACCGCTCGACATTGCTGCGGCGATTGGAGCCAGGAATGCAAATGAAGAGCCGAGATAGCTGGGAACTTTATTCTTAGTTAGGGCAAGAAAGATTAACGTTCCAACGCCAGAGAAAAACAAGGTGGTGCTTGGTGGAAATCCAGTAATAATCGGCACTAAGAATGTTGCACCGAACATTGCTGCGATGTGTTGAACACCAATACCAATTGTTAATGGCCAAGCTAGGCGTTCGCCAGGCTTTACAACATCGCCATCTTTAACTGTTTTGCCATTTCCATGTAGCTTCCAAGATAAAAGTGACATTCACTTTCCTTCCCATGCATCTGAATATTCCTCATGATGAATATTGCTAATGACTTAGCCATAGAGGTTTCTATGACCATCTTTGAAAGGGGAAGGTTCGACAAAAAGAGTAAATCGCTACGCAGCAGTAAGCAGGGATTTACACACGATTTGCCGGGGTATTTTGGGGTGAGTTGAGCGTGATCCCAAATAAATAATTGCGATTGCTAGGGATGTGAAGCCTTCAAAGAGAGTGAAGGTTTTTAGAGAGTGAAGGAAGGGTAATCGTCGGTCACCAAGATAACTGCGTATCCATATAGACGATTCCAGAATTCAATTGTTCCAAGAACAAAGTTGGCAATACTTTCCGGATAGTTTCCGGTTGAACTTGTGATGATCCAGGCAAAAAAAGTTAGGACTAGAGCAATCACTACATAAATTATTCCAACGATAAATAATGGAATTGCGAAGATCCATTTGACTAGTGGAAGCACGCGAGACAACTTTGCGCCGCCTTCGATATCTGGAAGATCGACTTTGATATTTGGATTAGCTTCAATTGAAGGATATTCATCTGTAAGAAGAAGTGCGTAGGCTGATATGCGAGCATTTAGTTCTAACATTGATTTGTTGAAGCTAAGAACATAACTTGGGTAAACACCACGAACTAAAAGTGCCAATAGGACGGGAGCGAAGAGCAAACCACCGAATGCGGCACCTGCCTGCATCGATTGAGTAAATGAGCCGATAAAGATTGCCATTGGAAAAACTAAAATTCCCCGGAAGAAAACAGTCTTGCGATTGCGATTTGTTAGTTGGACTTCTATCGATGTTTCTACCTGCTGATTTGGTGTTAAATCATTGATGCTGCTCATTGAGTTTCCTCTATTTTTTGTTGTCTATCTCTTTGATCAACTTAAATTGGCCATCGCCAAGTTGACCCTGGTTTGCATACATTTCTAACTTTGCCCTTGTGTCTTCAATATCTAGATTGCGCATTGTTAATTGGCCAATCCGATCCGATGGACCAAATGCAGCATCTTCAGTTCTTTCCATAGACAACTTATCTGGGTGATAACTAAATCCAGGACCAGTTGAATTAATGATTGAAAAATCATCGCCGCGACGTAGGCGAATTGTTACTTCACCGGTTACAGCAGAGGCAACCCAGCGCATAAGTGATTCACGGAGCATTAATGATTGTGGATCAAGCCAACGGCCTTCATAAAGCAAGCGGCCAAGGCGACGTCCTTCGGCATGATAATTCGCAATTGTGTCTTCGTTATGAATTGCACTAATCAAACGCTCGTAGGCAATGTGCAGAAGCGCCATTCCAGGGGCTTCATAAACTCCACGACTCTTTGCTTCGATAATTCTATTTTCGATCTGGTCTGACATGCCAAGGCCGTGGCGTCCACCAATTTTATTTGCCAATTGCATAAGTGCAACAGCGCCGAGTTTTTCACCATTGATGGCAACTGGGCGACCCTTAGAAAATTCTATTTTCACATCTTCGGTCGCGATCTTTACCGATTCTTTCCAGAACGCAACGCCCATAATTGGATCAACTATTTCAAGTGAGGTATCTAAGTTCTCAAGAGTTTTTGCTTCATGGGTTGCGCCCAAAATGTTTGCATCGGTTGAGTAGGCCTTTTCAACGCTATCGCGATAAGGAAGCTTGCGAGTTGAAAGCCATTCCGACATTTCTTTACGGCCACCAAGTTCATTTACAAAATCCGTATCAAGCCATGGCTTGTAAATCTTTAACTTTGGATTAGCAAGCAGGCCGTAGCGATAAAAACGTTCGATGTCATTGCCTTTATATGTTGAACCATCGCCCCAAATCGAAACGTTATCTTCAAGCATCGCGCGCACAAGCAAGGTGCCAGTTACTGCACGGCCAAGTGGTGTTGTGTTGAAATAAGTTTTTCCGCCAGAGCGAATATGAAAAGCACCGCAAGCAATCGCTGCAAAACCTTCTTCAACGAGCGCCTCTTTGCAATCAATCAGCCGTGAACCTTCGGCGCCATAAGCTTTTGCTCGGCTTGGCACGGATTCGATATCTGGTTCGTCGTATTGCCCAAGATCAGCGGTATATGTAAATGGCACTGCACCTTTTTCGCGCATCCAGGCAACGGCAACTGAGGTATCTAAACCGCCAGAGAATGCGATTCCAACTCTTTCGCCGACCGGCAACGATGCAAGGACTTTTGACATGCGAGAAGTCTAGGACATCAGCAGAGCGTGCCATTAACAATATGTGGGGCGTCATAAAGAATATCTAGGGCGTAAATAACAATATCTAGGGCGCTATTTTGAATACCCGGTTGATTTAGTTGAGCTTTGGGAATTTACTCGATTGAAAGTGTCAGGATTTCGCTTAGCGCTATTTTTCTAAGGGTCTCTAATTGGTCATCCAATAACGCGTGCAAAACCTTGGCGTCGGGATTGGGCCTAGATAACTCGAGCAGGACATGGTCGATTTGTATAGCCGGCGGGTTTGTTGGGTTTGTTGGGTTTGTTCTTGGTTTATCAAGGCCCAAATCGGTGGCCGTTTTATGAATCGCACGAACTCTAAAATTAATTGCATCGAGTGCAGTTGCAAAAAGAATCCGATCTTTGCTCAGACTTGCTTTATCCAAAGTCGAAAGTGAGCCGACTAAGATTTTTACATCGCTTAGTAGCTGATTCAAGATAGTGATCTCAGTCAAATTAGGCACGGCTAATTATGGCGATAGAAGACTAAATCCGCCAATACATAACCAAGACATGCCCAGGCTTTGCGGTAAGCGAAAAGTTATCAACAGCAAACTTTTGTTAACAACTTTCTTAGCACCTTGAATCATTCAGTCATTTAATCTCTCTGATGTCAGTGCACTCAACCATAATTTAAACATGCAAAACCAATCCGATAATGCCTATTCTCCAAAGATGCGAATTCTGGGAGAACGAATTGCAGAAATCCTGCATCTTCCTGCTGGTATCGAAATGGTCAACGAGTTATGGAAGATTTCACCGGAATCATTAGATTATGCCGGCCGTGTTGACTATCTTGCTGCGATTGAAAAGCAGAGTGGTTGGTTTAATGTATGGATGCAGAATGCAATCGTCTCAATTGCTGGCGCCGAACCAAGTCGCGCTGACTCGATGTATTCCGGTGTGGACGATTCAGAGCGCGAAGAAATCGCAACAGCGCTTCGTATGTCCGGCTCTACTGCTCAGGGACGAATTGATGTAGCCAGAACTCTCACTCAGTATTTGCCTGGCGCAACAGCTGCGCTTGCTATTGGTGACATTTCTCCAGCACATGCAAATGTAATTGCACGAGAGAGTGCCCAACTGATTCGACAGGGAGTTGCGCCTGAAGTTTTGAAATTAATTGAAGATGAAGCGATTGCACATGCCGAATTTCATACCCCGGCACAAGTTGCTAACAAGGTCCGTTCCTGCATTGCAATGTTTGCCCCTGAGCAATTTGAAGCAGCGGTTGTTGAAGAGAAATCAACGAGAAGGGTCTCTTGCTATCCAAATGCCAATGGGATGGCAACAATCGTGGCATTTCTCCCCGCGGCAGATGCCCAGACAATAATGCTTGCTATTGATCGGCTAGCTTACAAAACAAATGGTGTAGCCAAAGAGAAGCTCCGTGCATTCCAGGAGAAGAGTGGATACCGGATGCGTGCAAATTCGAATTCTCCCTACCCTTCACAGTCCGATTTCATTTCAGCCGCTAATGACACAGAAATTCATGTCGGTGCAGATTTGAATAGCGGTGCAGATTTGAATAGCGGTGCAGATTTGAATAGCGGTGCAGATTTGAATAACGGTGCAGATTTGAATAACGGTGCAGATTTGAATAACGGTGCACCTCCTAATTTCAATCTTACGGATTTCAGTGCAGATCTAATGGACCCAATGGATGCTCACCGCGCAGATGCTATGACTGCAATCGCGGCTCTATTTTTGGAGACCAATCAGGATCAAGTTATGAATCATGGAAGACCAATCACCGTAAATTTAACTATTGACCTTCCAACACTTTTGGGGCTAAGTGAAAATCCGGGACAACTAAGTGGGTATGGCGCAATCCCTGCGACAGTAGCTCGTGAACTTGCGGCAGATGGAAAATGGCGAAAATTCATCACTGATCCAACTACCGGAAATCTTCTAGATTTTGGTCGAGAAAGTTATCTACCGCCACAAGTGTTACGTGATTTCTTACTTGCAAGAGATAAAACTTGCAGATTCCCAGGCTGTCGAAGATCCGGTGTCAAAGGCGAAATTGATCATGTGATTCCATGGGAAGAGGGCGGGGAAACTTCGCCGAAGAATCTTGGCCTACTCTGTAAGCGACATCATCAGTTGAAAACTCATGGCGGCTGGAAACTTGAAAGTTTTGAAGATGGTTCTTGCGAGTGGACTTCGCCTCTTGGAAAAAAGAGGTTTGTTCCGGCTCGGCCGATGGACGAAGTTGCATAAGTTCTCATTAAACTAGAGCGATGGAATCCCTGGCGCTCTTAGTAACCATTATGATCCTAGTTTCAGTTTTGGGTGCCCCAATTGGTTTATTGGTATTAAAGATTCCGACTCAGAAACAGTCAACAACAATGTTCAAGAAATTGATGGCTTTCATGTTTACCTTGGTTGGTTTCATGGTCGGAACTTCTATTTTGCTAACTGGTCCTGCAATCGGTGGCGTAGTAATCGCCGTATTTTCAATTGGTTCTGCAATTTATGTGTTTATCAAGATTTGGTTCGATAAAACTTATTGGGAACATTAACTAACAAACATTTTTAATGGTTTTGTTAAGGTAATTGTTAAGGCGATTATTTAAACATGGTGGAGGTGCCGGGAATCGAACCCGGGTCCTCTAGAGCAAAATCAGGGCTTCTACGGGCGTAGTGTTCTATTCGTGTTCTCAGTCCTGACTCTCACAAACACATGTAGTCAACGAACTCAGTTATAGATTTATTTCCCCAATAGCGTCCATAACACCACTATCAAGTGAGCTCTCTAGCGACGCTAACATCCAAGTCGAGAGCACTCTTGGGTTAACGGATTCACTTAAATCGCTTAGGCAGCGATAGCGAAATCAGCGGCAGTTGTACTGG
>Ga0315909_10005789_pt1 | contig 14065 bp, 17 predicted proteins | sample LakEriMetagenome_11_FD_203527 | JGI IMG/M metagenome (GOLD analysis project Ga0315909, IMG submission 203527) | Freshwater fungal communities from buoy surface, Lake Erie, Ohio, United States - Buoy 2 MA125 | ecosystem: Environmental > Aquatic > Freshwater > Lake | place: USA: Lake Erie, Ohio...
ATCATAGCTTCATTATACCAGAAGTCAATCTGAAATCAAGTCATCCATCAGCAAAGGATAGTCCGTACAAATTCCTTTTATTTTTGTCTCTGAAATTTTTATGCTCTTATCAAATATAACGGTGATTCCATCTTTGACATAAATTCCGGGATAGCACCAAGGAATTCCTTTGCTGGTCAATGTCATCTTGTCTTTTTCATGCCAAAAACAATGCATGTTTATTTTCAAAAGCATTTGCATTGCTTCTAGATTTTTGGCGTGACACCATAAGTATTTTTTTCTTTTCTTTAACCATTTTTCAGATACTTCATAATCTGGTGTATCGTGTCCCAGATACCATTTATCATTGAAATACCATACATCTATTTCCACATCGTATCCGAGATCATGAACTCTTTCTATCTGGTACGGTGTGTTTTCGGTTTCAATGACCCTACCGTCCAAATTTCCTCTATGGGAGATTACTTTCATGTTAGCCTCAATCGTGTATTTCGACTTCCGGAATCATGACTAGTATTTTGCCTTTATAATTCGGTCTTAAGGAATCTATGATGTAGTCCTTAAAATTATGAGCCAATATCAACAAGTTTTCTGGTTGATCTTTGTACAAAAACTCCCTGTCCATTATTTTCAATCCTGTGCCGGGAACATATTTTCCTTGCTTTTCTTTTGTATCATCGACTACATACGAAAATCTATTGTTCATATTTAAACTATTAAGGTACACGCAACCTTTTGCAGCAGCACCAAAACATGCAATTTTTCCCCTAATAGAGTTTAGTAAAATTTGATCTGATATTATTTTTAATTTGATGCCATTCCCCCATGAGGAAAAATCAAACTTTTTTTCTTCTTCGACGTATCTTTTTTCAACATCCGGCGTTCCAAAGTGTTTATTTGTCATCATCATTCTTAGACTGCCGCCATGAATGTTTTGTTTAGTTATTGACATAACTCCAAGCCCATAATCCGAAAATAGTTTCATGAGAGGAGTGACCAGCCAATAATAAACATGTTCATGATAAATTTGATCGAATTGTTGCGTTTTTGCTGTCGTGAGGAAATAAGGAAATTCGAGTATCCATATTCCATCCAAATGTTTCCTTATTCCATCCAAAAATTTATGAACATTTGGATTGTGTTGGAAAACATTTGTCGAAACTATGACATCCGCTTTTCCCACATCAACATCTCCCCAATAATTGTTATAGTATTTTATTCCACTGCTTTCGTTGGCCTCTCTGAATGATTCGCTTGCGTCCACGTTCACAAGTTCCAGATCATGTTTTGCTTGTGATTTGAATGCTCTTAGCAAAGCCCCATCATTTCCTCCAATATCGATTATTCTTTTTGGATTGAATCTGTCCACTTCATACCACATTTTCTTGCAGTGATGAATATATGGTGTATTGACAGATGAGCGATACAGGTATTGACTAAACATTTCTGATGAGTCAATTTCAGTATCGAGCTTCATAATCATGTTTTCATCTTGAAATACTCTCAGAGGATATCTTTTGGCATTCAGTGCTTCTTCTTTTGTGTTGCAAAGATTGTTAACTAGTGGTATATTTCCAAGATCAATTATTTTATTCATATGTTTCTCTTATTATTCTTGAACTTTTGCTTTATTATACCATAAATCAATATCAGGATCAAGCTCTGGGTCAGGATTCCAATCACTTTTTGGTTTTTCTTTCAGCAATTTTACGACAGAATGTGGGTTTAACTTGTAATTCCATTTTTGGTTGCATCTCAGCGCCCACTCTATGTCTTCACCCATTCCCCATGCTCTTTGTATATCTTGTGGATTCTTTGCCATAAAAGATCTTTTTCCACACCAATAAGTTCCACTTATATACATTTCTTTTGTCTTGGTAGAATCAGAATAAGAAATAAAATTGATGGGTCTTTGCATCGTGATCCAATCTCTATATCTTAATCCATTTGACATTCTTATTGGATTCATGCAAACATCCCATTCATAGCCAAACTTTTCAAATCCATCATACCACCCCTCACACAATCCAACATATTCATGCATCATGCAAACATTCTCATACTCCGCATTTTGTGCGAGAATGTTTTTTTTCATTGTTATCCAGCCTTTAACAAGAGATTCGTCAAAGATTATACTTTTTACCTCTGACTTAATTTTATTCAGATTTTCGTTTCTGGGACCGATTACGAGGATTTCGTGTTCGTCTATGTTTTGTTGATTTTTTATTGATTTTATAACAGATGAAAGATATTCCCCACCAAGATAGGTTATTGCGAATGTCCATTTCATGGATATATCTCTTTGATTATTTCTTCCATGCTAATATCATTTTCATCAAATTTCACTTCATTGAGGGAATATTCTGCTATTTCTCTTATCTTCGATATTTCGGGTGTTTCTCTTGAGAGGTTATTAGAAACTGATAGGCCATGTATTCTATGAAAGAATGCTGAATTTATATCCTTTTTTCCTTTGAGTTTATGGCAAAAAATATAATGTAAGCCTTCATAAACAGGAGCAGATCTGTCAAGATACTCTAATATTCCACAGGAAAGAAACTTGTCTTTTTTGAGTATTGTTGAGTGAGAAAATGCATACGTCTGTCCTTGTCTAATAGTATCTCTGTTCAATTCCGTTCTTGCAGCCAAGTCCCCCGATAATATTCTACTTTGATCATCTATTGCATGAACTCTGGACCAAGAAAGCTCCAAACTTTCTTGTTTCATGAGATCCAATTGGCTTTGAACCTTGTTTGGCGACCACATGTCATCATAATGACAAAATGCAACATATTCAGAATCACACTTCTCCCATTCTTGTATTATTTTTTTCCAAATAGACCCTCTTCTGAAAAATGAATAAGAATCGTGCCAGCTTATCCTATGTCCGGTGGATAAGAGATAAGATTTTACCTCTTCAGATACATTATCATCACATGCAAAAACAATGTTGTATGAATATGATGTTTTTTGATTGTTCAGAGAATCAACACACATTTTCAAAAGACTCATGTTAGGAGTTCCGGGTGTCGAGACTCCTAGCGGTATTACTATTGTCAAATCGCTCATGAGAACATTGCTTTCCAATTAGGACCATACTTTTCTGACATGACGAATTCCATTTCTACCCATGCTTCTCTGTCCAGATTGGAGTATGTTTCATCTCCGACATTTTGTCGATAAGTGTATTGTCCATGGTGATCAATAACAACATCATCGCACATCCAGATTTCTCTACCAAGCCTGTGAAGGCTTGTGTAGAAGTCCTTACCCGAGCCATAGCATCTGCTAAGTCTAGGATCCTGACCGCCTACGAGGTTCCAATCGCTCTTCCTGACCAATATGGGAGAAGTGTCATCCATGTTTATCATATCATATCGATTAGGCATGACTCTTCTGTACTTTGCTGGATTATTGGGATTGTGTACAGTGAATCTGTCCCCGATGTAAACTGGAGTTGCTGCTTGATTTAACGCTGGATGGACAACAGCTATATTTGGATTTGCTTCCATATGAAGAACCATGTCATAAAGGATATCAGGAGACTCCCTAAAATCCATGTCGTTATGCATGTAAAAAACATATTTTACATCGTCCATTCTGTTGAAATAATGGGCAGCAAGAAGAATTGCTCCCATGGTTCTTCCGTTCACTATACTTTTTATTGTAGTGTATTTTGATGGAGGTGCTTTATCTGATGCATTATCCAAAACACAAATGTGATAATTTGTTTTGTCTAAATTCTTAATAAGCTTTTCATAAACTTTATCTGTCTCTGTCGGTAGATTATAATTTAACAGAGCTATTCCAACTTTTGGTGTCATAATATTTCCTTTAGCAGTATTTGTCATTTGGTACAGAAGGTGTCTTGATTACCAATACTTTTGCGTCTTCAAGACATTCAAATTCATTTTCTACATTCGGTTCTATTTTCACTATGTCGCCCGGAACAAAAATTTGATTCAACATTTTTACTTTTCCGGTGATGACTATTGTGTATTCTGTTGCTATTTTGTGGTGATGCTTTTCCTCGCGAATACCTTTCGTGTATTCTTTCAGACCAATTTCCACTTCTTTACTTTTGAATAAAGCAGGATCAAAGTCACCGACGAGCCAACCCTTTTTATATTCTTGTAGTTTCATCTTTTGAGATATGCATTTAAATCTTCAGGAGTTCCTATTCCCCACATCTCATCAACATAAAAAGGAATCAGTGTTTTTCCATCTGAAATGTATTCATTATATACGGGAGCAACATAAAATTCATTATTTACTCTTACGTTTTTTGATATCATTTGCTCTGTATATTTAACAAATTCAGATCCTTTTCTGTACCAGTATATCCCGCATGTCGCAATATTTGAAATAGGATTTTTTTCTTGAAGTTCAGTGATGATTCCTCTTGAGTTCACTTTGACAAACGACCATTTTGGGTGCAGGGCATTGAAACTGAAAATTATTCCATCCACTGATGTAAGTGATTTCAAAAGTTTGAAATTTTCACTAGAATAATTCACGATCTGATCTGAATTCGCAATCAGAAGTTCTTCGTCGTTGTTTATTAAATGTTTTGCAAGAAGCACTGTGCATGCTGCTCCTTCAGTCAGTCCATCAACTTCCACAATTTCACACTTACCGTTTGTTATTCTCTCTAGCGTTGTTTTCAATCCAGAGTATTTCTTCAAGTGTTCTTTTCTGACCATGAAAATATAGGTAGCGTCGAAATCTAGATTTTCGACCACAGCCTGAATCATTGGTTTTCCTTCTACGTCAATCAGCGGCTTTGGAAAAGTATAGTTTTCTTTTGCAAATCTACTACCCTCTCCAGCCATTGGAATCAATATTTTCATTCTTTGTTCCTTAAACTATGATGAACATACACATCATCTTGTCTGTTGATGCAGCCCAATAAAATATATCCTCTATCTGAAAGATATTTTCTACTTTCGATTGCTCTATTTTTTCCATTTTCTCGATATTCATCGACTTCAAAAGTTATTACATTAAAATTATATTCATCGAATGGGATCTTGTACAAGCATTCAAGAGTAAGATCTGGCGGTTCCAAATCTAACGACAAATAATCAATTGTAGTCGGCATGTCGTTTTCTTTGAATAATCTCGAATAGTCGATCTTCAATGCATCATCTATTACCAATTTTGTCTGAGGTCTGTGTGACTTCCATGTCTGTCCCTCATTATCGACATATTCTTGTATATCAACTGCAATACCTCTCCAATTGAAAGTTGCTTCAAAAAGGAATGTATTGCTTATTACAATTGGTCTTGCGCAACCGATATCAACAAAGGTCCCGTCATATTTTGGACCCAATATGTCATAAACTGCTCTATCTTGACCTATTTCTGATTTAAAATTTAAAGTGCGAATGTAATTATTCATCACAGGAACGTTCATAATTAATACCTTTCAAAAAATCCTCAAAAGTATTTATGTCTACATCTTGTGTTTTCTCGACTACAAGAAGATGTTTTGCCAATGAATGCATGACTGCCAAAATTCCTTTTTCGGAATCTTCAACGCACAATACTGTTTTTGGATCTACCCCTAGTTTTTTTATAGCCAGATTATAACAATCTGGATGTGGTTTGTTTTTTTCCACATCTTCGTTAGTCACAAGAATATCCATGAACTCCAGTTGCCCAGTGCGAGCAAGCATTTCTTCTGCTGTTTCTCTTATAGAATTTGTCACACATCCTATTTTTATGCCTTGCTCTTCAAGCCAAGAATGAAGTTCTATTTTTTCTTTCATTTCTTTCGCATTTTCTCGTATTGTCTCCAAAGTGAAGTCTTGTTTTAATCTGTTTATGGTATTTGCCTTGTCTCCAGTTATTCCTAGCATCTCAAGTTTAACATGTGTTGGAAGTCCATTGAACTTTTCTAAGTGGTCCTCTCTTTTTATTGGAGCATATCCTGCTTTTTTTAAGGCTTTATTCAAGGCTTCATAGTGCCAATCACAGGCATCCACAAGAACTCCGTCTAGATCAAACAGTATTGCTTTTATTTTATTCATACTTTTTCCAATAAACTGCAGATGCTCCTGCCTCTGGTATAAAATTCATTTTTACATTCAAATTATTGGTATAGATGTAGTCGTGGACTGCTTGCGCACAATTTTTTAAAGCATAATCATCAATTATACAATATCCACCTAAAGATAGTTTTGGGTATAGATTAGTAAAAGCATCCATGGTCGAAGAATACATGTCCCCATCTAATCTGATAATACTAAATTTTTGATCTTTACTTAAAGTTGGGAGAGTATCTTTGAACCATCCTTTTAGAAATATAACATTATTATCTAAGCAATTATACTTTTTAAAATTATCTTTTACTTCATCTAGAGATATTCTAAGTTCATCATGTATATGGTGTATGTCTCCAGCATCTTGCGGATACCTGTCTAACTCTGGTTTTGGTAAGCCTTCAAATGAATCTGCAACAAAAACTTTTCTATTTTCATTCAAAGAATCGAATAATTTTTTTGCATATATGCACGCCCCTCCTCCCCATACACCAGTCTCAATGAAATCGCCGGGAATTTTATTTTGAACCACATCGTCTATTAAAAATTCTATATTTTCAAGACAAGTATAACCGATCATTGTCTCTGCATCTTTTTTGGAAGGCCATGTAGATCTTTTTGGTATTGGTGCAGAAAGTATCATTATGTTTTCTTCTGATGTTGTTTTTCCATTAAGATACTTTTCTTTTAATTCTCCAGTTACAGATCCGTGTATTAGATTTTTTATAATTTGTCTATTCATGTTATTTCCTTTTTTATTTTAATTTAAATCCATCATTCATGCTTAACCACAAATAAAGAGCTTCTTTCGATACGTCGGAGGGAATTTCATCATATAAAAGACTCATCCAATCATTTCCATATTTTTGAATAAATCCCTCATGCATATTTTTTCTGGCAAGTTGTATGAATTGAGAACCATCCATGCTCTGTTTAGTCTTTTCTTTATTTTTATATGAGGTAAACGGAGAATGAAAAACTCCAACTTTGTCCGTGATATATGTTCTAAATCCATTTTTATAGAATTGATATGGCATATCATAGTCCAGCCCCCATCCATAAAAAAATCTATTGTCGAGAAGATCGGGTCCACATGTTTTCCATGCCTTTGCAGAAATCATGGGGCAGATTATTTCAGAAAAACTTTCTTTTCTGGTTTCATTTTCGGTTAATTTCCCGAGCCTGACATGTGGTGGGTATATGTTAGATTGATAAGGATGAATTTGGCCACAATCTGGCAATGATTGCATTTCCTCATACAGTACGGATACCATGTCTTTTTCATCAATAAATTTTGCATCATTCACAAAAAGCATGTATGCATCATATTCTTTATGTCCAGAATATCGATTTACGGAGTCTGCATATAACTTAAGGAGATTGAATCCTCTGGTCATTCTACATTTATCTTTTGTCCATAGAGTAGCATATTTTGAACAATTGTCTTTTTCTGATCCCGTTTCTATAACATGAAGATCATAATTGACGTTCTTTGTGTGTGATACTATATCGTCACACAAGGAATCCGTTAGTTCTGGGTAATTATGACTTACCACTAATATGCAAATCTTATCACTCATATAATTTCCTGCAATATTCAATTTCTTTGTCGGAATCTATATTTGCTCTCCTTTGTGCTTGATTTTTGTGCATTCTATTGCAGACAAGAGGCTCTGTTATTATTTCCGGGTTTCCGTACTTGATATAAAGTCTCTTATACATCTCACAATCAAGCAAAAGAAACAAGGACTCGTCAAAATATTCCTTGTTTCTAAGTGTCAATGCGGTGGGTGAGCTTATTGTGTTTTTTCCGAGATGAATCTGGTCATGATACTTCGGGATCAAGTAATCATAAAAATGATGAATATTATCATTGCAATGAACAGTTGCATTCAAGATCCATCTTGATTCCGTCTTGTTCACTGTATCTTTAATTTTTGCCAATGCTTCTGTATCGATGAAAAAATCATCACAACACATTATTTTTATAGCATCTCCCTCACAATGTTTTATTGCATTGTTGAAGTTTTGTGCCATTTTATTAATGGTAGACGCTGAATAATATTTAATTGGAAATGATTGGGAATATACGTCTGCTATTTGTTTTATTTTGTCATCTTTACTTTGATCGCTTATGATGACTTCCCAATTATCATAAGTTTGCGAAGTAATACTGTTCAGCAGATGGGAAAGATACAACCATCCCTGTCCATGATATTCATAAGTCGGTATGGCAATAGAAATTTTCATAAGGTAAAGTTCACTTTATAATGAATAAAATCATCGTCACTCTTATTTATGACTTCATAATCAAGAGTTGTCAGCCCATCATTATCCATGGAGTTTATATCATTATAGGTTTTTCGATACATCGATCTATTATTTTCTATCATATCATTTGTTACATGTTCGTATGTATGATACAAACAGGTGTATCTTCCTTCTCTTCTTTTAGGATTCAATCCTTTTTTTACGCATCTTAAAAACAAATCATCATCTTCTGCAGCGTAACCGGGATATAGATTTGAAAATCCATTAATTTTTGTAAAATGATCATTTAAGAATAAATTGACTCCACCGAAATATGTTTCATATTCTAAAACATAATTGCTTTGAGAGCGATATGTCGCCAAATGGGTTGGCACTTCGGGAACAGAATAATCTGAACTTTCGGGAAGAAGATCAACATCGTGTGGAGAAATATATGTGCAATTATTTTTTTCTAGATCAAATCCTATGTTTATCAGTTTTCCACGATTAAATTTATTTTCATTCGCTTGTTCAACAACAACTATTGAAAAATCTATATTAGAATTTGTTAAAAACTCTTTCATATATGGGACAAATTGGTCCAGATGTTCTTTTCTGTTTCTATAGGGAATAATTATCGCCAGTTTATGATTCATTTTTGTTCCCCACCAAATTAAATTTTACAGTTTTTTCGTTCAATCCCATTTCTCTTAAGGATTTTTCTTTTGACTCGCCATCTGCAATTCCCATTGTGATCATTGGTTTCATTCCTTCTGGGATTCCTGTGCCGGGCCATATTGCATAATTTATTCCAAAAACACCTATTCTCATCTTTGGAATGTAGTGTGGAAGAACTTCATGCATGAGTATTTCGTGATCAAATACTTTCTTTATTGGATCTATTTCATTCAATCGGCATCTTTCTATCCAAAAATTTATAAACTCGATTGTTATTGGTGTATTGTTTATGTAAATGGGAGACGCTTTCGGCAATTGAACAGGGACATTCGGAGGGATTGCTTGATATGCAAAGGCAACATCGCATTTATCTTGCAATTCGTCGTAAGCAGATAGTTCCTCATGAATCAAGGAATCAACATCCATCCATATAAATGGTTTTTTCTTTTCTTCCAATATTTCTTTTATGAATCTAGGTTTTGCAAGACAGTTTAATCTGTATTCTCCCCTAGATTCCAGAGGTCTAATGTCATGAGGCATATTTAAAGCCTCGCAATTCTTTCTTAAGCGAACAGCGTGGTCACTATAATATGTGCGCCCATCAATATCAGCGTAAAATGATACTATTTCAGTTTTCATGAATTAACCTGTAAAGAGTGTCATCTGCCATTTCCATGTCTTGTATCGTTTGATGATTATGTAATATTGCTTCTATTTTACTTAAGTATAAGTCTTTTGTCAAACAAGAAATATCAAAATTATCGGTCAATTTTATGATTCCATTTGAATCAAAATAAGAATCAATATCCGGAGAGCCCCAATAAACTGGAATGGTTCCGACCGCAAAACAATCTGTTATTTTTTCCGTAAAATAAGTTTCATACGAATCATTTTCTATTACTATAGAAAACATATATGGAGATGTGGTCATTTCCTTATGATCCCACGGAGATCTCAATATTCCAAATCTTTGAGAACCACAAGCTCCTCCAAAGAGATCTAGTTTGTCTTTGTATTTTTCGGCTATTCCATGCCTAAATCTATGACCTTCTGTGAACTGTTTAGGAGACGCGACCATTGAGACAAGTTTATCTTTAGTGGGCAGTTCTTTGGGTATTCTTATCCAAGGATAATTGCTACCGGCAGGACAATATTTAATATTTTGATGCTTTTGACACCATTGTTTATCCGATACAAAAATAAGATCATATGAATTTGCAATTAGATCTAAATTTTTTTCCCATGACATCAGGGGCACATGCATAGCATGGAATATGGATCTCGATTCACATATCCATGCTACCTTTTTTTCTCCGGATTTTTTAATATAATTAATACCCGGAACTATTGCACCATCGATGAAAACTTTTATAGGGCAATCTTCTACTGTCCATCGAAAAGTCAATGGTTTGTAGTCAGAGCAAGAAGAAGCAGATATATCAAAAGGTGCTCCAAAAGCTTGTAATTTATTCCTCGGTTCCATATTTAAATTCCTTGCCTACTGCCTCTTCTAGCTTTTCCATCACTGCTGCGGTAAAATACTTCTCTGGATTTTCGTTGATATTCTTTTCAAAAGCCGTAGTTCCGTCCGGAAGCTCGATACGAGTCGATACCTTCTTGAATACACCATGCTTCAGGGCGATGTCAATGAGACCATAGAAAGGATTCAGCCCTGTCTCAAAGTTCAACTGGACATCTACTTCTCGATTCTCTTTGGTGAATCGGCTTTTATAGGTCTTGCAGTGAATGATATTTCCGACTACTTCCCCGGTTGCGTCCTTGTCTTTCTTTTTGGAAAGATAAACAATAGTGGAAGCTGAGTATTTGAGCCCTTCTCCTCCGGACATGTCGCGGGTGGGCACATATGAACCCACGACATTGTAGGTGTGGTTCGTAACCACCAGCGGTATGCCCGCCTTTCCCAACTTGACGGATAGGACACGAAAGGTCGAACGGACACCTTGGGCACGGGTCATGTCTCTGACATTCTTACCCTCTGCTGCGTCCGTCACCTCCTTTTCGGTTGACAACATTCCCAGAGAATCGAGCACAAACATCATGGGAATGCGATCTTCTTCTTTTTGCTCAAGGACCTGCTCTACAATCTTGAGCGATTGGTGCTTGAACTGTTCAATGGTAGATACTGGGAAAACTGCTACTCGGGAACCGTCTATTTTCCTGCTTTCAAACATTTCAGTCGTGACTGCTTGTTCTGTGTCGAAATAAATGACAGCACCTTTAGGATAGTCCTTAAGGAACTGCTCGACAAGACTCAGTGCAAACCAAGTCTTTCCTGTGCTGGATTCCCCAGCCAGTGCGGTAATCTTGTTACCGGGAATGCCTCCATATAGCGATCCTGAGACTAGGGCATTGAAGGCAAATGCTCCTGTGTTCAGAAAGCCCGCGACATCAGCGTCCAGTCCAGATTCAACAGTAGTAGCATCTTCATTACCAGAATTCTTGATGATTTGTTTCAGAAAATCCATGATGACTCCATTATACAAAAAAACTTTCAAGGCTGTGCTTTTTCTCAGCAGACCAGCCGATACAATTCACGATAGTATTTAGGGGCTCCAGAAAGCTTTTTTCAAACTGAGCCCTGCGATCTACAAATCTATGTAGATCTAGTTCGGGTGGTAGACTGATGGGGAAGGCAAAGACATGATTGCCAATCGGATTCGGTGTCTTGAGATACAAGAATTTGATTTTTTCTCCCTCTTTAATCAAGGGATATTTTCTTCCCAACTTCTTGTCTTTCTTAATCTGCTCATTGTAGAGCAAAGATCCCTTGACTGCGATCGGGGTTCCTTTTGCGTAAATCTTAGTTGCATCTGAATACTTTGTCATTCCATTGCAACTGCGAGGAAACGCGATATCTTCCACAGGAAGAGACTCAAACTTTTCCTTGAAGTCGGCGACAAATTTCTGAAGTGCCTTTTCATCACCATTCATGATGATGCGTATGGCTTCTTTAAGAGCCTCACGAACGACTTTGGGTGTAGAGGACCGGGTAGTCTCGATGCCCATGATCTTTTGTTCTGGGGTCTCTAGCATGACTCCATCTTCGCCCATGACAACATTGAGCATGTAACGCTTCTTGGCTGTCCAGATCCCGGTGTCTGCAATGCATTCGCGTTTCATTTGAAGGACATCCTCAACACCACCAAGAATATTTGTCAATTCTGCAAACTTCTTGTCGATGAAAGGCTGAATAATTTTATTGCATGCCTTGTCAAGAAATTTGAGAACCTCTTTATTGGTGGGTTCTTTCTGGAAAGACTTCTTCACCAGCGGATCAAGGCAGATGTAAACTGAATCGGTATCGCTAGCCAGTACATAGTCTATGTCCTTAGTCTTCAAAGTATCGTTGAGGAATTTATTCAGTTCCCTTTCGATCCAACGAATGACCAATTGACCAGTGAGCGTAATAGCCTCAGCCAGTCTCAGGTCATAGTGTCTGAAGTATTCATTTCCAAGAGCCCCGAAGCAAGAGTTAAGTGTGACCTTGAACGCTTGTTGTTTTGTTTTAGCGATCGAGATCTCCGTCTTCAGACGCTTCTTCTCTTCTTCATCAGTACAAGTCTTAAGTTTAGCCGAAGCCTCAAGCATTCTTTGCTTGTAGACCTTGCGTTCATTATAAAGCTTCTTCATCAACTGAGGAAGGAACCCCTCGATATCTTTTCGATAAGTGGTTCCGTTTGCTGCGGTGCAGATCAGATTTGACTTGCGATCAGTAAGAACTTCCAGTCCCTTTCCATCCAAAAGCATATCCGGATTTAAAGATCCACGATTGCCATGATCTGTGATCGTATCCGGTCCAAGATTCAGAAGAATGATATTGCTGGGATAAAGTGAGTTGATATCAAATGACACCACCCACTTATGCTTTCCAACCTGTGGTTCCTTGACATAAGCTCCAGTAAATTGAGCATCCTTGTCTCCTTCTTTCTTCTGGGGAATGACGATGTTCTTTTCCAGAAGTGCATTATATGTCAAGACATCCCAAAGTCTAACCTGAGAGAATACATCATTCATATTCGTCTTGGCAAGATATGCCATGGTCATTGCCAGTTCGATGAGCTTGAGTTTTTCCTCAAGCCTCACGACAAGGTGAACGTCCTTGACGTTGTATTCCATGAACTTCTGAAAATTCTTGGTATAGAAGTCCTGAATCGTATCATATTCTGCATATGACAGTTTCTTCTCCCCGAGTTCAACTTCGGCAATATGATCCAACTTGTAAGATTCACGGGTGACGAAAGTGAACTTGCGGTAAAGGTCAAAATAATCCAGAGTGACTCTGCCCACAAGGTCATAGACCGTGTTCATCTTACCCATGACTTCTACTTTACGGTCACGGATGTTTTTCCATGGAGACAGTTCCTTTGCTGTCTCTTCCCCGAATACATTCTTGTACCTGTTGACCAAATACGGAATGTCGAAGAAGTTCACATTCCAGCCCGTGATGATGTCAAGGTCGATCTCTTTCCAGAATCCAAGGAAATGCTCAAGCATGTCCTTTTCATTTGTGAACTTGACACATTCGTGATTCTTGTCGAAGATGTGAAAGTTTCCCACACCAAAGACATAAGTCTCATCGTTCACCCGGACAGTGATTGCGATGATTTCCTCGTTCGCAAGTTCTACATTTGGAAACCCATATTCACATTTTGTTTCAATGTCGATATAGCCGACACGAATTTGGGTCGGGTCGAACTGGATCTCTCCCGGATAATTCTTGGCGATGTATTGATAGGTTGGATCAATGTCGCCGAAGATCTCGAAATTAGAAACACCAGAATAAGCCTGAATGAATTCTCTGGTTTCTTGTATGGTTCCCGGGTAAATCTCTTTGACATACGCACCGTGAATGGTGCGATAGTCTGTGGGCTTGTCTGAAGGTAGGAAAAGAGCAGGAAGGAATTGCTCCATCCTGCTCACTCTCCTGCCGTTCTCTATTCCCCGAAAAAGTATCTTTGAGCCGCGAGTTGCAACGTGGGTATAGAAGTTCATGTGCTTATTATAGCACGAATCAGGATTGTTTCAAGTCTTTATTTTGGCTTTGCTTGCTTCTGATTACACCCGAAAGAAGA
>Ga0315909_10005790_pt1 | contig 14064 bp, 17 predicted proteins | sample LakEriMetagenome_11_FD_203527 | JGI IMG/M metagenome (GOLD analysis project Ga0315909, IMG submission 203527) | Freshwater fungal communities from buoy surface, Lake Erie, Ohio, United States - Buoy 2 MA125 | ecosystem: Environmental > Aquatic > Freshwater > Lake | place: USA: Lake Erie, Ohio...
CCAATCCGCAATTACTCTGAGTTGGGTTAATAAGAAGTTGTGGATGTCTGCGCCATATGATAAGAATGCTACGGTTACTACACCAAAGGTGAACTTTGTGTTTGACCCTTCTATTGGTCGTAGCGGTGCGTGGACAAAATTTCAGACTTCTGATGGTGTTGGTCTTATTTCTGGTTGCGATTTTACTGATGCATCAAATGTGAATCATTCATATATGATTCACCCATCTGAACCTCGGGTTATTGAAATTGATAAATATTCGTTGGAGGTTGACAATATTGCGGGTACGAACGCCAACTTTTCTAGTTACTATCGGACGAAGTGGTTTGAGGGCGGGTCGTATATGCAAAGAAAAATGTTTCGCCGCCCAGAGTTTGTTGTAAAGGAACCAGTTTTGACTGGTGCAATAAATGTTAAGGTTTACCATGATTATGATGACGGGTTTAATAACGAGAAGCGTAATTATGATGTGACGATTACGCCCCCTGATTCTGGTTTGATTTGGGGTACCGATTTGTGGGGCGATGTTTGGGCGAGTGGTGCATCATCACAGACGGTGGTTATTGGAAAAAATCTTGGTTTGGCTAGGTCTGTGCAACTTCAATTGACTGGTCCAACGGGTCAGTCGTGGGGTGTAAACAGTATCGGCTATAAATATCAAGCGAGGAGAATCAAAGGATAATGGCTACTTTAACTATACCCAATTCGTTTATCAATGGTACACCTGCAGTTGCCACTGAGGTTAACGCCAACTTTACGGCTGTTAAAACCTTCTGCGAAGGTTTGTCTGCTGGTACGAATATTGATGATGGTGCAATTACTTACAGCAAGTTGGATGCGAATGTTGCTTCGCAGTTGGCTGCAGGCGATTCGGCTGCTGTTGTTTTGGGTTCACAGGTGTTTGCATAATGAGAGAACCATTCCAACTTCCGTCCGTCAATGCTTTGGTGTCAGATGACAAAGATGTGTTGCGTACGATGCTTCAGCAGTTAGTTGCTGAAATAAATCGTTTGCGCCGTGAGGTTGACATTTTGTCTACGCAAAACCGTCCCAAGGGGTATTAATTATGGCTGAATTGGCTGGTGCTAGGGCTAGACGGCAACGACTCGCTGAGTCGTTGGCTAATCAACAGGCTGCCTTTTTAGGGCAGATGCGTGGCAAACGAAACATCGCTGACATTACTAGAACCTATACGGAGGGGTATCGTCCTGTTCAGGCTGCTTACGGGCAGCGTGGTTTGGGTGGTCCAAATGTAAAGTCTGGTATTCGTCGTCAAGGTTTGGCACGCTATGCGGAGACAATGCAACGAGAATTGGGGCGTGAAACGGAGAATTTGCAAACTGAACTTAACAGTATTGCGGCTCGGGAGGCTGCCCAGCAGGCTAATTTGGATTCGTACTTGAATGAGTTGCAGTTGTCCAAGGCTCAGCAGATTATGGCTGATGCGGCGGCTTTGCGTGAGTTTCAGGGCTTTTAGGAACGAAACGGCTATAGGTGATGGCTAAGAAGCGTGGCAACAGGGTGCCTGTTGGGCAGTTGAATAAAGCCCAGCAGGCGGCTTTTGATGCGCAACTTGCGCTTCAGCAGCGGGCTTTGGAGATGGCTCAGGCTCAGGTTGAGCGTGAGCGTGCTAATGCGGAGCGTCAGGCGCAGTTTAATGCGTTTGATGAGTTGGCGAAACTGTATACAAATCGTGCTGCTGAGACTGGTCGCCAATTTGATGTTTATGGTGGTCAGGTTGAGGCGCAGCGTCAGGCTGCTTTGCAGCGTTTGGCTGAAAGCACCGAAACTGGAATGGGTGGAATTTCGTCTGCCCAAGAGCAGTTGATGCGTGACTTGGTCGGTTCTCAGGCTTATCAAACTACGCCATTGGTTGAGTTGTCTCAAATTCAGAATCCGTTGTTGGCTGGGTTGGCTGCCGAAGGTGCGTCTGCTGCTGGTGTTGAGGAACAATCTGCTCAGGATGCGCAGATTGCTGCCCAGTTGGCTGGTTTGGCTCGTGGTGCCGCAAGCCAGTTGAATGTTGGTGAGCAGAATTATCTGAATGCTTTGCGTAATGCTGGTTTGTTGTCTGCTGCTCAAGCCCGACAGCAATTGTCTGGTATGCGTGCTATGGGCACGCAACAGATTGGTTCCGAGTATGATAAGTTGGCGCAGCAGATTGCGCAGCAGCGTTTGGGCGATATTGCCGATTATGAGTCCAAGGCGGCTGAGGCTGTTGCAAACAGACAAACTTTTGCTCCTGTGAATGAGGCTGATTATGCGACACAGTTGGAGGCTGCTCGTCAGGTTGCTTTGCAGCAAATTCGTGCTGCGTTGCCGAAGATGCCGAAGAAGAAGAAAGATGTTGTTGGTGGGGCAAAGACTGGTGGCAAGTCTGGTACTGGTGGCGTGCGAGATGTTTTAGGAAATTTGCCACCAACTGACATTCCAGAAATTGGTTAATTATGGCTGTTTATAGCAGCCCATTTGGTTCACGGGCGGCAAAACCTGCTGCTGCTGAACCCACGGAGGAAACAAACCTAGAGCGTATGGCTCGGGAAATGTTGGAACTCAGCAAGAGTGCTGATACTACAATTCAGCGTATTCGTGCGCAACAGAACCTTAGTGCTTCCGAGAAGCAGTTTATGATTAAGGAAGTTGAGCGTTTGCGTGATGAGGGTGGGGCATCAGCGAAAAAGCCGACTGGCGGATTTATTAGTGGCGCATTGGGCAGGGTCAAAGACATTGCGACTCAGGTTATTGCGCCTTGGGCACCCAAGCCGATTCAGAGTAAGGTTCGTGAAGGTTTGGTTACTGGTTACAAGTCTTTTGAGCGTGGTGTTTCTGGTGCTATTCAGGAAGTTGCGGAAGCACAAATTTCTCGTGGGCAGTCACCGTTTCGTCCGTTTGTTCCACCAGTATTGAAGGTTGGTGCTGAGGTTGCTGGTCGTGCTGTTGAGGCTACTGGTCGTGTCCCTGATGTTGCCAAATCCCTGAAGGGAGAGTTGACGGATAAGGAAATCCAAATCTTTAAGAAGTACGGTTTGGAAACCGATAAGGAAACGAAGTTGTCGTTTGGTGATATTGGTAAGCGCATTGTTGACCCGAAGTATAAGTATCGTGACCAAGCAATCAATAAGGCTGTTGCGGAGATTAATCCGTATTATGGTTTTGCTACCGAGTTGGGTGTTGCTACTGCTGCTGACCCGTTGACTTATGTGACTGGTGTTGGCAATGTGAAGTTTATTGGTCGTGCTGGCAAACTGTCCTTGGCGCAACGATTCTCCACTAGCGAAATGATTAGAAAATATCCGCAGTTGGCTGGCAAGTTTAACGAGATTGTTCGCTTGGGGCAACACGCACCAATTGCGGGCTTCAAGGACATCCTGAAGGCTGAGGGCATTGAGACTGGTGTGCGAGTCTTGGGGCAAACCATTAGAGGTACTGAGGCTGTCTCTGCTCCTGTGGGGCGTGTGTTGTCGGGTGCGTGGGAGAAAGCGATGGACATTGCCACTGGTGTCCGCAATAGCGGTTTGGTTATGTCTCCGTCAAGTCGTGCGTTTATGATGGATGTTGGTCGGCGCACCAAGGGTGCGTACCGTTTGACTGAGGTTGATGCTTTGCGCAATGTCGCAAACTGGTCTGCACGCCAGTTTGCGAAAGGTGTAACACCGTATCAAGCCAATAGGTTTATAAACCAAATTCGTGACACCATTAACGAAGCCCGTGAGGCTGGTATTGCTGATGAGTTGTCTAATTTGGCTGAGACTGCTAATCCTCTTACTATTAGTGGTGGTGCGAGGTTTTCGGCGTTGCCCGAAAACCAACAGAACATTGTTCGCAAATATGTTGAATGGCAGCGAAATGTTTATGCGGAGACAGAAGCCGTTTACAAGCAATTTGGTACGGATTTTGGCACAGAAATTCCAGATTTTTCGTGGATTGAAAATTATGTTTTTCACAAGGTGACGGATGATGCTGCTCGCTGGTTGGGTGAGAACACTGGCAAGGGCAAGCGTTATGACAAGGTTTTTCGTGCTGGCGATTTGGATGCTTCGGATATTGCGGATATGTCCAGTCCGTTGCGTTACAGAAAGTTTCGTGGACCGCAAACGATGCCAGATGGTTCCATCAAATATGAAACCTTTATGGGTGAGGAAATCCGTCAGGGCACCATCAAGGAAATAAACGAAATTTTTAAGCGTCAAACTGGTACGGACATAAACTTTTTTGAGACAGATATTGGAACGATTGCTGAGTCGTATGCGTTTTCTATGGCGAAGATGCGTGGTCGTGAGGCTTATGTTCGTCGCCTGATGCAATATGGCGATACTGCTGCAGCGAAACTGTTGAACAAGACTATTCCCGACCCTGCTTTGCGTAGTGCTGCTGAAGCACAGTTGGCTGAGGCTACTCGTATTCGCAACAGTGTGCGTGACTCTATGGGTCGGCGTATGAATGATTTGCGTGATGTGATTAAGCGTGGTGTTAGGGATGCCGAGAATTTGGTGAACGGTAATTTGCGTCAACGGCGCATGAATGAGCGTGCAACTGATGCGGTCTTGAAAAAGATTGCGCAGATGGAGGAGAATGTTGTAAAGTTGCGTGAGCAGGCAAATAATTTGGCTGCTCACAAGCGTGGCGAATTTGATGTCGTATATTCGGCTATGTTGCAGGACATCCAAAATCTTAAGGCTTCGCTGTTGGCTGGTACTGCCGAGTTGGATGAGATTCGTTTAGGTTTGCAAACCACCCTGCAAAGTATGTATCCGAATATGACCAAGATGCCTGACGATATTGAGGTGTTGGCTGACCGTATTGCTGCTGCTCGTGGTGTGCCTGCTTCTCGTGAGGCTCGGGCAATTAATGCCCGTATGCGTGAAATTCGTGCCCAACTTGAGTTGCTGTCTCCGTCTAGCGCAGAGGCTACGGAATTGACAACGGAAATTAATCGCCTCAAGGATTTGGATAACGGTTTCCGTATTATGGCGGAATACAGGATGGCGCAGGATTATGCGCCAGATAACGGGTTCTTGTTTATTTCTGGTCGTGAAATGGCTGAAACGGATGAGATGCAAATTGGGTTCAAGTTGTTGCGCACCAGCGCAAACGGTTTCCCTGACCCAAATGATGTGATGGCTGTTCGTGTGTTTGGCAACGACGAACTGATTGACTTCCGCACCAGTGGTGGTGTGGCACGCACTTTTGGTGTTTATGATTTCGGTGATGGTTTGATTGACCAGATGGCGTTGGCTGGTATTGACGCAACCCCATTGAAGGATGGGTTGGATGCTGTGCGTGTCGGGTTGCCAATTGACCCAGAGTTGGAGCAAGCATTCCCAGAGGTTGCCGATTTGGTTAAGTTGATGGAGGGCAATCAGGCTCGTGAAATTATGCCTTATGGTGACCCGCAACTCATCAAGGCTATTTATGAGGAAATGGTTGATGCGACTACTGGTTTGTTGGTGAAGATGCAGTTGCCAAACCCAGAGTTGGTGGCACGCAATATGGTTGATGGTGCGTTGGGATTTGTTGCTGATTTGGGTGTGGAAACCAATTCGGCACGAGGAATTTTGTTGCCTGCACAGTTGTTTGATGATGCAGCGGAGTTGGATGATGTCGTTGTTTTGTTGGCTCCTAGGGTGGCTTTGCAAGCCACCGATTCCGTAACTGGTTCAGTTCAGGATGCCTCCAGTCCGTTGATTCAGGCGATTATGCGTACGGATGCGGAAAGTGCTGCAAATGCTGCACGGGCAAGGTTGAACGAGTTGGCTGCCCGTCAAACAGAAATCGCTGATACGACAACTGCCCTGAAGCAAGAATTGACAACTTTGGGTAAGCGCAAGGGTGGCTTCAAGAGTGCTGCTACTAAGCGCAAGAACTCGGCTGCTTTAGCCAAGGAGCGTGCAGGAACTGCACGCAATGTGCCACGAGAGGTCATAATTGATGGCAAGCCAGAGATGTTGACCTTGGCTCAAATCAACAAGCGTTTTGAGGCGTTGACAGCGACGGAGCAGCGTTTGCGTGCGAATATGGAAGCGACGCTGCTGCGTGAGCAGGCTGCGTTGCGTGAGGGTGGCATGACCATGAGGGGCACTCAGGCTAGGTTGGCTGACAATACTGACCGTTTGCGTGTGCTGTTGGATGAGGCGTTGGCGTTGCAAACTTGGGACATGGGTGCTGGGATGATGGTGCGTGATGAGATTGCTGCTGCAATTGATTTGATTGCAACCATGCCTCCTGCTGGTGTGGCTGGTGATGCGACTCGTAATTGGTTGGCTGGTGTTCAGCGTGGAATGACGAACTCTAGTTTGATTCAAGACCCGTCTATTCGTACGGCATACGAGCGTTTGCATCAGTTGGTCAGTTGGGATGAGTTCAATATGGCTATTGCCGATGAGGCTGTTGCTGTCTCCGCTAGGGCGTTGGATGATTTGGACACTGGTCGTGTTGGGGCTATTTTGGATACGATTGACAAGCGCACCCTTGAGGGTTGGGAGGCGATTGAAGGTTTGGGTGTGCAAATCCCCCAAGAGGTTTTGGATGTATGGCGACCCAACATCGCCAAGATGTTGGCGAAACAAAACCGTGGCACAACTATGGCTGCGCTTGACTATCTGAATAAAGTTTTCAAGACTTACGCAATTGGAACCGTGGGTTTTGTTATCCGCAACCTTTATAGTGCGATGTTTATGAACGCCGTTGCGGGTGTTGACCCGCAAACAATGCTGAAGGGTTACAAGGCTTCACATTATTATAATAAGTATGGTGCTGACCGATGGTTGGATGAGTTGGGTGTAACTGGGCTTGAGCGTCAACAGTATGAGCAGGCGATGTTGGCTGTGGAAGCGTCTGGTCGCCGTGGCTTCTTCTCCGACCTGTCTGAGCCTGTGCTGAAGGGCACTCGTCGTGAGAGGGCTGCGGACAAAGTTCTAAACAATTTTTACACTAGGGCTGTTCGTGGGGCAAACAGCCGTGTTGAGGATGCTGTCCGTTTCCCTGTGGCTCTGAAGGCTATTGAGCAGGGTGACGATTATGTTGGTGCAGCGCAGCAGGTGACCCGCTACCATTTTGATTACAGCGATTTGTCACGAGTTGACGAAACTATGCTGAAGTTTATTCCGTTCTGGATTTGGACTACTCGCAATATTCCTAATCAGTTGGCGAATCAGTTTATGCGTCCGAAGGTGTATTCGTTGTGGGAGAATCTGCAGGAGTCGTTGCCTGCTGACGATAATATTTTGATGCCGAAATGGCAGAAGGATTATGAGCCGTTGGGTTTGACTCGGTTCGGCGTATCGCCGAGCATTATTTTGCGACCAGACCTTCCGCATCAGCGTTTGCTGAACTCCATTACTCAGTTTACTAATCCATCCAAACTTATTGGTTCTGCGTATCCGACATACAAGTTGCCGATTGAGCGAATTGCTGGCAAGCAATTGGGATTGGATATTCCAATTACGGATGAACCCCGAGAAGCGGTTGGCATAGACAAAGGTTTGGCTGCTGCGTTAAATGCGTTGGGCTTGGAGGGTGCGGCACCGAAGGTGCGTTCGGAAACTGGTGAGGAGGTTCAGATGATTACGGACTTCCCATCGTATGCGTTGGGCAACATATTGCCGTTGATTGCCACTTTGCAAAGAATTTCTGGTGGCAAATTGGGTGGCAAGGAATCGTATTCCGATAGGCAAAATGCTGCTATCGCAACATTTACTGGTATCCCACTGGATTTTGTGACTGACCGTATGCAAGGTTCTGAGGCGATTGGGCGACAGTTCGCCATCAAGGATTATGCTGGGGAATTGAATCGTTTGGGATTGTTGAAAGGTGCTGCCGAGTTTAAGAAAGAGCAGTCGGATTTGTCTCAGGCTGAGAAGAACCGTCAGAAAAAGATTAAGTCTCGTGTGAAAGAGGAGGCTTCGGAGGCGAAGCGCAAGCAGGAAGCGTTGGATAAAAGAAACCTGAAGGCTGCCGAAATGGAATACGGTAAGGATTCTCCTGAATATAAATTCCTTAAGGATTTGATTGCGGAACGCAAACGCAAGGAACAGCAGGAAGCATTGAAGAAAGAGTTTGCAGAGAATCCTATTCAGATTGCAGGAGATGAGTAATGGCTGAGAATAAGACCCGTTTCTATAATTGGCAGAAAGCCGTCGCTACGGACTTTGTGAAGTTCCGCAAGGAATCACCGAACCTGTTGGCTATCAAGGATTATTTGTGCAAGCGTTGGGGTGGTTCCAGTGTGGGGATTCTGAACAAGCGTCCTATTCGTGGTGGTGCTTCTCCGTCATCGCACACCTTCGGTGCTGCGCTGGATTGGCGATACGGTGATACCGTTGGGCATAGACATAAGATTGAGGTAGAAGTGTTGCCTTGGTTGATTGAGAACTCGGAGGAGTTGGGCATCCAAGCCATCCACGACTATTATGGATGTCGGGTGTGGCGTAGCGTGCGTGTGCCAGCGTCACAGCGTGGCTGGAGGACGCAACCCGAGAAATCCGAAGGTGGTGCCATGGGGGCTTCGTGGGCGAAGTGGTTGCATATTGAAACAACGAAGGAATCGTGGAGAAACCGTACTCGTGTTGATGAACGACTCAGTTAAAACCTGTGGCTGTCTGAAGGACAGAACTATTCCCAAGTCTCGGGATGTTTATTGTGACCAGTTGGAGGAGCAGGACGACGACGATTAGTCGTTGTTCCGTAACGCTTGTTCTAGTTCGGTAACGATTTTACCGAATTCGCCCAAACACATCGCTAACGCCATTTTGTCTCCGCCTATGGCTGCGCCCCACACTTGGACAAGTTCTTTGGCATCGGCACGGCTGATGATGAACTCCATAATGTAGCCTTCATCTGCGTCACGGATGATGCCCGAGAATCGGGCAGACATTTCCGCTAGGTCATCTGGGTCAAATGGTTCGTCACCTGCAGTGTTCACGAGTTTTCTCCCCTGTGTTCCTTTAAGGCAGCGATACCTAACTTTGCTTGTTCTAAGTCGGCGACCCTTGCCCAAGGCAGTACGGGCTTTGCTTCGGCTATAATAGCGTCCAAAATTGCGGAAAATATGTCCAAATCTGCCTTGAAACATTCAGGTATTGATACTATTTTTTTTGATTTCGTCATAAATTTTGCTCGCAGTCGCTGAGGCTAGTTCATCAAAGTTTGGAATCATAGTCTGTAGGACACCCACCACCGCAAGGATGGTTGCTATCACGAACTCGTCATCAATCTTTAACGATGTTTCCCCAATGAAATATTCTTTGCCGTTCTCCCCGTATGTCATCGTGTGTATTCCTTGTTTTCCAAGTGTAGCCCGAATGTGCCACCATCCAACATGAGTGCGATGACCGCATAGCCAACGATATCCTCATAGGTATCCATAATGGTTTCGTTCCTGACCGCATTGGTTTCTTTGCCTCTCAGGTTTTCTGCTCGGGCAATCTTGTCGCACATACGAACAGCAACCCCAATCAGACCAAAGTTGTCAATGTTCTTGTGCCCGTAGTCGTGCTGTTTGCGACACAGCAAGTTATACAAGTCCTCATAATCGGATTTGTAGCCTTTGTTTTCCAGCACGCACAACGCCAGTATTGCTGCGTTGCACATCGCTGCTACGGCTACGGTGCTGTTGTCTGAGCGTGAGCGAACGAACTCTCCAAGCGAATCGGAGATGATTGAGAACGCAAGGCTGGCTTGCTCCTCATCCAACGGTTCGTTGCCCAACGGCTTAAATTGACGCATCAGTCGTATTTCGGATAGTGCTTGCGCACATCCTTCATTCCAAGTATTTGCTGCCATAATTCCTCCTGAAGTTGTCGTCCGCAACAAGATTGTTGCGGAGGTTTTCTAACGCTTTTTGCGTTTTGCGCCAAGCGTGAGACTTTGCTTTAATCCCAATGTTTTCTGCTGTTTCCTCATAAGTGGAACGAACATAGAACACTTCGTGTAGAACTTGTTTGTCGTTGTCATCTAGTTTATCAAACGCATTGGCGATAATATCCACCAACGCCCAATCTGTTTCAGTTTCATCAACCGTAAACGGTTGCATTAATCTCTCAAAGAAATCCCGACCTACTGGGGCTACTGGTTCATACTTCATTATCGGGTTCGTCATAATCTGGGCTGGTCATCAAATCTACAACTTCTGGTGCTTCCAAAAGGAAACCCCGTGAAGGGTTCTGCGAACCCCGAGCAAACTCTTTATAGTCCTTGGACGATAGTTGTCTTTGCTCAATGTAGCGTCGTATGCGTGGCACAGACACCATCACGAATGCGCCATCCAAGGTGAACACATATACCCACCATTTGGCTTCTGTAACCTGAAGCCCCGAGGGCTTCCATTCTCCTTTGCGCCGAGGGTTTTGTTCCATCTCAATGACCATACGCCCGTTGCGGTACCTGTCGGTTTTGACCTCAAAGGAACCTGATTCCATAGCATCCAAAAAGTCGGTTACCAGTTTCTCGCCTTTGTGACCGTACGCTAGGTCTTTGCGGAAATCAAACTTGCGTGCAGGCAAATCAAACTCCGAGAATTTTTTGCTCATCACGAACCTTTCTCAGCCACCAAATAGGTAACCTGTTTGTCATCGTCCCACGCTTTACCGTTAAGACCGTCCATAATTGTTTTTACATAGTTGTCAATATCTCCTCGCAATTTCTGTGGTTCGGCTGCGTGCGGAAACACTGTAATCAGCGTCCCGTCTGTGCCCAGCAGCATTACGATGCCCACTTCGCCTGTGAACTTCGGGTTGTCGCCCCATGCTTCACGCACTAACGCTTCTGCTTCCAGTGTGCGTTGCGGTGTGAATACACGCCCACGGCGTGTCATTCGGGGGCGACCCTTGGGTACGGGTTTATGCGGTACGAATACCGTAATCCCGTTAACGAATGAGTCTTGATTGGTCTTTTTTCGCATCACGCTTCCAAACTATGGCGTTCGCCATATTGATAGTACCATACACGATTGAGCCGAGTATGAACCCATATTGTTGTGTTGCTACTGCGAATGCGACCCATATGCATTCGTTACACCAAGCGAGCATCCATCCGTACCATCGTCTACGCCCAATCAGCCATAAGGCTGTTACGCCGACGATGCTCAGGATGTATGGCATCATTTGGAGAATACCCTGACAATAAGTTTGTCAATCTCTAGTTCGCCATTGACTCGCAGATGGTATTTGCCCCAACGGCGGTCAGCGTCCATAATCACAACCTTGGACTCGGATGGCGACATACCACACTTACGGCACTCGTAGGTGAGTTTCGTGAGTGTGCTGGAACGGTCACGCTCAGGGAGCGGACCGTCACGCCAAATAACTTTCCCGAGCGGAGACAGATGACGCAACGCCTCAGCGAGTGTCTCGTTACCACTCAGGTCTATGTGGCGTGATGGTGTCACAGCAGGTGTGGGTGGTCGCCAGTAGCCTGCAAGTTCCGCAATCAGATGTGCTGGTGTACGGGTAGCGACAGCATGACCGATGAACTCGTCAAAGTCCATGGGCTGATTGTTGCTATCCCAGATACGCCGATGCGATGTTTCTGTGTCGGCGATGTTCCAATACGGTAGGCGAACATAATTGCCGAACTGACCCGCAGCCAACGATTCCTGCTTCGGGTTGACTTCTCGTGCAGGATATTCGGCTACCTGATGGGCACACAACAGCATCCGTCGCATCTGCCACGCTGGCACTGGCTCAACAGCGAACACCCAAATGTGGTAGCCCTTGGAGCGTGAACGCTCAATATATGACACGACACCTGCAGCCCCGAGGGCTGCTTGGATGGAGCGTGCGCCCACTAGGTCGTCCACATCAATGTCAGAACAACCCCAGACACACATCCATTCGGAGTCCTGCTGGAACATCGGATATATGCCGATGGGCGTAATGCCATGCAGGTGCTTGTGGATTACTTCTGGTGTCACAGATTCCTTGACGCAACCACCCTGTTCGGAGCCGTATGCGTCAGTCCTGCCCCTGAATAAGGCATGGAATCTTTGTTCTGCTAATGTTGCCATGTTTACCAATCCTCCAGATTGACCATTTCCAACTTAGGTTGTGCTTCTGCCGTCACGGTGGAGTTGTCTCCGCCGAATTGTGTCGGCATATAATTGTCTTGCAGCCGCAGCAGCCTGCCGGTACCGAACTCAATTTCATAATCCATGTCATCCAACAGTACGCTGGCAGGACGCTTACACTTCACAAGGTTCACGGTCAGCGTATGCTCATGCAAGCGTTGCGACCAACGCAACGCATCCAATCGCTCCAGCAACCGTTCCGTGTTCGTGGACTTGTCCAGTTTCTCCTCAATCTCACGAATCTGCGCCTCAATCTCAAACCGTTTACGACGCACACCAATGATGTGAGTAGCCTGCTGTTCACCGCCATACGCACCCGATGAGATGGTTTGACGCTTACCGTCCGCACCTGAAGTGCGTGACGATTGATGCAACACCAGCAACGGTATATTATGACGCTTACCGAACGCTTTGATTGTGTTCGCTTTGTCAGGTACGGTTTCACCGCCACCTGTCAACAAATCCAAATAGTCAAACACCATCAATGCTGGCTGACCCCATAATTCTCGGACTTCAGCCAACGCCCGTTCCATGTCCGCCAAACTGAGCGTCTGGTCAAAGACAGCAAGGTTCGGATAATCCTCGGTAGCGGTTTTGCGTAGCAACTCAATCGCCGTAGGTTTACCTGCAGAAACTTCCTGCTCCAACATATTCGCATCCACACCATGCGTAACGCTCACCAGTTTGATGAGAGTCAACTGGCGTGGCTCGTCAGGACAGAAATAGATTACAGGCTTTTCACGGTTCGTGTTCAGAATCTGCAACAGAAACAGCGTCTTACCTGAGTGGCTGTAGCCGTTTATGAGACACATCTCGGATGGGGCGATGCCACGCATTTGAGCGTCAATCTCGGGGAATCCGAGATACACACGCTCGTCTGGTGTCTGCGCCCAATGGACGAACTCATCTGCAGCCTTGACTAGAGGCTGATAGTATTGGTGAGTGGGGACAGACAAATCGGGGGCGGGGATTTCTCCCCGCCCCAAACTTGCCCAGCGTCCCGAATAATCGGGAGCCATAATTACCGCTTCCTAGGTGCCCAGAAAGCATCCTCAGAGGTCGTGGACTTAAACCATGGACGCTTCGGATTATCCGCCAAACGGTCACGGTTGTCCCACACTTCGGTCACACCCTTCGCCATGCAGGCTGATGCCAACCACTCAGGGATTGGACCATGTTGTTTGCCTTTGATGCGAACCGAGAAACCACCCGACGACTGCACTGGTGCAGGAGTTGCGGTTGGTGCCGTAAACACTTCGGCTACCGCTTCGGTGAATTCCTGTTCGGTGCTGATGGCATTCATGCCATGAGCCTTGAGCAGTGCTTCGGTGGTGACCTCAAATGCGACCAAGAAATCCGCCAGATTCTTGCTCACATCCTCCGTCTTTGGTGTCAGGTCGGCAGCGATTTTGGCTGCAACCTGCGTGATGATTGATTGGTCTTTGCTGATGGTATTCATTTCACACCTCCTAGGTGTTGTTTGTTGTTGTTGGTATTCGGTATTGCGGTATTACAGGTCGGCTCCCCGAGGGAGGTCACCCACAACGCACCACAACTATGGTTGTGGGGCACGGGGAGCCTTGACATCTGGAAACAGTATAGCGGAGACAAAAACGGAACAGTGGACATCAGTCCCATCCGTTGTCTTTGACGAACGCACCTTTGCACATATCCCAGTGGTCGCACCATTTTGCTGAACACAGATTGCCTTGGTCATTCTTGAGCCACGGCAAACCAGTGTCCAGATTGTGAGCCATAATTACCACTGATTGGATTTGCGACTTCAGCCATTGGCGATGTTCGGCGGTACGACGAACAGAAACAATTTGCGCCTTCGGCGTGTCTTGTCGCATCATCACACCGAAACGGAACTCCACATCGTCCTTGTTGGCAACCTTGCCAAGAACACCAGCAGCCCAAGCATAAACAGATGCCTGCACCGAATGGTCTTGCTTGTCTCTGCCATTGTAGGCTCGCTTGGATGTTTTCCAATCCCAAATTAC
>Ga0315909_10005792_pt1 | contig 14063 bp, 20 predicted proteins | sample LakEriMetagenome_11_FD_203527 | JGI IMG/M metagenome (GOLD analysis project Ga0315909, IMG submission 203527) | Freshwater fungal communities from buoy surface, Lake Erie, Ohio, United States - Buoy 2 MA125 | ecosystem: Environmental > Aquatic > Freshwater > Lake | place: USA: Lake Erie, Ohio...
CACATAAGGTGACGCTGCAGCTCCTTGTAGAGATGAGTCGTTAAAGGTAACTCCCGTTGTGCCGTCTACGATAAGTGTCATGTTTTTATCCTAATATATTTACTTGTTGCTGAGCTTTAAATTTTTCTATTACTTCTGGTGTATGTGCTACTCTACAAATGTCTTGCACTTGTTGTTCTTGTGTAGAGTAGTCTTCTCCTGGAGCTATACACCATCTATGGTAAGTTCTTGAAACTTCATTACCATTTTCAGTAATAATAGTAGCTTGACGAACTTGCACAGTTCCATTTTCTACTACCTCTATTCTATCTATTTCTGTTTTTGTAGGCATAATAAATTTCTAAGATGCAAAATATGATATATTTATTTGAACACTTTCAGACCCAGAAGTTGGGGCTGATGCAGCTGGGAAAAAAGCATACACAGCTCCTCCCGCAATTTGCGAAATGCCGACTTTAGTATTATTATTTAATAACGCACTACCGCAGGTTGCGTCAACAAATGCGAATGGATAACTACCAATTACTACGTAAGTTAGTACATTTGATGATGTAACTGTGCAAGCTACTGTAGCAGTTAAAGTAACTAATCTTCCAACTTTAGTATATCTTGCATTAGTTAAAGATAGTCCTGTTGCATTAACAGCAGTTAAACCTCCTGTCCAAGTTCCTTCTTCATAATCATCTAAAGTATTAGCATCTGAACTTGCACTTTGTGCTGCTGGGAATGTAATACCAATACCGCTTGACGGTGTAGCTGAACCCAAACCTATACCAAATGAATTAAACGTAGCAGAAGTCGTTCCCGCACTTTGTAGTTGTAGAGTGCCTGTGTTATCCGCTGTAGCGACTATCCCTGAACTTGTGGTTGCGTTAATTGATGCCATGGTTTATCCTTTTGGGTACTTATTTTTTACGGGGTCTATCATGTCTTTTTTCCAAGCGTCAACTCCGTTGTGATAAATATAATCTAGTTGATCTGCGATAGCTGGGTATGCTTGTTGTCTTTGGTATTTATATTGTTCTGGATCAACCCAAGCATTAACAAGTTCTAAATCAATTTCTACTTTGTTTCCATCTTTATCAAATGCACCAGCACCGTCATCTATAGAGACAACGTTTGGATATAATTTATATATAGCTTTATGGTTCATTATCCTTTAATCTCCATTACTGTTATGGATGAAACTGTTGTTGTATTGTCAGGATCTGTGTTTATGTAGAGTGTTCCAGTAGTCGCCCGACCTTGAACCTTATAAGTTGTCGCAGATGTTGTTGCTGGGGAATCTAAATGACTTATTGCATGATTGAATGTGTGCGCTGTTCCACCAACATTTCTGTTTGATAATTGTCCTGTAAATGGTGCACTACCACTAGAAGCTTGAGCAATAATTGTTGACCCTCTTACTAGCACATATCCAGTTGCTCCAGCGCTCGCTACATCAGTTCCTATTCCAGTTACGCCAACCAAAACAAGTATTTGATTTGATGATGATGTTGGTGTAATTGTTACTGATAAACCTGTAATGTCAGTAAACGTTGTGCTTGCTGTAGAAAAAGTATTTGTCTTAGTTGTACTTACCACTTGCAACACACTTCCTGTTGGCATTGCATTTGATGTCACTAATGTGCCTGTAGTTGTTGGCAAAGTAAGTGTCGTTGACCCTGCTACTGACGGGGCTTGTAATATGATTGAACCTGAGGTATCGCCTGATATAGTAACTGAACTCATAACACCACCCATTTTGAGCCTGACGGCACAGTTATATTTACACCTGAATTAATTGTTAAAGGACCTACACTCATCGCACTTGACCCTGCTGTTATCGTATAACTTGTTGTCACTGTTAATGTGTTTTCATAAAGAGGTACAGTAGGTGCTAACACTGTTACGTTAGAACTTGTACCGATCATTGTATTTTGTACTTTTGTTATGGGCATGATTTATCCTTATGCTGTGTAGCTTCCTGAACTATTAAATTTAATAATTGTATTAGATCCTGATGTTGTAATAGTTGGGCTTCCTGTAGTTGTACCAGAGTAATTAGCTGTAGGAACTGATAGAATAACTACGCCTGAACCTCCTGTGCCACCAGTAGAACCAACGCCACCGCCACCACCTCCACCACCAGTGTTAGCTGTAGCTGCACTCGGTTGTCCACTTTGAAGGCCGTTTGCTCCCCCACCATTTCCTCCAGAGCCAGCAGCAACGCCAAATGTTGAATATCCACCACCTCCACCACCACCAGCATAAAATACTGCAGAACCAGTGATAGAATTCGATAACCCTACTCCACCATTACCTGATGCACTATTATTACCCAATCCACCCACTGCACCTGCTCCTCCACCTCCGCCTGCACCTGCATCCTGACTTTGTGTAGATTTATTACCATTGTTTCCTTGTCCAGCCGTACCTAATCCAAAAGCACCATTTCCACGACAGCCTCCACCAGAACCACCATTTCCACCAGAACCATGTCCACCACCAATTGCGGTTAAACTAAGTCCAGTTGAATTAGATCCTTGTGTATTTTGGGCAGATCCTGCTCCGACTGTAAATGAATATGTTGTTCCTACTGTTAATGATGATGTGCCTGTTAAATATCCACCCGCTCCTCCGCCTCCACCAATATCAGGGCCACCTCCTCCTCCACCAGCTACTATTAAATAAGAAGCTGTATATGCTGTAGGCATTATTGGAGTTGTAGAATATGCAGCACTTGAAACTACCCAGCCTTGAGTAGCATCTATATAGGTTAATATGACTGCTAAACGATTTGTTTTTAATAAGTAATTATCTGCTACACCTGTAATATTAGAACCATTACGTCCTAAAGTTACATTGTTTGTAGCAAATGTACCAGCATAATCTATAATTTGAATTTGGTTACCTGCTGTTGGACTTGCAGGAAGAGTTACAGTAAACGCAGCACTTGTTGTATTACATGGATAAATATTACCAGCTACTGCTGTAAACCCTGTTGTTTGAACAGCTTGTGTATTTAATCCGCCAGCTGTAGCCCAAGCAGTTCCATTATAAACTTCTAAAGATCCTAAAGTTGCATTAAATCCAAATTGCCCTGTTAAAGGACTTGATGGACGAGTGCCTGTAGTCCATGTAGATATGGACGTTCCTCCGTTAGAACCTAGTGCTGATAGATTTACTGCATTAGTCATGTATTATCCTAAATTAACTTCTTTCCAATTAGTTGTTGCCTCGTCCCATGTATATAATTTACCATCATCTGGCATCGCTACGGGTGCTTCCCATAACCAAGTTGACTCATTAAGAACCCAAGAATCAAAAGGTTTAGGGGCATAGAATACATCGTTCGTTGCATCGTATGTATAACCAATACCTGCGTAGTTACCTCTTAAAGGTCTACCTTCTGGGTGTTGATTACCATGCGTATTATAGCTTGTTTGAATCCAAGTACCAGGACTTGAATCTACGAATGTATCAAAAAATTCTGGTTCAGCCACGATGACCTGTGTAACTTTACCGTCTACTACTTTTGCAAAATGTGACATTGTTGTCTCCTTTAAAAATTAAGCTGTGTATGTGCCTGATGTCGTGTATGTTAAAATTGTATTTGAGCCACTTGTGGTTACTGTTGGTGAACCTGTAGTTGTACCTGAATATCTTGATGTAGGCACTGAAATAATAACTATTCCTGAACCACCTGATGCAGAAGTATTATTTGCTGGTCCCCAGCCTTGTCCACCACCGCCACCGCCTGTGTTAACAGTACCTGCAGTGCCTAAACCTCCTCCAGTTATTGAAGAACCACCAGCACCGCCTCCACCAGAACCTCCAGTTCCAGCAGCGCCACTTTCAGTCCCAGCACCACCACCGCCACCTCTAGTTACTGCACTTCCTGTTATAGAACTTGATACTCCATTACCGCCATTTCTTCCAGTTGATGCTGCACCTGCACCACCACCGCCTCCGCCAGCAACAGATGTATCACCTGCAAATCCAGCATAACCTTGACCAGAAGTACCAGCACCAGCAGCGCCATTATATCTTCCGCCTCCGCCTGAACCTCCAGATGCTCCATTATTGCTAGTGGAATTGGAAGAAGGTCCACCACCACCACCGCCAATTGAAGTAATAGATCCAAATACAGAATTTGACCCATTTCCTGTAACAACTGAAATATTACCACCAGCACCACCAGCACCAACGGTAATAGTATATGTTGTTCCCACAGCAACCGCTAAGGGTGACTCAGCGGAAGCACCTCCACCTGAAGATTCTCCAGTAACAGATGATCTATATCCACCAGCACCACCACCACCACCATCACCAGAACCACCACCACCACCGCCAGCAATTACTAAATAAGAAGCGTTATAAGAGGGTGATGTTCCAGCATTAACCCAAGTATTAAAACTAGCGTTATAAACTTCAATTTGACCTGTAGTTGTATTATATCCAATTGTTCCTGTAGGGGGCGTTGTAGGTCTTGTGGCTGTTGTCCATACACCATTAGTAGAAGTCCATCCAGAACCATTATATATTTCAAAAGCAGATAAAGTAGTGTTATATCCCGCTTGACCAGCAACAGGGCTTGACGGGCGTGTACCTGTAGTCCAAGTAGCAATAGCTAATCCTGTAGAACTATCTAGTGTACTTGCGCCTGCGGTTCCTGTAAGTATGAGTGCCATTATTGTCCTTACGCTGTGTATGTGCCTGATGTTGTGAATGTATGATAGGTGTATCCGCCAGATGAAGTAACTGTACCACCTGTACCTCTTTGAGAGCCGCTGTAACGAATAATAACTATACCAGAACCACCAGTTCTTTGTGCTGAAGCTTCACCATTGCCTACACCTCCAGCCCCGCCTCCTGTGTTAGCTGTGCCTGAATTGGCGGTTCCTGAGGCTGATCCTCCAGCGGCTCCTCCACCACTACCGCCCGCTCCACCTGTACCTGAAGTATTAGTACCACCACCTCCACCACCAGCATAATAATAAGTGCCTCCTACATTTTGCCCTGTAGAAGTTGCAGCTCCCCAGGCTGAAAAAGCACTTGTACCAATACCACCAGCACCGCCTGTTGAACCACTAGCATTACCACCAACGCCACCAGCACCACCACCGCCACCCGCAGGTTCAGCAGCATTTGAAACGCCACTTCCGCCAGCAAAACCCTGACCAGCAGTTCCTGCACCACCTGCAGGGGATGAATCAGATCTTCCACCACCACCGCCACCTGATCCACCAGCAGTACCAGCAGTACCAGCACCAGTACCTCCACATCCCCCACCCACTGCCGCTGTTAAGCCAGTAATAGAGCTATTTGATCCGTTTGTAGCTGCAGCTGGAGAAAATGATGAAAGCCCTCCATCCCCAACAACTATTGAATAATTAGATAATACTGCAAATGACGATGTGCCAGATACTACACCACCTGCGCCTCCACCTCCTCCATGATCTCTACCGCCTCCACCACCACCAGCAATTATTAAATACTCAACGGAATATGTAGGTGCGTTAGAAGATAGAACCCATGAGGAACCATTGTATGTTTCTAATTGGCCTAAAGTAGTATTAAATCTAGCCTGTCCTGTAGTAGGGCTAGAAGGTCTTTGTGCGGTTGTTCCTGCAGGTATATAAGCACCACCTGTCGCTGAATCAGAAGTAACAAAATTACCACTTGTTGTAGGCAGGGTGAGCGTAGTTGTACCTGATACTGCTGGTGCAGCTAAGGTTACGGTTCCTGATGTATCTCCTGCGACTACTATGCTTGCCATGTTTTATCCTGTATATGTACCTGAAGAATTAAATTTAATAATTGTATTAGAGCCACTTGTGGTTATTGTAGGGCTTCCTGTTGTAGTACCAGAATAGTTTGCTGTGGGTACTGAAATAATAACCACCCCAGAACCTCCGTTGCCACCAGTTCCGTAAGCGCCACCTCCACCACCGCCAGTATTAACAGTTCCGCTTGTTCCAGTACCACTTGTTCCAGCATATCCTGCACCGCCTCCACCAGAACCTCCAGTTCCAGCAGTATTAAAATAAGATCCACCGCCTCCACCTCCAGCATATGTGACTGATGATCCTGTTATAGAAGATGCTGTGCCTGCACCGCCATTACCTGCTGCTCCGCTGGTAGCATTTCCACCAGTACCTCCAGCACCTCCACCACCGCCACCATTAGCATAAGAGCTTGTTGATCCTAATCCATTACCACCTGCATTACCTTGTCCTGAAGTTCCTGCACCACCGCTTGAAGCAGCTGGGCTCCATCCACCATGACCACCACCGCCTGAACCTCCAGAAGAACCATTTGCAGTAGTTGTTGATCCAAAACCTCCTCCAATAGCGGTAAAAGATGAGAACACAGAATTAGATCCGTTTGTCATAGATGATCCTGAGCCACCTGTTCCACCAGATCCAACAGTAGCTGTATAAACTGTTCCAGCTGTTAAAGTTGTTGAACCTGTTAAAAGTCCTCCAGCGCCCCCTGCTCCAGTTCCACCACCACCACCTCCAGCTACTACTAAGTATGACGCTGTATAAGTAGGCGCATAAGCAGAAATAACCCAAGATGTACCATTGTAAGTTTCAACCTGTCCTAAAGTTGAGTTGTAACCAAATGTCCCTGTAGATGGACTAGAAGGTCTTGTACCTGTTGTCCATGTTGGTAAATTTATATACCCCGCACCAATAGTTAATCCAGTAACTCCAGCACCTTGAAGTTGCAATACGCCACTAGAATCTCCAGTAGAGACTATGCCACCGAAACCAGAATTACTTGCATTTATTTGAGATGCCAATTTTTATCCTTAAATTACAATATATCTACTGCCTGCTGAGACAGTAACGGTTACACCACTTGCCGCTGTTACAGGACCCGTACTCATGGCATTACTGCCTACAGGTATTGTATAAGAAGCCGAGATGATTTGGTTATTAATAATTATACCATTAGTTGCATTAATTACAGCCCCAGTTCCTGTCGTAGTAGTAGGTAGTGCTAAGTAACGGCATGAGATATTATTCGTACCTAGTGGAGGCGCTGTTGAGAATGTTAATGTTGTGCCTGTGACTGTGTAATTACTTGGATCTTGAACCACGCCTGATATAGCTACAAGCACTGATTCTGAGTTAGCAGGTGTTACAGACATGGTAAATACGGTTTGTGATCCTGTACCACTAAAGTCTTCTGCTGTAATCACAGCGGCTGTATTGACCGCACCAAACGCTACGACTTCAATAATATCCCCTGCATTAGCACCTGTGGCTAAAACAATCGTAGTGCCATTAGACGCAGTGTAGTCCGCCTGTGCGAGCTTAACACCGTTTCTATAAACTTCTACTAGACCTACCGTGTAGGTTACTGTGAATGTGGTTTGACTTGCAGTTGCTGTAAAGTCTGTGACTACAAATGAAACACCTGATGAAGTACTTGCTGCCCATGACGGAACGCCTGAAGCTAAAGTTAATACTTGACCATTGGTACCTGCTGTTAATTTAGATAATGTATTTGAAGCAGAGGCATAAAGAATATCACCTGTAGCATAAGTTGACTGTCCTGTACCACCAGAAGTAGCACCGAGTGTACCTGCTACAGTGACAGCGCCTGAAGTTGCGGTTGATGGTGTTAGTCCTGTTGAACCAAAACTAATTGTTGTAACACCACCTGATGAAGGTGTTTGCCATGAAGGAATACCACCTACAACTGTTAAAACTTGATTTGAAGACCCAATAGGCAGTCTTACAGCAGTAGGGCCTGAACCTTCATAAATCATATCCCCAACAGTAGTCATTGGGTTTAATGCGTCAAAAGCAGCGCTTGCTGTGGCTTGTCCTGTACCACCATTCCCAATAGGAAGTGTGCCTGATACATGTGTAGATAAGCCAATCTTACCCCATAAAGGATCTGCGCCTACGCCACCTGAAATTAAAGCATTACCTGTAGCTACGTCTGCTAATGTGCCTAATGTGTTTGCAGCTGTAGCATAAACAAGATCACCTTGAGTATATGATGTTAGACCAGTACCACCTGATGTTGGACCTAATGTACCTGCTAATGTCACAGCACCTGTTGTAGCAGTGCTTGGTGTTAAACCACTTAATGATGTTTGGAATGAACTAACTAATGAACTTGATACTGTAGCCCATGATGGTGCTGATCCTGTGTTACCTACTAAAACTTGTCCAGTAGTTCCTGCTGATGTCACACCTAAAGCTGAAGTTCCATTACCATAAACTACGCCATTCGCAGTAAATGTAGTAGCGCCTGATCCACCTGCTGCTACGGGTAATGTGCCTGCAGTAAGTGCACTAGAGGATGTAGAATAAAGCGCAGAATTAGCTGCTGTAAAAGTAGTTAATCCTGTGCCACCATAAGCTGTTCCTATGGTTCCACCATTCCAAGTTCCACCTGTAATTACAGTAGATCCTAAAGATAATGCGTTTGTACCCCAAGTAACGTTCTCTGGAATATATCCGTGCACGTCCCAAGTACCACCTACTGTAGTGTTATCTAATAAAGCAATATTTGCAGCACCACCAGGAGCAACAGTACCTACTGTAGCCGCAGCATAATCAGTAATAGTAAGTATTCCAGTAGCATTATTATTAAATTGGAAAGCAGTGGTATCTGTTAGTGTTGTAGCGTCAGGCAATCTAAATGTTTGTGTACCTGTACCAACTAGCGTTTGATTGTATTGAGAAGCTGCTGTTAGATTAGTTACACCTGCAGCTGCAGTGATGGTTTGAGTGCCTTGATTAAGGCGATTAATTGTAATATTAGAATTAGCATCACGTAGTACGACTGAGTTAGGACCAGATGAAGAAGTAACACCAGTACCGCCATAAGCAACGCCAATAGTAGAACCGTTCCATGTACCAGAAGTGACTGTGCCTAATGCAGTGACATTACCACTTGCATTTAAGTTAACAGATTTTTCTGCAGGATAAGTAACAAATACAGAAACAGTATTACCTGTTAATGTAAGAGGTGATGTAGTTCCTGATGAGTTTGATAAGACAGTATCTCGTGATAACGTAGTACCTGAAGATGTATAGGTACCAATACCTACTTCCCATACTTGAGCTACGTTGTCATATATGGTGTAGTAGGTTGTATTACCATTACCAATAGCTGCAAAGGATTGAAACCCAGGTACCGCCCCTAAGAGCGTAAGTGTACCTGTACCACTTGTCGTGGAGGTTTCCTGGACACGATCCTTGACTACAAGAGCCATTTAAGACTCCTTAGCTTGTTGCTGTTGTTGAATAAGTAACGCTTACTGTATCCCCAGCTGTTGTGATTTTAGCTGTTGTAAATGCACCTGCTGAATACAATGTACCGCCAGTATTACTTTGTGTAGATGAAGCACCAGAACCTAATACTAAGAAGCAACCGCCTACTGTACCACCACCACCTGTAATTGTGTATGTGATTGCAGAAGCTGCAGATGTAGTTACGTTTGATGGTGTAGATCCAGATGATGTTGCTGAAGCAAATACTGCTGTACCACGTACTGCTGAACCACCTACTGTGTAGTTAGTAAATTCTGTCCAACCAGCATGTGATGTCATTGTATCAGAGCCTGTACCAAATGTCGGTGCTGCACCTGAAATGAGACCTAAAAATGGACCAGTTACAGAATATGAAGATCCTTTTAATAAAGTATCTAACATTAATTCTTTACCTACTGCATTGACTAGATTAGGAAATGACTCTTCCCATTTTAAATTGCCATCTTTGTCACGGCATTCAACGTGATAGTGGCCTTCAATACCTAATGTTTCATTGGCTACGGCACCAGCATTTAGCGTGATGGTTGCTTTATCACCAAATCCACCTTGTTCTTTTTGAATCATAATAACTCCTTAACTTATTCTTAAAATGGCATTTGTTGAATTTGCCGTTGGAAATTGCACTGTGAAACTAGATGTTGCTGTTTTATCAGAGCCAAAATTTAATACAAAAACTGCTGCATTTGTAGTGCTATTATAAACTAAAGCACCCCTACAAGTAAAACTTGCTGGGCTCCAAGTGACGTTGGAGAAAGATACATATGCCGTATTATTTTCTGTATCTGAAAGTATTGTAGTTGGAGTCAAAGCAATGCCTCCAGCTGAGTATCCTGTGCCTGTTACCTCATTATTTGTGGTATAGACTGTAGTGGTATCATCTAGGTCTGCTAATGCGTTATAAAGGGCTATTTTGTACGTGTATGGCGTACCTGTATTAAAGTTTTCTAAACCTTTAAGCATATTAGATTTAAATACTGTGCAAGCGGTTTGAACTATCATGAATTAACCCTAAGCTTAGTCTGGCCATCACGGTAAGCATCACCTCTTTCAAGGCCATCACCAAGACGTTTAAGTTGCTGCATAGCTTCTTGATACTTTTCTTCGTAGTTTTTAATAACATCTGGTTCTTGTTTTTGGAATATCATAGCTTCACGCATAGAACCATAAAACAATACTGGATCATAATTGTCACCTAACCAGCTTGTACCAGTAGCATTAGATATGCCAGTTACAGTAATTACAAGGCCTGAACCAGCACCACCTAAACTTGATGCAGTAGCGCTTAATGTATTACCAGCAACATAAAATTGTCCACCATCTGTTAATGATGCAGAGCTTACCACTCCTGAAGAGTTAACTGTAATAGTTGCTGTTGCACCAGAACCTGATCCTCCAGTAAGCGATACATTTTCATACGTTCCTGGAACATATAAAGTACCTGCAGCTGTAACAGCAATTAATGTAATTTGTCCTTGTACAATGGTAGGTGGATAATAAAAATAATGTAATTCAGCATTATAACTAGCGTCTGGTGTTGGACCCATAATTAAAGATAACTCGTTTGTTGCACTATATTGTGATCCAAACAATGCATAATGCGTTGGCGTTCCTGTATCTGCAGGATTTGGAAATGCCTGACGAATATAGTTGACATCTTTATTTAAAAGATATTCATAATTGCCATCAGCTTTAATAATAGCTAAAGAATAAGTAGATAACCAATCATTTGGAAGTGATAAATACTTATTGCCAGAAGTAAGTGTACCAGTTACATTTTTACGTAAAGAAGGTATTTGAACTGAATTGTAAATACGATCTTCAGCTTCTTGAACAAAACGAGGTATGTTAGCTACAAATAACTGTTCTGTAGTTTCTGCATAATCCTGTATAGCTTGATAAAGCTGAACGTAATTCATTGTTATCCTTGTTTGCCGCTAATCTTACGACCTTTAGTAGCTGCGCCATAACCACGCATTTCACCAACACCATATGGGTTAACTTCTGCATAATTACCTTTGCTTACACCACCAACAGACATATTCTTTTTGTCTATTCCGTTGCCAGGTAAAACAACAGATTCATGCATTGTGCCATTTGGATTAGGCATAGGTTGTTTATAAACACCAATGTCATTACCACCACCAGATGGATATTTAAATCCAGTATATGCACTAGCGTCTTTGTTCTCTTTAGCGTGACCTAAAGGATAAGCTTCTGCTGGTGACACTGGAACTTTGCGTTCTTTAGTCATGATTATTTACCTTTTTTTTGATTCATTGCTCTTGCTAAATTGCGTCCAAGTTTCTTCATAGATAATGAAGTTACTGTAGAAGCGCCCTTAGAACCTTTGCCAGATTGAATACCAACTGTAGGTCCTGAATCACCTAGATTTTTGCCTTTAGTTTTACCTTTTTTGGTAATACCATCAGCTGCTGATTTGTATGCCATTTTGTTTCTCCTAATTAAGTTGTGACAATTGTTACATCGCCTATTATAACATTACTTATAAGGTGGTTAGGCGTTAATAAAGTATCAAATGAACTTGCTCCACCTACTGGATTCCAACCCCATTCAATCTGACGACTACCGTCTTGTGGATAGCCATTATCTTGAATATTGAAAGAATTGTTTTGTCCAATTTGTAAACCTGTATTACCAGATACTTGATAGGATACATCTGGTCTTGGTTCACGTACTGCTTGTGGATCATTCACAGGATACATACCTAATAATAACTGTGGTTGATCTGGTTCCCAGCACTCTGGGCAAACCTTAACACTAATTTGTTTGGTTTTAAGTATAAGCTTTCTTAATTCTTTGAGCTTATATCTTTGACCACAACGGTCACATTCGGCAATTGAATTTTTACCACTTGAATACTTGGTAGCCATGATTACCTTATATAAGACATATTTCTAGGCACAAATCTAATAGGTGCCTTTTCTCTGTCCTCTTGAGATGCTAAATCCCATTGTTTTTCATAATCTGATTGTAAGAATGCTACTCTATTTGGATCTACTGCTGGTGACTTTACGGCTAAGTAATAAGCTAATCCAGCGACCATACATGGTAAGAATCTAAATGGAATGTCATTAATACTTGTACCAGTACCAGAGTCTTGAACTCTTCTCATTCTCCAGTAAACAAATGTATATTGATCGCCAGGTGAATTAGGAGTAGGCCATACATTAATGCTTGGTAAATTTTGCACTGTAACATAATTACGTGGGCTTGTAGTAGCTATATGAAATGTTGCAGTTGTATTATTTTGACCACGAGCACAATTCAATAATTGATTGGTAGTAGTATCTACATTTGGATAGTAAATAATCTCATTATCAATTTGAATAAATCCAGCAGATGCAATAGTTGATACATCACTTAAAGTAATAGTTGTATCTGTAGCGCTAATAGATGCTGCTAAATATGAAGTTGTTAAGTTAGACATACCAGTTTGTCTATTAATCCATACTTGGATAGGACGGCCAGTAGCTAACTTGTTAGGAATAGTTGAATAAGTATCTTCTGAGATACGATTGATATTAATGTCTTGTTGATTTGGTCCGCCATTACCAGTTCTTGTTACCATGCTTAATAGATCAATAGTATCTACTGGAAGGGCATAAGTAATCTGTCCTGTAGCCATAGGTATCTGACCTTCTTCAATTGTCCAAAGGTTAATACCACGATTAGCCCATTCAATCGTTAATAGATTGAGGCTTCGTCTAGCGGTTCTAAAATCATAACCAGTTCTTAACTCTAAACCACAACGCTCAAATGCCTCTTCAATGAGGTCATTCATGTTTAGGTTAAATAGTGTGGTTCCTGTAGTTGATGCCATAAGTTACCTTTTTGCTTTTAACGCAAATACTTAACTAAATTTGCGCTATTTGCAATAATTATTATTTCTTAGCTGTTTTAGCAGCTTGTTTAAATTGTTTTGCAGTAGGTGCGCCTTTGGCTCCAACCTTACGCATCTTCTCACCAGAGCCAGCAGCAATACGTGCTCTTTTTCTGTGAATATTTTCGTATAAACCTACCTTGCCACCTTTAGCATATTGAGTAAAGTCAGTATCGTCTCTACGAGATTTCTTTTTACCCTTAGGCATTTTAGATGGTGCAATATCACCCATACCACGAGAAGTTCTCATTAGCAGATTTTTCCTTTTGTTTTACCACGAATAGCAATACCATCAGCACGTTTAGAAGCTGATGATTTAACCATGCCGCCTTTTTTATAATTTTCATCAAACTTTTTAACTTCTTTGTCTGATTTATTAATGATTTTATCTTTGTTAGATTCCATTTTTTTAGCAGCTTTCATTTCCACATAGCCTTGTTCTAAACCACGTTTAGCACTTTCGTGAGGGTTACCAAGGGCTGCATCTAAAGCTTTATTAATAGGGCCCATGATTGGACCTTCTTTGCCTCGTTTAAGGCCTTGTCCGTAACCTTCTAAGTAATCTTCTTTAGCCATGATTAAATGATCCTGCCTTTAGATTTGCCTTTAACAGCAATACCATTAGCTTTTGCTAATTGAGATGCTTTACCACCAGAAGCGTAGCATTTGCCACCTGATTTAAGAGATAATTTAGTGCCTTTACCATCTTTATGTTTTTGAGTGTCATGTTGCTTCATTGCTTTTTTAATCATTGCTTTGTCTTGCGCTTTATCTGATTTCATAGTTTCTCCACCTTTTTTCATTGTTGGCATTGTTGGGGAAGCCATAGCAGCCATAGGATTCATAGCTGGTCTAGCTGGACTTACGGCTAGTGCTGG
>Ga0315909_10005793_pt1 | contig 14060 bp, 9 predicted proteins | sample LakEriMetagenome_11_FD_203527 | JGI IMG/M metagenome (GOLD analysis project Ga0315909, IMG submission 203527) | Freshwater fungal communities from buoy surface, Lake Erie, Ohio, United States - Buoy 2 MA125 | ecosystem: Environmental > Aquatic > Freshwater > Lake | place: USA: Lake Erie, Ohio...
CGAGCTTCTTTAATAACAATCCCTGCTTTAACCATGCGGGCATTCAATTCATGTTCTAACATTTCAATCACTTTTTCTCCACCATCTCTTAAAGTAATTTCTACTTGCTCCCCCTCAAATGTATCATAAGGACAAGTAGAAGCCATATGACGCAACGCCGCTTCACTTTGATTGGTCATGTAACTAGAAAAATTTACCACATCAAAACACACTTTATAAGTGTCTTCAATTTGCCAAAGTATTACCGCTGCAATTTCAATAGGGTTACCCAATTTATCGTTCACTTTTAACTTGGTACTTTCTAAACTTTGTAAACGCAGCGACACTTTTTGTTTGGTGTACAATGGATTTACAAAAAAGAGCCCATTGTCTTTTACGGTACCCACATACTTACCAAAAAAAGTTAATACTACACTGGTGTTGGGTTGAACAACTACCAATCCCAGTAACAAAAAGAAGATTAGAATAAAATCGATAATTGATCCCCAAATCAAGGCATATTTTAACCCATCTTCTGCTCCCTTTATTTGAGTGAGTGCATAAATACCTACCACCAATAAAATGGTTACCAATAACAAAACCAAAAACCCTTGTGCTGCTTTAATGGACTTTTCCATAATTTTCATTTTAATATTAATATGATATCAAAATTATAGCATTTCTCGGAATTTCCAAATAAATCTGCTTTTAGTACCTTTGCCGCCTGCAACAAGCAGTTTAGTTCATGAAGCAACCGAAGAGATATTTGATTACCGCAGCCCTTCCCTACGCCAATGGGTTGAAACACATAGGCCATTTGGCTGGAGCATACTTACCTGCAGACATTTACGTTCGCTACTTAAGGGCCCAAAAAAGAGACGTGGTATTTGTTTGTGGTAGCGATGAACATGGAACAGCTATACCTATTCAGGCCACCAAAGAAGGCACCACTGCACAAGCCATTATAGATAAGTACCATCCTATTATAGAGCAGAATTTTAACGCCCTAGGTATCTCATTTGATATTTACCATAGAACCAGCTCACCTATTCATCACGAAACAGCTAGTGAATTTTTTACTGCGTTGAATAATAAAGGCGACTTAATTACCAAAGAGTCGGAACAATATTATGATGAACAAGCACAAAGTTTTTTAGCAGATCGTTATATAAAAGGAACCTGCCCCAACTGTGGTTTTCAAGCCGCATACGGAGATCAGTGCGAAAGCTGTGGCAAGAGTTTAAGCCCAGACGAATTAATTAATCCGGTGAGCACTTTAAGTGGAAATACCCCAATTAAAAAATTAACCAAACATTGGTACCTCCCTTTAGATAGACACGAAGATTTTTTACGCAAGTGGATTATAGAAGAACATGGCAATGATTGGCGTTCTACAGTAGTAGGACAATGCAAGAGTTGGATTGATGGAGGCTTGCAACCCAGAGCAGTTACCCGCGACTTAGATTGGGGTGTTTCATTACCTGCTGATGTAGAAGGCGGCAAGGGTAAAGTTTTGTATGTATGGTTTGATGCGCCCATTGGATATATCAGTGCTACCAAACAATGGGCATTGAATACCGGAAAAGATTGGAGACCTTATTGGGAAGACCAAGATACTAAGCTGATTCATTTTATAGGTAAAGACAATATCGTTTTCCATTGCATCATTTTCCCCGTGATGTTGCAATTGCATGGTAACATTTTACCTACCAATGTTCCGGCAAATGAATTCATGAATTTGGAAGGAGACAAAATGAGTACTAGCAGAAACTGGAAACTCGAAATGGAAGATTATATCAACGATTTCATCAAGCCAGAAAATGGGGGATCACAGCTGGCGGATACATTGAGGTATTACTTAACTGCTATTGCGCCCGAGAGCAAAGACAGTGAATTTACTTGGAAAGGATTTCAGGATGCCAACAACAGCGAGTTGGTAAGCATATTTGGCAACTTCATCAACCGCGCGTTGGTATTGATGCACAAACTATGTAATGGAAAAGTACCGCCATTGCACAATGAATTGTTAGATGAATTAGATCATGCAACCATTGAAGCCATTCAGCAAAGCAAGCAAAAAATTGAGCAATTATTAGAGGACTACAAATTTAGGGATGCCCAATTTGAAGTGATTAATTTGGCTAGAATAGGCAATCAATACATGCAGAAAAAAGAGCCATGGATTTTAGCCAAGCAATTGACAGAAAGCCCTGCTGCGCAACAATTAATCAACAACTGTTTGCATATTTGTTTACAGTTAACCGCCAACTTGGCCATACTCTCCAATCCCTTCTTGCCTTTCACAGCCAAGAAAATTTGCTACTTATTAAAAGTAGTAGATAAAATATTAGACTGGGAAAACGCAGGCAGCATGAAGCTATTAAGTGTAGGCTATAGTTTAAGGGCTCCTGAATTATTGTTCCGTAAAATTGAAGACGAAGAAATAACCAAACAAATAGAAAAATTAAAAGCTGCTGCTGTGAATAAAGAAACTATTGCTACAACTAGCAACAACAATAATAACCAGAACGCTGCTGCTGCTGACACTGCAACCGCAATCACTGGTGAATCTGCAGATAACTCGCCTGTTAAACCCGAAATCGTATTTGATGATTTTGCTAAAATAGATTTGAAAGTAGGAACCATTGTAGCTGCAGAAAAAGTAGAGAAAGCCGATAAACTATTGAAATTACAAGTAGACCTTGGATTCGAAACCCGCACCATTGTTTCAGGCATTGCCATGCATTTTGCACCAGAATCGATTGTGGGCAAACAAGTAACAGTAGTATGCAATTTAGCACCTCGCAAAATGCGCGGTATAGAGAGCAATGGTATGATCTTAATGGCCGAAGACGATAATGGTAAACTACATTTTATAAATCCAGAAGACAATATAAATCCAGGAAGCGGAGTAAGTTAATAAAAAAAGCCCCAATTTTCTTGGGGCTTTTTTATACATTCAGTTTTACTACACTTTATCAAAGCTTAAGCATTCTTTCAATTCTTTCTCAGTGTATGCTAATTTGTATTGCTTCAATACATCATCAGGTACGCCATTCCATTGATTGGGGGCATTGCCTACATAGCCTAAATCTTTTACGCCAATTTCGGTAGTGTAAAAACCAGTCGTTACTAAATCGCGCATGAGATTAAAAAAGGAAACCCCTTGTGCCAATTCTTTTGCTGCTTTTTCTGGATAAGCAATACTATCTATAATCGTTATTTGTTGTGCGACACTCAGGTTCACAAATGCTTTTTCATACTGCTTATAACAATGCAAGTCTAACCAACGCAATCCACCACGCAATGGGGTTTGATGCGAAGGCATATCTTTTACAATAAACTCTATAAACTCTGGAACTTTAGCATCACTGGCGCTTCCACTTACTTCGTCTTTGGGCATAATAATATCTCCCAACACCGTGATGGTCGCCATTTCATGTTCATTAAAAAACTTGTCTTCCTTGGCCATTATGGCTAGGTAAGCTTTCTCTTCTTGCATGCGATCATCTAATGATGCATCGGCAGAGTTGGCAATATTTTTTTTATCGGCACTGGTGCAGGCTTCTACCAAAACACCGGCACCTACGGTACCAATCATGAGTGCCTTAATCGATTTTCTCCTGTCCATCTTATAAATTTTGTTTTTTCATTTCGTCAATAATGTATTCGCTCGCGCGCATACTTAATGCCAAAATAGTCCAAGTAATATTTTTATCTGCCTGAGAAACAAACTGTGATCCATCCACACAAAACAATGTTTTGCAATCGTGCGCCTGACTAAACTTATTTAATGCGGATGTTTTTTTGTCGTTACCCATTCTTACCGTACCCGCTTCATGAATAATATTCCCTGGATTAGATAAGCCATAATTATTAGAAGCATCATCGTCTGCACCCCAAGTAATAATCGCGCCCATATTGTGCATGATTTCTTTGAAGGTTTCTTTCATATGCTTGGCCTGCTTAATCTCATAATCAGAATGGCGAGTGTTAAAACGCAAAACAGGAATACCGTATTTATCCACTACAGTAGGATCTATTTCACAATAGTTTTTTATATCAGGTAAAGCTTCACCCCTGCCTGCCATACCCACACCTGCTCCATAAAAAAAGCGAACATCTTCTTTTAAGGAAGATCCATATCCGCCCGCTTCTTTTGTTTTACCATTCACTTGATACTTTCCATTTAAACCTTGCATGCCCATACCAAAACCATAAGCAGGTTGGCTCATGCCTCCCCAATACTCAATATGGTACCCTCTCGGAAAATCTAATTTTTTATTGTCTAACCACCATGGCGTATAAATATGCATGCCCCCTACTCCATCTTCGTTGTAACGCTTTCTACCAAAGAGTTCTGGCAATACGCCTCCCATAGCTGCTCCAGTAGAATCATGTAAATATTTACCCACGACATTGCTTTCGTTGGCCAATCCGTTAGGATGTCTTTTTGATTTTGAGTTTAATAACAAACGAGCAGTTTCACAAGTGCTGGCTGCTAAAATTACCACACGTCCATTTACTTGATATTCTAGATTGTCTACTTTATTTACATAAGAAATACCTGTAGCCAATCCCTCTGAATTCGTAATAACTTCTCTGGCCATGGCTTGTGTAATCACATCTACATTGCCGGTTTTTACAGCAGGCTTCACCAATACAGAACCTGAAGAGAAGTCTCCGTATACTTTACAACTTCTGTTACACTGTGCACAGAAAAAACAAGCGCCACGCTCCTCATTTATCTTCTTGGTTAAAATTGATAAACGCGAAGGAATCACAGGAACACCCACACCCGTTGCTGCTTTTTTAATCATCAGCTCGTGTAAGCGGGGTTTGGGTGGAGGAAGAAAAATTCCATCCGGATCATTCTCCAATCCCTCATTGCTACCAAAAACCCCAATTAATTTATCTATTTTATCGTAGTAGGGTTTTACGTCATCATAACCAATTGGCCAATCGTCGCCTAAACCATCAATGCTTTTTCTTTTAAAATCTTTGGGTCCAAAACGAAGGGATATACGACCCCAGTGATTGGTACGTCCGCCCATCATACGAGCTCGCCACCACTCAAATTTTTGACTGCCTGGCGCTTGGGTATAGGGTTCTCCATCAATCTCCCATCCCCAATAACAGCCATCAAAATCACCAAAGGGGCGATACTTCGTACTCGCTCCTCTTCTTGGAGATTCCCATGGATTTTTTAATTGAGATGAATTTACTGCAGGATCATAATCTTCTCCTGCTTCTAGCAAACAAACTTTTAAACCAGCTTTAGATAATGTGTATGCAGCCATACCACCACCTGCTCCTGAACCCACAATTACTACATCGTATTGCTTAGGTTGTTTTTTAATTTGAAAATCTCCCATATCGCTTTTTTGTCTTGGTCGTTAGAACTATGAATGTACCAATTTAAATGGCATTGATGATTAGTTTTTGATGAAAGAATACAGCTTATTTTACAAAATATTCATTAGGGAAAGCACGCAATGTGCTTAAGCGTATATCAGCTGGAATATCTTTCGCAATTGCTTTATTTGTTTTTTTATCTACAACAGTCCATAAAGGATAATCATACTCATTAGATACTGATTTTAATGTATTATTCACCCAGTTGTATAAGTTGAAGACCCAGTAGTTTTGGCCATTGTAATTGGTGGTACTGCATCCAATAATTTCAGGAATGCCATCCCCATTTAAATCGTATTCTTTCTCCCATGAAAAATCTACAAAACTCATTACACGGTATTTGCTTTGCTGACTCATTAAAAAGACTTTGTAATTCAATAATTCGGTATTACCCTTTTCCAATGTTCGTATTCTGAATTTAATATCGGGGATTCCATCTTTGTTAAAGTCAGCAAACTCAGCGACTGGTATGATTTTTTTAATCCAAAAGGGCACTAATACTTTTTGTACAACTTTGCTGTCTTTATAAAAATTTATCACCGACTCTTCTAATCGGGCTTTTTGTTCAACAACAACAACTGAATCAATATTGAATCCTTTTTGTGTTTTTAGATCAATCTTAATGACTTTTAACTTGACCGATGTGTCTTTAATAGTTGCTATAGTTGTTTTAGCATAAACAATCGGTTTTGATTTAGTAAATAGGGTTTGGGAAAAAATAGGGGCACCTACTAATAGTAAAAAAAGAAGAAGGAAAATGTTACGCATATAGTTATTTGATTACTCAATTTAGAAAAAGGATTGGGATAGTCCTAAAAAAAATCTCCCCTAGATGAATCCAGAGGAGATGTTTTTTAGGGCAGGGATTAACTGCTATCGAATTAACTGCAACCCATGCTGGTGCCACAGTTTAAACACTTATAACAAGTACCACTTCTGATGGTTAAATGTCCGCAAGTGCTACAAGCAGGTGCATCGCTTTGCATGCTTTTAGCTGCTGCATTTACCGCATCCATTCCACTATTACCCGCTGCAGCTGAAGTTGCTGCTGCACGCTGTAATTTAGGTGAAGCAGGACCTTCTACAGGAGTAGTATTGGCAGAAGGAGCGGTTACTCTAATACTACTGAGTTCGGGCTTTCCCAAAAAAGTAGCATCTCCCTCCTCTTCTCCTGTATTGCCTACAGTAGGTCTGTCTAATACATGAACCAAATCGGTTCTGTTTAGGTATTCATATCCTAACGCACGGAAAACAAAATCTACCAATGAAGTGGTTGTTTTGATATTTGGATGGTCTACCATTCCAGCTGGCTCAAAACGAGTAAACACAAACTTGTCTACGAACTCTTCTAATGGAACACCATATTGCAAACCAACTGAGATGGATATTGCAAAACAGTTCATTAAACTTCGTAAAGTAGATCCTTCCTTAGCCAAGTCAATAAAGATTTCTCCCAATGTACCATCGTTGTATTCTCCTGTTCTTAAGAATACTACTTGACCGCCAATTTTTGCTTTCTGGGTAAACCCTCTACGCTTAGCTGGCAATGATTTTCTTTCAACTATTCTAGACAAGGCACGCTTTAATTCAGTATCAGTGGAAGCAGCCATGCGCTTGGTTACTTCTTCTAACAACTCATCTACGGTCAATTTACCTAAGTCTACTATAGTTGATTCTTCGGTTAGTACTGCTTGTGTTGAAGCAGCCTCTTCTGATTCTTCTTCTGTTTTCTTTTTCTTTTCGCTCTTGTTGCTTAAAGGTTGGCTTAATTTAGAACCATCACGGTATAAAGCATTTGCCTTAAGGCCCAACTGCCAGCTCATCAAATAACAATCAGCAATTTCTTCTACAGTTGCTTCGTGTGGAAGGTTAATGGTTTTAGAAATGGCCCCACTTAAGAATGGTTGACACGCAGCCATCATTCTTATATGACCATATGCATGAATATATCTTTCTCCTTTTTTACCACACTTATTAGCGCAATCAAATACAGTAAGGTGCTCTTCTTTTAAGAAAGGTGCGCCTTCAATTGTCATGGTTCCGCAAACAAAATCGTTGGCTGCATCAATTTGCTCTTCGGTAAAACCGATGGCTTCTAATAAATTGAAATTCCAATCTTCATATTGTGCAGGAGTAAAGCCTAAACGTTGCATGCACTCATCACCTAATGTAAAGCGGTTGAAGATGAATGCAATTTCAAAGGCTGAACGAGCAGCACCATTTAATTTTTCAATTTCTGCTGTAGTAAATCCTTTGGCTGCAAGGCTTGCATTGTTGATGAATGGTGAATTTTCAAAACTGGCAGAACCAACTGCGTATTGCTCAATGGCTTTTGCTTGTTCTGGATTGTATCCTAAATTCTTTAAAGCCTGAGGTACAGATTGATTAATAATTTTGAAATACCCACCACCACTTAATTTCTTAAATTTCACTAAAGCGAAATCTGGTTCAACACCTGTTGTATCACAATCCATTACCAAACCAATGGTACCTGTTGGAGCAATAACAGTCGTTTGTGCATTTCTATAACCATATTTCTCGCCTAATTGTACTGCATCATCCCATGCACGGGTTGCCGCTTTAAGCATATAGTCTGGGCAATATTGTGCTTTGATTCCTTGTGGCTTAATTTCTAAACCAACATAAGCATCTGTTGCATCATAAGCAGCTGCACGGTGATTACGCATTACACGCAACATATCTTCTTTATTCTCTTCGTACTTGTCAAATGTGCCCAAGAATGAGGCCATTTCTGCAGAAGTTTTGTAAGCAACACCAGTCATGATAGCTGAAATTGCACCAGCAATTCCACGAGCTTCTTCACTATCATAAGCAATACCGCTAACCATTAACATAGAACCTAGGTTAGCAAAGCCCAATCCTAATGTTCTGTAATCGTAAGACAATTGTGCTACTTCCTTAGAAGGGAACTGCGCCATTAGTACAGAAATCTCTAGTACAGTGGTCCACAAACGAGTAGTGTATTCAAATCCTTCTACATCAAAAATATTATTATCGTCGTTGTGAAACTTGCGAAGATTAATAGAGGCAAGATTACAAGCTGTATTATCTAAGAACATATACTCAGAACATGGGTTAGACGCATTAATGCGACCTCCCTTAGGACAAGTATGCCATTCGTTGATTGTAGTGTCGTATTGAGTTCCTGGATCTGCACAACGCCAAGCAGCATAAGAAATTTTATCCCAAACTTCTCTTGCAGGAATTTTCTTCATCACCCTGCCATCTGTTCTTGCTTTTAGTTCCCAGTCTCCGTTTGCTTCTAATGCATGGAAAAATTCATTCGGAATTCTTACTGAGTTATTTGAGTTTTGGCCTGATACAGTTGCATAAGCTTCTCCCTCATAACCATTATCGTAACCAGCAGCTACCAAAGCAGCTACTTTCTTTTCTTCTTGCACTTTCCAGTTAATGAATTCCATTATTTCTGGATGATCTAAGTCTAAGCAAACCATTTTGGCAGCTCTTCTGGTGGTACCACCACTTTTGATTGCTCCAGCTGCACGATCGCCAATTTTTAAGAAGCTCATCAATCCACTTGATGTACCGCCGCCACTTAACTTTTCGCCACCTCCACGAATTTGAGAGAAATTGGTTCCCACACCAGAACCATATTTGAAAATTCTTGCTTCACGGGTCCACAAATCCATGATACCACCTTCATTCACTAAATCATCGCTAACGCTCAAGATAAAGCAAGCGTGTGGCTGAGGACGCTCGTAAGCATTGGTAGACTTTTTAAGTTTGCTGTCTTTAGGATCCACAAAATAATGGCCTTGTGGCTTTCCAGTAATACCATACACTTCGTGCAAACCCGTATTGAACCACTGTGGTGAATTGGGAACACAAGCTTGATTTAAAATACTGTATGCCAGTTCATCATAAAATACTTGTGCATCTTTTTCAGAAGCAAAATATCCATAACGCTCACCCCATACTCTCCAACAATGTGCCATACGATGTGCTACCTGCTTCACACTGGTTTCTCTTCCCAAAGAACCATCGGGTTGAGGAACACCTGCTTTTCTGAAATATTTTTGAGCAAGAATATCTGTAGCAATCTGGCTCCACTGTTTTGGAACCTCTACATTATTCATTTCAAAAACTTTTTCACCGTTCGGGTTTTTGATCACGCTATCGCGGTAATCGTATTCGAACATGTCATAAGGGCTAACACCATCATTGGTGAAGCGGCGGCTGAATTGCAAGCCTTTTGGAGCGCGTGGATTAGGCATATCGCAGTTAAAGTTTAAAAAGTAATTAATGGGTCCCTGCCAAACGGTAATTTGTAGAGGCGGTTGACGAAAATATCTTTCCATTTTCAAAATCCAATAGCGTAAATATGCACAGCTTGTGGATAAGGAAGGTGGATAATTTGCTAGCTCAAATCCACGTTGGTTTTGACCGATTATACACAGGTGTCAATAAGATTATTAGGTAATTTTGGGTGTAAGAATGGTTTACACTTTAAGCCCAAAAAGTTAAACAAAATTGATCAATATTAACAGAAAGGAAGAACTCAAGTAATAAATGCTTTAAACGAAAACTTTTCTGCATTTTTGCAAGACTATCTATATTGGCATGAAGCACGCGATCTACCAACAAATTACACAACGAAAAAAGCTCGGAAAGAAATCTTTTGCCGTTTTAATTGATCCTGATAAAGTAAATGCGGGTAACATTCAAGAATTGGTAAAATTGTCTGTAGAAGCCCATGTAGACTACTTTTTTGTTGGAGGTAGCTTGGTGATTTCTAGTTATTTAGACGAATGTATTCAACAAATTAAAGCCGCCTGTTCCATACCAGTAATACTATTCCCAGGCTCTCCTTCTCAAGTAAGCAAATATGCTGATGCATTATTGTATTTGTCTTTGATTTCAGGACGAAACCCAGAATTACTCATAGGGCAACACGTTATTTCAGCTCCTTTTGTTAAAAAGTCAGGTTTGGAAATTATGCCGACCGGTTATATGGTCATTGATGGTGGCGCACCCACTACGGTGAGTTATATTTCTAATGCTTCGCCTATACCTGCCGACAAAAGTGAAATTGCGATGTGTACTGCTATGGCAGGAGAAATGCTGGGTATGCAGTTAATTTACATGGATGCTGGTAGTGGCGCAAAAAGACCTATCACCGAACAAATGATAGAAAAAGTTGCCAAACATATTGATGTACCATTAATAGTTGGAGGTGGAATTACAGAGCCAGAAAAAGCTTACCTTAACTGCAAAGCAGGAGCAGATATCATTGTGGTAGGCAATGCAATAGAAAAAGATCCATCACTTATTAAAGAAGTGAGCGCCGCTATTCATTCTGTTGCCATTGTAAATGCTGGTTAAATCAGTGCATGATTCAGTCCAATTTATTTGAACAAAAAGAAGATAATATACTTCCGCAAGATGGTATAGTGCAATACTATGGAAGCGTTTTTAACCACCAAGAAGCCAACCACTTTTTATCTTTATTATTCAACCACATTGATTGGAAAAATGATGAAGTAAACATTTTTGGGAAACAAATTATCACTAAAAGAAAAGTGGCTTGGTATGGCTCCAAACCTTTTTTATATCGCTACTCAAATACATCAAAAACAGCGCTTCCCTTTACAAAAGAATTATTGGCTATAAAAGCAGTTACAGAAAGAATTTCGAATGAAACTTTTAATTCTTGCCTATTAAATTTATACCATCATGGCGAAGAAGGGATGGGCTGGCATAGCGATGCTGAGCCAGAGCTAAAACCGAATGGCGCCATTGCTTCCATCAGTTTTGGAGCAGAAAGAAAGTTTAATTTCAAACACAAAATAACCAAAGAGAAAAAACAAATTATTTTACACCACGGTAGTTTATTAGTAATGAAAGGAACTACTCAACGGTTTTGGTTGCATCAACTTCCCCCTTCTAAATTGATTAAAGACTTTAGGATTAATCTCACATTCAGAACCATTCAGGAATGAAGAAGAAACCATTTTCCTTAAAAAAGTTTTGGAAAAATCTAGGACCAGGATTGGTAACAGGATCTAGTGACGATGACCCTTCAGGCATTGCTACTTATTCGCAGGCTGGGGCACAGTTTGGGCTAACTACTTTATGGACCGCGTTTATTAGTTTCCCATTAATGGCTGCTGTACAAGAAATGTGTGGTAGGATTGGATTGGTTTCTGGTCAAGGTCTTTCTGGCACTTTAAAAACCCATTACCCCAAACCAGTTCTCTACTTAATGATTTTATTCAGCTTTCCCGCTATCGTTTTAAATATAGGAGCCAATATTGCGGGAATGGGTGCAGTTGGAAATTTGCTATTCCCCTCAATTGATGCCAATTATTTTAGTGTTTGCTTTACGGTCATTTTGTTGGTTTTGATTATTTACTTACCCTATGAAAAAATCGCTGCTGTACTGAAATACCTTTGTTTGGTATTATTGGTTTACACTATCGTTCCATTTTTATACAAACAGGATTTTAAAGCAATTTTATCGAACACTTTTTTTCCTAAAATTCATTTTACCAAAGAATATCTGGCAACCTTGGTAGCCATTTTAGGAACAACTATTTCACCGTATCTTTTTTTCTGGCAGGCAACAATGTCTGTTGAAGATTTAAAGCATAGAAAAAAGAAATTGGTTGTTAATAAAAAAATAATCGCTGAAATGCGACAGGATATTGATACAGGCATGTTGTTTTCGAATATTGTGATGTACTTTATTATATTAACAACCGGCACTGTTTTATTTAATGCAGGTATACATCAAATTGATACGGTTGAAGAAGCTGCACAAGCTTTAAAACCTTTGGCTGGCCAGGCAGCTTATATACTGTTTGCAGTTGGAATTATTGGAACAGGATTTTTAGCCATCCCCGTTTTAAGTGGAGCTTTATCGTATATGATTACAGAAATATTTTCATGGGAGAATGGACTAGATAAAAAATTTCATGAAGCAAAGGCATTTTATACCATTATAATTATTTCCCTTCTATTAGGACTTACCATCAACTATATAGGCATTTCACCCATTAACGCACTAATATACGCTGCTATATTATACGGCTTAACCGCCCCCGTTTTAATTGCCATTATTTTGCATATTGCTAATAATAAAAAAGTGATGGGGACCTATTGCAATGGTGTTTGGTCTAATATTCTCGGAGGCACTGCTTTGATTTTGATGTCGGTTGCAGCTGTTGGTCTACTCCTCATGTATATTTTTTAATTTGGCGTACCTTTAAAAGGATTCACCTAATAGACCAAATTAAACACCATGTCTAAACAAACAGTCGCATCTTTATTAGTACTGATTCATCTTGCTTTTTTATCTTACGGCCAGTTAAAAGAAGGGGAAGGAAAAGTAAATGTTCATGGTGGCAAAATATGGTATAGGATTATTGGCAAAGGAAAGGGCACTCCTATTTTAATGTTGCATGGTGGTCCTGGTGGTACAAGTAGGTCTTTTTATCAATTCGAATCCATTGGCAAAGACAGACCAATCATATTGTTTGATCAGTTAGGAAGTGGACGATCTGATTATCATACAGATACTTCTTTATTGAAAGTTCCTTTATTTGTGGAACAGGTAAAAGCCCTTGTGAGCAGTCTGCAACTCCAATCATTTTACTTACATGGGCATTCTTGGGGAACCGCATTGGCTTTGGAATATTATTTACACTACCCAAAAGGAGTCAAAGCAATTATTTTCAACAGCCCTTATTTTAGTACAAAACTTTGGAAAAAAGATGCGGATATATTAATTAAAACCCTACCCGATAGTATTCAATATGCAATTGCTGTGGGTGAAAAAACCGGGGACTTTAATAGTGCTGCTTATGTAAACGCAAACACTGTTTATGCTAAAAACTTTGGTGTTAGAAATAGCCGACTTACTAGCGACTTAGACACAATTATGGCAACAAGCAATGGCTTTATATACAACTATATGTGGGGGCCTACAGAATTTACTGCAACTGGTACGCTTATTAATTATAATCGAATTAAAAGTTTAAGTAAAATTCAAGTACCTGCACTTTTTATTACTGGCGAATACGATGAAGCCAGGCCGCAAACGGTTCGCTATTTTAGTAGTTTAGTCAAGAATAGCCAATTTGGAATAATTGAAGGAGCAGGCCACGGTACCATGCACGACAATAAAGAAAAAAACATTCAACTGATAAAGGATTTTATTGCTTCAGTTGAGCCAACAAAAAAATAAATCCAAATATGACTTTGGTAAAACTCGTTTCAACATTAGTCGTTACCAGCATTTTAGTGAATAATGCACATGCACAAATCCCTAAACGAGCTCGTGATTGGGGCATCCATATTGGTGTATTAAAAACAGGGCAATTAAATAGCATTACCGATGTAAATGGAATTTCAGTAGGTCATAGTACCATCAAAAAAGGGGATTCGGTCAATACCGGCGTAACGGTCATCATTCCTCATCAGGGAAATGTTTTTCAACAAAAAGTTCCTGCCGCGGTTTATACGGGAAATGGGTTTGGAAAATTAGCTGGGAGTACACAAATTAATGAGTTAGGGAATTTAGAAACGCCCATTGTACTCACCAATACCTTGAGTGTGCCGGCAGCTATGAATGGCTTAATCACTTACACACTTGCTCAAGCTGGGAACGAAAAAATCAGTTCTGT
>Ga0315909_10005795_pt1 | contig 14059 bp, 12 predicted proteins | sample LakEriMetagenome_11_FD_203527 | JGI IMG/M metagenome (GOLD analysis project Ga0315909, IMG submission 203527) | Freshwater fungal communities from buoy surface, Lake Erie, Ohio, United States - Buoy 2 MA125 | ecosystem: Environmental > Aquatic > Freshwater > Lake | place: USA: Lake Erie, Ohio...
TTCTTAAGAAATAACTGTGGATGTTCAGGAAATAATTACGCAACAGTAACAACGTATTACTAATATGGCAAAGTGTTCAAGCTGTGGAGCAAGTGTAGGATGTGGATGCAATCTTAAGAATGGAATGTGTGCATATTGTGCAGAAAAGAAGAAAGAATCAATTACAGTGCAGCCACCTGTCACTGGTAGAATTGAATTAGAAAGATTAGTATAAACATCTTCTCAAAATCAATAGACATGTTACAACCTAGATTAACATCTTGTCCTGAATGCGTTGAAATTCCAACATTGTTGCAGGATATAGAGTGCAAGATTACAGAGGTGGCGAAGAATCTCTACAACAACACTGTGTTTGCACTCAATATGCCAGTTCCCTACACAACTATGATAGACCTTCTCAATTACAGAAGAATCTTAACATATAAGTATTGTAACCCAGATTACGCTGAAAAATATAGCGTATGTCAAATAGCTAGTAAAGTAAAACTTCTAAAATATAAATAAATGAGCTGCTCTAATTGCTTTAACGGATGCACAGAAATCATATCTGATCAGTGCGTAAGATATACAGGATTTAATATTCCTGCCCTTGGTATTTCCAATGGGGACACACTTGCTAGTGTTGAATTACAAATTTCAACATTCATAATAGACTTGTCCACTGGTAATGGCATTATTCCTGTCATTAACCCAGCTGATCTCTGCTCATTGGTGAGTGGGTTTCTCCCAGTGTCTGGTGATATTACACTTAACGATGTTATCTCAGCACTGATAAAATCAATTTGCGCTTTAAAAACCAGTGTCACCGCAATTGAGTCAACACTCACCACCCTTAATGCCAATTATACAATTGGATGCCTTACAGGTGTAACAGCATCGTCTGATACACATGACATTCTTCAAGCAGCTATCAACAAGCTTTGCTCAACAGCCACTGACTTAACAGCATTAGAGGCTGATGTTGACACCAATTATGTTAAGCTTGCTGATTTGAATGCGCTTATTCAAGCCTATTTGAATAGCATTGCACCATCTAACCTGTACAAGAATAATATGGTGCCATACATTGCGTATGAATACTATGGACCTCTTACAGGATTTGATGTTACAGGAGCGGGTTCTGGTTTATTTGCAAATGTGTATTTGTGTAACGGAAGTAATGGTACACCAGATAAAAGAGGACGTGTTGCTGTAGGAACTACAGATGGAAGTATGGCTGGAAGCATCCCAATGAGTTCTATTGTCAATCCTTCAACAGCAGGTAATCCAAGCTATTCACTTAATACTTTACAAGGTTTGAACAATGTCACTCTGACAGCAAATCAAATTCCTTCCCACACCCACATAGCAACAACCAGTATTGTAGATCCTGGGCATAATCATACATTAGCTTACAAAAAAGGTCAAGCTGATCAAAATGAAAGTGGTGTGTCTGGTACATTGTTGGACATGACACTTCCTAAAACACTTTCGACTATTACAAATAACAACACAACAGGAATAACAGTTAGTGTTACAAATTCATCAACAGGTGGAGGATTAAGTCATAATAACATCCAACCTACAATAGGTGCTTATTACATCATGTACATACCATAAAACTATGCCATTCAATACTAATTGCCCAGGATGCGGATCTTTAGGTCCATGTGGTTGCAGCGGTGATCAATGTAATTTTGTATCTTCTGAGGATGTAAAATATGTAGGTCCAAATCTAGCAGGAACAGGAATACAAAGCTGTGATGACCTCACTGTTGCATTGCAGAAGATTGACAATGCAATTGCTCTTATAGAAGCACAAATCTCTCCAACACCACCTACAACAACTACAACTAGTACATCAGCTGGTCCAACAACTAGTACAACTAGTACAACAACTTCAACACCTGGATACTATTCTTGGTATTTAGGAGGACTGGCAAACATTTCAAATCCATGTACAGCAGCTATACTACTACCTATATTGTACACATCTGTTCCTGTATTAGCAAATGGTGTAGTTTTATACACTAACACTGGTTTAACAAATACTTATAATGGATATATTTACATAACCAATTTGAGTACTAGATGGACAGTATCAAGTGGAGGGGTGTTGAGTGCAGCGAATTCTTGTTAATAGACCAATAAATTAAAAGTGCATGTTTGTATTTATAACTCTTACATCAGCTGGAGCAGACGCAGGACCATTCAACCTTTATTCAAATGCTGATGGATATGTATCAGCATTTGCTACAAATGTTCCTAAAGCAACTTTGTTAGCGGGATATGCTGCAACTGTTCCAGCTGGTACAACCACTGTAAGAATAATGAGTGCAGGAGTGTGTACAAACTATATTGATGTAGCCATAAGTGCTACAACCACCACCACTACTACAGTGGTAGCAATTAATTGTGGAGAAAGTTCATCATTCTCTGGAGGAATTTCTTACCCAACTACACAATCAGTAACATTAACAAGTTCTACAGGAACTGTAGTTTTAAATTATGATGCTCTAGTTGTTCCTGATAGATTCATTGTAGAATGGAATAGTAGTGTTGTAATTGATACAGGCTACAGAGGATCAACATTTTATGATTTTGGAGGAGTTGGTAGATCAAGCTTCACAAACTCATTAACTGGATTGATTGACCCAATTACATTAAACACCTATCCAGACTTAGCTACTTATCCTGATGATGGATACCCAAGAATTGTAGGAATTGGATTGGGAACAGCATCATTTGTTAAAAATTTAGCAAGCAATACTTTTGCAACAATTAAAGTGTATGCTCCTATGACTAGTACAGCTTGGAGTTATACAATGAATTGCCCAAGTAACACTACTACCACTACCACCACTACAGCACCACTGTAATGAATAGTAAATTTTAAAAAGTCAAGCTATGAGCGTTATATGTGGATCTGAACCATGTCCTCTTTTACTATCATCTTCCTGCGTTTTTTACGAAGGTGAGAATTTATTATACATTGGTGTAAATACAAATGATAGTTTCCAAACTGCTCTACAACAAATAAATCAAGCATTCCAAAATGCTCAGATGGGTTACATTTTCAATAATGGTTTAATCCAATCAGCATTAAGTCAGCCAGTACAGCTTGGTGGTAGCTTAATTCAAAACACAACTATTGGTGGTAATTTCACACTCACCTTCGCAGGTAATGTTCAGGCTGCAAAGCATATTACAACAGGTGGTACATCATCTCAATTTGTTAAAGGTGATGGTACACTAGACAGCTCATCTTTCCAACCTCCAGGAAACTATATAACAGCTCTTTCTGGAGATGGTGTAGCAACAGGACCAGGTGCTGTACCTTTTACATTAAACACTGTAAACTCAAACCCAGGAACTTTTGGAGCAGGGTCTTCTATTCCTGTAGTTACAGTGAATGCTAAGGGACTAGTAACAAACCTTACAACAACACCATTAGTAACACCTCCACAATCAATCACCTTCATAGGTGATGTATTTGGAACAGGATTTACACAATCTACAATAACATTAATATTGCAGAATGTTAATCCTAATCCATACGTTGGTATAACACCATTAAAGTTTGCTGTAAATTCAAAGGGACTAGTTACAGCAGCATCTCCTATTACATCTGGTGACATTATATCCATACTAGGATATACACCAGGAACAGTTTCTTCTGTAGGAATTAGCGTTCCTCCAGCATTTGCTGTTTCAAATAGCCCCATCACCACTTCTGGCACAATTGGCATATCAGCAATTGGAACAGCTTTACAATACATCAAAGGTGATGGATCGTTAGGCACTGCTCCAATTAGCACTTCTGGTACTGCTGGAACAAGTGGTACAAGCGGAACAAGCGGTACTACTGGCACCTCTGGTACATCAGCTACATCAGGCACCTCTGGAACCAGTGGCACGAGTGCTACAAGTGGAACTAGTGGCACTTCAGGATCATCTGGTACTAGCGGAACTAGTGGATCGACAGGTACATCGGGAACTAGTGGAACAACTGGAACTTCTGGTTCTTCAGGCACTACAGGCACGAGTGGTAGCTCTGGTACAAGTGGCACTACGGGAACTAGTGGAACATCTGGTACAAGTGGTACCACTGGTCTTGATGGAAGTAATGGCACAAGTGGAACCAGCGGTACAACAGGATCTAGTGGAACCAGTGGTACAAGCGGTACAACGGGCACTAGCGGAACTTCAGGTACTAGTGGCTCTACAGGTACATCTGGTTCTTCTGGTCTATCAGGAGACAGATTTGCCACTACATCAACAACAACATACACACTACAAGCACCAGGAAACCCAGGAACCATTACAGTGGGTCTTGGACTTAGCTATACAGTGGCTCAGTCTATCATTATTGCATACGATGCAAATAATCACAACGAGGCTGAGGTAGTTTCTTACGACCCATTAACAGGTGTTCTAAACTTTACAGTAATTACACTCACTGGCTCTGGTACATACAGTACATGGCAAGTGAATCTTGATGGTGCTACAGGTGGTGATGGTTCTTCTGGAACTAGCGGTACGTCTGGTACTAGCGGATCAAGCGGAACTAGTGGTACTACAGGAACTAGCGGTAGCTCTGGTACGAGCGGTACAACTGGCTCATCTGGATCGAGTGGTACATCAGGAACCTCTGCTATAGATGGGACTAGCGGTACGAGTGGTACGAGTGGTACCACTGGCACCAGTGGCTCTTCTGGTACGTCAGGTACTACAGGAACTAGTGGTTCAAGTGGCACTAGTGGAACATCAGCCACTGATGGTACAGGTGGTACAAGTGGTACATCAGGGTCTAGTGCGACATCTGGAACAACAGGTACAAGTGGTACTTCTGCCACTTCTGGTACTTCTGGCACTAGTGGCAGTTCTGGAACAAGTGGTACATCTGGTACTACTGGGACATCAGGAACAAGCGGTATATCATCTTTATTTTATGGTGAAAGTTTAAATTGTATAACTTTACCATTAAGTAGTAGCACTACTACAACTACCACTACAACAGGAACACCTACAACCACCACAACAACAACTACAGGAACGCCAACAACTACCACTACCACTACAGGAACTCCTACAACATCTACGACTAGCACCACAACTACAACCACGACAACAGCATCACCAACTACGACAACTACTACCACTCCTGCATTTTGTACTTTAACAGTATACTTTGATGGATCACAGTCTCCAGGAACTCAAGGTTGGAATAGTTCCACTGATGCTTGTAATGGAAGTGGCACACCATTAACTGGATACTTCTCTAGTGTAGGTGGTTGCCCAGCTTCATTACAAGATGCATTTAATGACGGTAAAGCAATTTATACAGATGTTGCTTTAACCACTCCTCTTGCTGGTAATAGTAAATGGTATAAGAGTGTTGCATCTTCTGGTTCTGGTCAAGCAGTTCAAGTTGACAACAGTGGATTTATAAACCTAACTGTAAATTGTTAAGTGATTGCGTTAGCCATCTAAAAACTTAAAATATTAATTTTAAAATGCCATACTCTAACATAACAATAACAACTGATATAGGATTATCATTTATTGCTGGCCAATTCATACAATTGATTGCTGATAACAGCAATTACATTGTTGGTCAAGTAGTTTCTTATAATCCTGCTACTGGTGAATTAATTTTTACACCAAGTACATCGATTGGTAGTGGCGTTTATTGTAATTGGGATGTTGTGATTTCTGGCATTCCAGGAATTTCTGGAACATCTGGCAGTAGCGGTACTTCAGGAGCAACAGGTACTTCTGGAGCAACTGGTAGTAATGGTACGAGTGGAACAAGCGGTACAAGCGGTATAAATGGTTTAGCAGGTACATCATCAAGAATTGAAAGCAACTTTGTAGCAACAGGAGGACAAACTACATTCACTATTTCAGGTGGATATACAGTTGGACTAATAGATGTATATGTAAATGGTGTAAGATATCTCCCTACAGATTATACAGCAACTAATGGCACAACAGTAGTTTTAGCAATAGGACTATTGGCAGGAGATGCTGTCACTGTATTGAATTATACAAGTGCCATTATTCCTTCAATACTAACAGGATCTGGTACGACTAACGAGCTTGCATACTTTACAGCCTCCACAGTTATATCAAGCTTAACCACTGCTACCTACCCATCACTGACTGAGCTTAGCTACGTAAAGGGAGTGACAAGTTCTATCCAGACCCAACTAAACGGTAAGCAGGCTGCTGGTAACTATGTTACTACAGATACTAACCAAACAATTACAGCAATAAAATACTTTAGCAATACTATTGTTGCTAATCAAGATATACAACTTGCTCAGGTAGGAACTGCATCAACTACATTTATCAAAAATATAAATGGAACAGGGCTTGCTTCTTTTGGGTCAAACGGATTTGGATTTAATAACGCAGACAACATTTACTTCTCAGGATCAAATAAGGGGGGTGGTGTTTTTGCTTTTAGTAACACAGGAACACAAATCTACACCCTTCAAAATGCATCAGGAACTTTAGCTTTTACAAGTCAGATTCCTGCAAACCCTGTAGGAGGAACGGGTACAACTAACTATTTGCCAAAGTTTACTGGAAGTACTACGATTGGAAATAGTTTAATCTTTGACAATGGTACAAATGTTTTAATAGGAACAACAACAACTCCCACCCCAGTGGCTGGTGTAGCATTTCCATTTTCTGTAACTTCTGCTGCTGCTACAAGAATCAGAATAGATTCAACACAAGCCACTCCTAACTCAGGATTTGGACTATATGCTAACAGTGTACAGAAGTGGTCCATTGCAATGTTTGGAACAGATTCTGATTTCACCATTTACAATGATGCGTTACTTTCTTCTGCTATTCTAGTAAAAGGAATTACATCAAATGTATTAATTGGTTATGGAACATCAACTGCTGATACAGGCTTTAAGCTAGACGTTAATGGCACTGGAAGATTCACAGATGCTTTGAATGGTACTAGTGCTAGTTTTAGTGGTAATGGTTTATTTGGTGGGTCAAGTGCTGTCTCAGGTTTGGCAGGAGGTATTTCAGTAAATGGTTCTACCAATTCAGGAATCAACTTTAGAATAGCAGATGTTTTAAGAGGCTATGTATATGTAGCAGGAAGTGGTTCAATGGTTGTTGAAAGCACTTCAGGAAACATTGTGCTATCTCCAAACGGAAATCCTGCCCTAACCATAGCAGCCTCCACAGGAGCAGCTACGTTTAGTGGTTTAAATTTGACTTTAAATAATACTGGTGCAACTGGAAGTGACCCATTATTGACTATTCAAAGTTTAGGCGGTGGAAATCCTAGATTAAAATTTTTAGGGCAAGCTGGTGTAATTAATAGAGGTGCAGTTGGTGATAGTTTATTTTTTGGAGAAGCTTCCGATACTGGTCAATATATTTTCAGGGGCACAGGAGCAGCGACCTTCAGCAGTAGTGTTGGGGTAGGTGCAGCACCTACAGGAACTTATGGAACTTTATCCGTTTCAGGCGGGATATCAATAAAAAATGATAATTCAGCAAAATTAGAAATAGGTAGATATTCAGTAGGAGTACCAAATTCATATATTAAACTAGGGCCAAGTTCTAATGCTTTAATAGTTACTAATAATACAGATGCCGCAGATATTTTTACAATTCTGAACGGAGGTAACGTGGGTATTGGGACAACTGGACCATCAACAAAACTACACATACAAGACAATTTTGACGCAGATGATGCTTTAGGATATTTACTTGTTGAAAATACCAACACTACAAGTGGTGCAGCAGCAACCAACTCATCCCTTAACGTTAAAAATTATCACGGTACTTCTCAATTTATGCAATGGCAGTCATTTGGGTTAAGAATGGGAAGTAGAATATTAACAAATGGTGGAGTTGGTGATGTTTATTTAACAGCTGGAGCTGATAGTGTTGCTATGGTACTAAAGGCAGGAGGCAACGTCTTAATTGGAACGGATGTAAATGCAACTGGTAAATTACAAGTACTTGGAGCTGATAATTCGATTATATCTCAAATTAAAAGCGCATCAGGGATGCTTCAAATTTATCCATACTTTTCTGCTTATGGTGGTCCTATTATTCAAGCATTAGATGGTGGAGCTTCTTCTTATGTTCCTTTAAGAATTGAAGCTTCTTCAACTACCTTCAGCAGTAGTATAAAAATGCCTGTTGCAAACAATTTTAATTATGGAAGTGGTGCAATTAGGTCAACGGATTCAATAGTTGTTTCAACAAGTACTACAAATATTTTTACAAGCCAACAAGTTGGTTCTGTTGAATCAGGTAATTTAGTTTTGGTTACAGGTGTATTATCAGGAACAGGTGCGAATTTTGTTGATTTAGTATTGTATATAACGAATGGAGGTGCTATTCTCGTACAACAACAATCAATTTCAAGTCCTGCATCAAGAACTTATACTGTAAGTGGGACAACATTACGACTTGCCATGTCTAGCGGGAATTATGTTGTTGCTTGTACTGCGTTTATACAAGGATATAATTTATCGTTTTAAATAATAAAATATAATAAAAATAATAAAAAAATACAAGGTTATATAAAATACCTATCCTTATCAAAGCAATACAAGAACAACAAGAACAAATAGATTCACTTAAAAACCAAATCAAATAAAACTTTTTTAAACTTCATTAAAGATTACAAACATTAGAAAACATTAAGACCCATGTCAAAGAACACTAATTTATCATTTCTAACAGACTTCTTAACAGCTGACATTGTTAACTCTAGAGTGGGCATGAATAATGTTTCCCCACAAGCTACTTTTGATGTAACAGGAACTGGTAAGTTTAGTGGAGTGCTGACATTAGGTTCCACTGTATCTAATGGGACTTATACCTATACACTTCCATCTGCAACAGGTACGTTAGCTTTAACAAGTGACATTCCAAGTGTTTCAGGATATGTTCCTTACACAGGAGCCACTCAAGCTGTTAATTTAGGATACAATTCATTGTCAGCTTCTTTTTTACGAGTAGATGGTGAAGGTCCTACTTTAGGTTCTTATTTAGGATTTAAACATTCTACAAACGTAACCACAGGAGCTGATGGTTATACATCAATATATACCTTTGGAACTAATAGAATAGCATTTAAATCTATTAGTGGTGCCACTACAAGAGACTTTTCTTTTAGTATGGCAAGCATTACACCAGGCGTACCAGGTGGTAGGATTTACACTCTACCTGATGCTGATGGGACTATTGCTTTAACCTCAAGCCTATCAGGATATCTTCCTTTAAGTGGAGGTATTTTAACAGGCACCACAAGAATGGATGGTAGTGGAGGAACTGTTCCATCAATTACAATGATTTTTAATTCAGGTGTAAATAGATTGTTAGCACCATTATTAAGACTTTACGGAGCAACAAATGAATCTTCAAATTATATTGAATTATTTGGTAGTTCTGCTACTTCAAATAGAACTATAAACTTTCCTGACGCATCAGGTACCGTAGCATTAACTAGTAACATTCCTGCCAATCCTGTAGGTGGAACTGGTACAAGCGGAACGATTCCCGTTTTTACTGGAAGCACAACGATTGGAAATAGTATCATACAATCAAATGCTACTCAAGTAAATGTTGTTGGCAATGGTTCGCAATTGCTTTTTGATTCTTTAGGGCAAAGTAAATCTGGAGGGATTTGGTATGTAAATGATTTTCAATTATTAATAAATAATAGTAGAGGTAGTGGAAGTTCTATTTATTTAGGAAATGTAAATATGGATTTTCACACCAACGTATCTGGAAATCCTAGACTTAGAATTACTGATGGAGGGCATATATTAATAGGGACAACGGATAACAACGGAGCTAAGTTACAAGTAAATGGAGGAGTAACTATTACTAATTCAGTTGGTGGGACCACTGCATCAAACTATTTGCAAATTGAAGGGTCAACAGCTAACAATACTAATTATCCTGGAATTTTATTCAAGGGTGGAACACTTGTTACAACATATCCTAGTATTGCATTATCTAACGGAGGTATTGCTCTTATTTTAACTCAAGGCTCTTCAGCTACCTATCCTGATACCTCTCAGATTAGTTTAAATAATGGAGCCATAACATTAAGTACGGGCTCAACCTTATCTCCAAGATTAACAGTGAATGAGGTTGGCAACGTCTTGATTGGAACGACAACTAATCCGTACAATCTAGGCTCTGTAGTAATTAATCATAGTAGTACATTTAACAGAACATATATTCAAAGAGGTGTTAACTTAATTGAAATATTTCCAAGTGATGGAACTAGCGCAAATGTTATATCTTCAAGCTATACGGCAAGCGGTTCGGCTTATATGCCTTTAGCTTTTTCAGCTAGACAAAATAGTGCTGATTTATATTTAACAACTGGAGGGAACGTAGGAGTTGGTACAATACCAAATTCTAAGTTTGAAATTCAAGGTAGTACTTCATCTCCACAGTTTAGAATATCACGGTCTGAACAAACAAATCAAGGACTTACTATACAAGCAGGGGGTGGTGTAACTCTTCTTGATTCTTACGATGGAACAGATACTGTTTTTGGTAGTTATACATTTAATTCTACAAAAGGGATTAATACAGTTACCAGAATGAGAATTGATGGTTCAGGCAATGTCGGAATAAACACGGCTACCCCAAGCGCACAATTATCAGGAACTATAGGTTTATCAATTGTACACGCTACAAATGCTGCTGTTGGATTATCAAACGGTACAAACCATTGGTTAAACTATCTATCTGGAACTACTTACAGGATATGGAACAATAGTGTAGCTGAAGTAATGACATTAACATATAGCGGCAACGTCTTGATTGGAACTACAAGTGATAATGGGACAAAGTTACAGGTTAGTGGGAATGCTACGATTAATGGAAGTGGAAACACATTACTTGTTAACTCAAGTAACAACTCTCTTGCTTTAGGTGTAGGATTTCAAGGTATTACAAGTGGATATATAGGAGGAATTAGCTCAGCATTATATGGTTATTCAACTAACGGAGGATATGTTCTTTTGAATTCATCATCCGCTTGGGTTCCTGCTTCAGACATCAAAAGAAAAAGAAACTTTGAACCTTACACAAAAGGGATTTCAGCAATTCTAGGTTTACAACCTAAATTGTATAACATGGATTTCCAAAAAGATGGAGATGAAAAACAAGTTGGTTTGGTAGCTCAAGAGGTAAGAGAGTTTATTCCACTTGCTTATGAAGAAAATGCTGACTTTATTGGTATTAATTATAACGCAATTATCGTGACAATGGTCAAAGCAATACAAGAACAACAACAACAAATACAAGAACTAAAAAATAAGTTATCATGAAAACAATTGATGCAGTCTCAATATGGGACAACGGACAAACAGTAGAGGCAACTATCTTAAACGCTTACGCTGTAAATGTTACACTAGGAACAAGTGCGACATTCTATTATCAACTACTATCTCAGACAGCTGAGGGTAATGTAGGACCACAAGTGGCACAAGGAAACTTGAGTATGACAGGTGAGGCTTACACTCAATGGGAGGTAGATGCTTATGCCTGGGACTGGGTGGCAGCACAGTTGAACCTAACCATCACAGGTGACTATGTACCACCAGTGCCAACTACTACTAGCACTACTACAATAGCAGTTCCAAGTCACTCAACTAGTACAACAACTACCACTGTGGTTGCAGAATAAAACCAATTTTACACCCAATTAAATAAACTCTACTTTATTGGTTTTGTAGGGTTTCTCCCAGGCATTTTGTGTCTGGGAGTTTTTATTTGGAAAAATGATTAAATTTGAGTAGATATAACTCTGAAAATCAGCAATACAAGATGTCAACATTAAGAAAGCTAGTCTCTGACGTTAGGAGCACGCACAAGATCATATCAACAGATAGTCTCATTACGGACAGAGCAATCGCCTCTGAAGTGCGAAATAATGCACTATTGTTGATAAAAAGAGAAACCAACCTAAGAAAACTTTGGGCAACAGACACAATCTTTACAACCATTCCATGTCTGGAAATGTGTGAGGTGCCCATCTCAGAATGTTGTGATTATGCAGATCCTTGTTCTGTTGCTAGATCAACATATCAACTTCCTAGAATATCTGAAGGAAATTATCAATATGTAATCCAGGGTGTTTATTCAATAAATGCAATGTCTGGACAAGGCACTAAGATAAAAGAGATAACTGTCAATCGTTATCTTAATCTATTAAAACTTCCTGTTATTAAAAATCAACAGTATTTCTGGATTTCAAATGGTTATCTTTATGTCAGCAATCCAGCATTACAGGCTGTTAGGTTTGTAGCTTTGTTTGAAGAAGACATACCTAACAACATCATGTATCCAGAATGCGGATGCGGAACTCCAAGTTATACTACTGATCAACTATGTCAGAATCCTTTGGATAAAGAGTTCGCTCTTCCAGGATATCTAGAGAAGCAAGTGTTAGATTTAACATCACAGAAGCTTCTACAGAGCTATTTCAATCTGAAGACTGACATGACTGATGATGGAATAGATGGTCAATCACCAAACTCACCACAGTTTAGATGAGAGTAGCAAAAGACTGGAGAAGTGCTTCAAAAGAAAACTACAAGAATTTCAAGAGTGAGAAACCTGAAATAGACATCTCCTTCGAAGATTGGAAGAAGATTGTCTATGGGTTTAATAAAATGTTTACTGAGCATATGCTTGAGACAGGAGAGAAGCTAAAGCTTCCAAATGGATTAGGAGAGTTTGCAATTAATAAAAAGAAAAGAGTGAGAGTTACAGTGGTCGATGGTAAAGAGTATATCAACCTACCAATCGACTGGCAAAAAACTAGAGAGAAAGGAAAATACATCTACAACTTTAACTACCATACAGAAGGATATTTCTTTGGATGGAAGTGGTTTAAAAGATCTTGCAGATTTAAGTTCTCTGACTTGTGGCTATTCAAGGCAACAAGACAAAACTCTAGATTGATTAGTCATTATCTGAAAGTTGACGAGAAGTATCAACATATTTATGCAACATGGAATCGTAATTAAAAATGGCATATTACTATAAATTTAACTTCGTAAGCCCAGATCCAATCTACTCCACTGTCAAGGAAGAATTAAAAAGCTACTTTGACACAGGTGCTGTAGATGATTTGTTATTCCCCACCTATCTAGACAAGTGTCTTAGAAAGCTGGGAAGAGCTACATATGTGATAGCTGAAACAGCTCTTGTTGTTGATAACTTTGAAGCAAGACTCCCAGATAATTTTTATGCTGTTAGAGAAGCATGGATGTGCACAGTGATTAATGGTTTTCCATATCAGTCCGCTAATTCATTTTATTCTCAAGCAGCTACGCAAACTACTATACAGGTTAGCCCAATTACTACAGACTGCACTATTCCAAGCCCTTGCTGTGGAAATGTAGGATGTGATGGTAGTTGTATGCCTGAGTTCATGCAAACTGTCTACAAGACAAATAATGAGGTGGCAATGTCTTATCAGAGACAATATCTACTAAAGCCAGGAAACATTTCTGCTAGAAAACAATGTGATGTTAACTACACAGAGAACTGGGAAATGTATGGACAAGGAGCTGTCCCACTTGAAAACTTTACACCAGGATCATCCGCTTATGACTCATTTGATATTAGAGACAACAAGTTCGTTACGAATTTCAGAAATGGTGTTGTCCATCTCATTTTCTATGCTCAAGATTACGACAGTCTTGGAAACCAGCTTCTTCCTGACAATTATCGTATTAGAGAATATCTAGAACATTTCATTAAATACAAAGTGTTTGAAACGCTTGTTAATCAAACCAATGATGAAACCTTTAATCAGCTTCAGCAAAAACTTGTATATTACAAGGGACTTTCTGACGAAGCATTTATTATGGCAGACATCGAGATTAAGAAACAAGATATCTGGGCCAAGCAGCGTAGAATAAAACAACAATTGAATAGATTCAACATGTATGAGCTTCCTAACAGAACAAATCGTTACGGAAGAAGAAGAAATAATTAATACCTATGGCTGAGCAACAAGAAGGTAACGTCAGACAGGAGTATAATAATG
>Ga0315909_10005796_pt1 | contig 14058 bp, 17 predicted proteins | sample LakEriMetagenome_11_FD_203527 | JGI IMG/M metagenome (GOLD analysis project Ga0315909, IMG submission 203527) | Freshwater fungal communities from buoy surface, Lake Erie, Ohio, United States - Buoy 2 MA125 | ecosystem: Environmental > Aquatic > Freshwater > Lake | place: USA: Lake Erie, Ohio...
CGGTCTTATATATAAAGGGGAATTCGATTCAATCCCTATGCTTTCTGAGCCAAGTAAAACTTATAAGGTAGAAATATATAAGAAGTACTATAATGGCGAAGTGTCATCATTGACATTATCAGCAAACTCTGTGGTTCATACTTTCCTGGAAGATGACCCTAAACCTGCTATAAAGGGTTCTGAACTTGAATTGACTATAGTGAATCTAAATGGCGAAATAAAGCTAAAAGATTTCTATTCAGAAAATGACGATGAATATAAGATTCAATTAGTTAGTAATGATTACCTTCTGTTTGAAGGTTATCTTGTACAAGACGATTGTGAGGAGATAGAAACAGATATTGCTCATGAGATAACATTAAACTTTACAGACCAATTAGCATTATTAAAAGATATCACATTTGACCAAGCGGTAAAACAGGCTCAATATACATCCGATGGCTTAACTGAGTATAATGGGTTTATATCATTCCCTACTGACATAGAATACGATACATACGGTGATAGGATATTGTTGCCGACTGGTGTAAGTATAGTTGATGGCAATTCTATAATAATAGAGTCCGATGGCCAGACCATCGGTGCTTTTAGAGTTAACTATATAGAAACAATATTTGGCGGTGCTAAATATATATATGTTGACGAAAAGGTTCCTGTATATAGTGGAAGCGGTCAGATATATGCTAAATTCTATGTTGTAAATAGCATGAGTCTTAATAGTGCTTACACATTAAGCGATATCTTATGCGTGTGTCTTCTTAATACTGGTATGGCTCATCAAATAGTATATGCTGGGTCTTTGAGGTTTAAGAATGATATTGGGGCTATGAATGAAGATATATTTGACATGAAGGTCTATGTAAATTCATTTGGAAATGAGAACGATTTTGACAGTTGTTATGATATAATAGAAAAAATATTAGGCTCATTAAGTTGTACAATTTTCTTCCATAAAAGATGGAATATATTTAGGTACAATGAAATGAGATATTATGATAACTACATTCCTGTGTCTTTTTACGATACATACTTTAATTATGTAAGTTCTGGTGGTAGTCAAGATTGGATTAGTGTAAGGAATGTTGGAGATGGAAGCAATATAGAATATGGATTATTATCAAGTATAGTAAGACCTCTTCAATATGTTCAAAGAAAGTTAGAATATAAGCAGCCTAAGAGTTTACTTAATAATGAAAACATATTAGACACAGGGAAGCTTGTTTCAACAAGTGTTCAAGTTGATAAAACTGTATATAGGTATGATTTAGTTGATTGGAAACAAAACTTGAATCCTCAGACAATACCTAATAGTATATTTATACAGGTAGACATAGATAATTTCGGTAATGAAATAGATAGGTATATTTATATAACAGATGGTTACGATGATTCACCTATTGAAGAAAAGCTATTGGAATCTAAAACATTATATGTTGTTAAAGGTGATAGAGGAGAGTTTTCATTTGAATACCTTCATCAAACATCCAATATAAATGACCCTATGAGGGGATATAATGTTATTGAATTAACTAATGGTGTTGATACATATAGATTTATATCTTCAAATGAGGAGGAGGGTGAATGGGTAAAGCTTCCTGTTGCTTCCACAACATATTATGTTACTCGGTCTTATTGGGATGAAGATGATTATAAATCTGCAAACATCAACCTAAAAGAGTTCCCTATATCTGGTAAATTGACATTTTATTTGCCAAGGCTTTTCCCTATGAATTACCCTGATGCTCCATTTGTTAAATTAAGGAATTTCCAGTTTAAGTACACTCCTTATACTGGTGGTAAGCTGCCTGTAAATGGTCATATACACTTAAATAAATGGTATTTGAATATTAGGAATAATGAGGATAAGGAGATGTTTATAGACACCATTCTAAAGCCATCCATATCAGGTTCATTAATTCTTTCTGTAAATGAATCAACAGGTGTATTGGAATATGTTCAAGAGTTTGACGAATCTGTTACTGCTACAATTTATAAACTTGGTCAAATTATAGTAGGTCAGGAGCATAACTGGAGAGATAAGATAAGGTTGAAGCTTGAGGGGAATATGTTTCCTGTAAGCGAAATAGAAACTTATAATAATACTTTAAGATTTATTAATCCTGCGGTCATATTAAAATATGACAATGAGCCAAATAAGAGTTTTGCTTTTGGTAAAATAGAAATAAACTATAAGTCTAACACTTATAATGGCACTATATATGAGATGTGGGATAGCGAAACAGATGCCGATAGTATAGAAAATGGAATTTCGTCTGACCCGAGAAAAATCTATAATTTTGAATACTTATATAACGAGAAATGAGTCTAATTAGAGGTGAAAATGTAATAATTTATGTCTATGATGACGGCCAATGGAAGCCGATAATATGTGGCAAGTCTTGCTCATTGACTACCGTTGCTGAGACCATAGAGACTTCTATTACAGGCTCTGGACAATGGAGGACTTATGAATACGCTGGTTTTACTTGGACTGTTTCTATGGATGGGGCTACTTTCTTGGATGGAGAAAATCAGTTGAGTTTACAGGATATTAGATTGATGCAGTATGGCAAGGAGAAGTTATTGATAAGATATCAGAGGACTGACGAAAGTTCAAATGTATATTTGGAACAGGGAACAGTTTTGATAACGAATGTGTCAGATACTGGGGCTATGGATGACATGAATTTATTTACTATTGAATTACAAGGTAGTGGGCCGTTGACTATAAGTGCTACGCCTACGCCTATAAACCCAACTGCAAAAGTGAAAAGATTTGAATATACGGCAGACGGAACGAGTGATTCGTTTACTTCTGCTACTCTTATTGGAAAGGATGTTATTGAGGTCGTTGCTGATGGTATCGGAAGGTGTAAGATTATTACATCAGGAAGTCCTGTTGGTCAGGAGGCTCTTTATGATTCTGCTACAGGTACGATTACCTTCCCGATGATTCTGGAAGACGATGTCGAGGTTTATGTTCTTTATCAAGATATATAATATGAGGATACTATTTACAATATTATTTACATTTATTTTAGGTGCTGCGTATGCACAGGAGCCTGTGTATAATCAGATGCGTAGTAATTATCAATTCAAGGGGGTAAGGGTAGACTCCTTGCTATTGTTCCCTAAGTTTAACGATACTACTGCGGCAAATAACACCGCATTGGATTCTATTGCTGGTAATGTCATCAGGGTTGGGAATACGGTTTACTATCGTTCTACAGACCTTAAAAAGTGGATGACATTTGGGGGTGGCAGTTCTATTGACACAACAAGCTTGTCAAATAGGATTAATGCCAAAGCGGACTCATCAATAGGATTAAATAAGGTTCTGCAAAATGGCAATACGGCTTATAATTATATCGACCTTCTTGATAGTATAAATGGGAAATACTACGAAATATATATTGACCCAAGTTCGGGAGACAATGCTTTGTTTGGCATGGTTGACACTTCATACAATTATTTAGTTTTACAAACAAATGGGCCATATAGTAATCCAAGTATTTATTTTGAAAATAAAGGGATGCCTCAATACTTGATTCAACAAGATAGCACCACAGGAATTTTGTTTTTACCAACTCAAAATGGCGGTATAGATACTTTGGCTACATTAAGATATGTGCGAGATTCAGCAAGTGGGGGTAATTTAACACTTAATCAGGTTACTGACTTTGGCAATACAACTCAGAATGCAATTCAATTTGTTGACGATGCTAATTTATTAATGGACACCTTTAGTTCTGTTCTTTTTGCTAATAACTCAAGAATAAAAGAGGGTACAATTGACGCAGAGTACGGAGGCAATAAAGGCGTTGCCCTTATTTGTGGACTTGGGTATGAATACAAGTGGGAAGGTGGGATGTTGTTTGTAATGAATGGCAACGGAAATGCTATTCGTGAGGCAAAATATATGTTTACTTATGTTCCACAAGATACCAATGATGTGTCAGAGGGTTATTATGTCGGGAGTCGGTGGATTTTGGACAATGGCGATACTTATGTTTGTACGGATAATACTATAAACGCTGCGGTCTGGGATTTGCAACCGAATGCCTTTGATAGCACTTCGTTAAGCAACAGAATAAACGATAAAATTGACTCATTGAAAAAAGAAAACGATACCGTTTACTTTAAGAAGGATGGTATTTGGTTTACTTCATTCAAGGATAGTGTTGGTAGTGGTAACGGTAGATGGGGCAATGATACTGCTATGGTCATTTTGGCTAAGGTTCACAATGATGCAGGAAGCACTTTGTTAAAGGGAGAGATAGTTTACCTATCAGGCGCCAATGGCGATGTAGCAAGTGTGAAAAGGGCGAATAATAAATACGATTCTACAAGTGCGACTACTATCGGGATGGTCAAAGATAACATTGCCAACAATGATACAGGGTGGGTCGTTACTCAGGGTCAGATAAGTAAGATTAATACATCTGCATTTAATCCAGGTGACATTGTTTATCTCGATTCTATTGATGGTAAATTCACGAAGACAAAGCAATACGCTCCTTATCACCTTGTATTTATCGGAGTGGTTGAGAGGGCTAACGCTGGGAATGGTCAGCTATACATCAAGCCTCAGAATGGGTATGAACTTAACGAGCTTCACGATGTTTCGATTAATAATAAAATAAATAATCAGATTTTAGTTTATTCCGATACTCAAGATTTATGGAAAAATAGGAATATCTATTCCATAGTTGACACGACAAGTCTAAGCAATCGAATCAACACTAAGCAAGATATATTGTTAGGGTACGATGAAACTAACGACAGACTCGGACTGAAACAAGCCTCTCCGACTGCATCGCTGCATATCAATTCTAACAAGAATACGGCCACGCAAAGCGATACGGCAGGGATATTACTTGCTAACTCAACGGCAGCCATCGCAGGAACGCAAAGCGTCTCTCCGCCTATCGTATGGCAGGGCAACGGATGGAAAACAACGGCAACGGCAGCCTCGCAGGATGTGAGGTTCAGGGCTTATGCTTTACCTGTGCAAGGAACGACTAACCCGACAGGGCAATGGATTGTGGAGTCAAATATTAATAATGCAGGTTATTCTCAGTTATTTAGTTTGACATCAGGCTCAGGTGCATCTATCGGGCCTGTAAACTACTCTCCTGGTAAGATTAATATCTCAAGCTACAACATAAAGACTGCTGCTCCTACTGAGAATGTAATGACATTATCAAGCACGGAGGTTGGCCCTTCTACATTCCCTACTCAGTTAAACTTCTTGCAAAAGGGAGCAACGGTTGGTTGGACTATTCAGTCAGTTAATCAGGGAGTAGGATATACTCCGCTGATATTGAATGAACTTGGTGGCAATGTACTGATTGGTACAACTACAAATCAGGGTGCAAGACTAAATGTGAACGGAACAATAAGAGGCAGTCAGTTTATTCTATCTGCTTTGAATACGGCTCCTGCTACTGCAACAAGTACGGGAACGACTGGAGAAATAAGAATTGTAAACGGCTTTATCTATGTCTGTGTTGCTACTAACACATGGCAAAGGGCGGCAATATCAACTTGGTAAATGGCAAAAATTCAACCAGTAGTATTTCCAATATTAGGAACAGCTACTAACTTAGTTTTAGAGGTACTTCAAACGAATATGGAGGCTACCTCTGCGACCTTCTACTACAAGCTAACCGATGGGGATGGAACTATCCCCGACAACGGAAAGCTAATCGTAGATGGTAATATCTCAATGACAGAGTCGGAATATGACGCTTGGGGAGTAGATAATCAGTACTGCATAGATTGGGCAGCTAATAAACTTGGTTTAACACTAATATAAATATGAAAAAGTTGATTTTATTGTGCCTGATGGCACTTGCTTATGGCGTTAGTACCGCCCAGACTCCTACTTATACTCCAATGAAATCATTTTATGAGTTCAAGGGGATAAAGATGGACTCTTTGTTTCTGCTTCCTGCTTTTGCAGATACTACTTCTGCCAATACAGGAAGAATAAAAAGCATTGTAGGGTCGGTAATAAATGTAGGTGGAGTATTGTATGAAAGGAGGAACGGAAAGTGGAATCAGTTATCTAAGAACATACTAAATTCAAATCTTACTGCACAAGAAGGTAATTTATCTCATGAAATGGGATATGCTGATTTGAGTTTTAATAATGCTAATAAGTTTCAGTTCTTTGCTTTATCTGATGATGGTCAATCTAAATCATTGAACTTGCAAAATACAGATAAGATAACATTATGGGCTGCTAATATGGATAACCTTAGCACACCTGCTAATGATAGCATAGGATTAGTTCTTGATGGCTCTGCAGGTACAGGTAAATTCTTTTATAAGTCTTATAATCTTAGAATACCAGAAACAATAAAAACCCAGAATGACACAATAGCTACTCGTGATTATGTCAGAGATAATGCTGGTACTTCTATTGACACAACTTCTTTGAGTACAAGAATTGATGCTCGTGTTAAATATAGTGATACTGCAACAATGTTGGCTCCTTATTTGAATGGTGCTGATACAGTTTCTTTGAGCAATAGAATAACTAATGCTCCTAACTTCGCCAATACCGACCTTAACGCTACATACGATAGGTATCATAATTTCAAAGAATATTCTCTAAATATTGACTCGGTTTATGATTTTAAGGTTAGCAGCAAAATACTTGACTTCAATACATATTTAAGGCTTAATTATGATTATGGTCAACTTTACTCAGTAAAAAATACTGGAGTTGTAAGTGGTATGTATTTTTCTGGCAATGACCCACTAATGTTTTATAGCAAAAATAATATAGCTTATTTACCAAATAGGAACTTTGGTATTGATACCATAGCATTGAAGTCTGACTTGGGAACATCGCAAAACTTTGCTAATGCAGATTTGACCGCTACTGGCAACAGGAATCATAATTTTAAGAATAAAGACTTAATAATAGATTCACTCGCAGACTTTAGAGTAAAGGGTAAAATTGGAACAACTGCTGGTGAAATAGCAATGTATTATGGCAATACCTCAATATTTAATGCCGACTATAGTGATGGGTCAACATCAAGTATTGAGGTTAACCAAGATAGTTTATTTGCTGGGGCTTATGATAACTCATTAAATTTATATGGTTTAACAGTAATGCCAGACAATAATAGAGTTTATTTAAGAAGTAAAAATAATATTGCATTTTTATCTAAAAAAACTTTCGGAGTTGACACCATAGCCTTAAAGTCTGATATTAAAGTTGACGCACCAAATAGAATAAATGGAACCGCAACGGGGGATGTTAGTGCCAACATGAATGGAGGGATAATCAGCATAGATAACGCATCTATTTTACAGTTAAAATGTATTGACGGAGTTTTTGAATCATACACTCCGCAAATAAGATTAGACCCAAATGACAGTTATTTTAAATATATAAATAACAATGGGGACTCAATAAACGGGTTGTACCTTAATAAAGCTGGTCTTGAATTAAAAGCTGAAGATAATTTTAATAGTTTGGTAACTTCAATTTCAATGGATGGTGCAACCATAACCACAGACGGAATTGAATTGAATATCAATAGCGATACTTTGGATATAAAGTCAAATGTAATAAAAGGGAGTTTTGCATCTAATAACCCATTTGGTACTGCAACTTTAGCCTCTGGTGATGTAACCGTGAGCAATACAACCGTTACTGGAGATAGTAAAATAATGTTGACCTATCAAAACTGCGTAAATTGTGCGACTATTTTTATCGACACTATAACATCAGGCACAAGCTTTATGATTAAATCTTTGGATGGGTCTGACGCTTCTGAAGTATTCTACATGATAATAAATCCATAATATGAAAAAGTTACTTTTTATTCTTTTGTTGGCATCATGCTCAAAGTCTAATGACTTAGAAACTGGCAATCGTTCTTTGTACCCACAGAATCCACTACCTCCGCAAGTAGTAATATCAAGTCCAATCAGAGGTGACAGAGGGGAGATAACCACACCCATATCTGTAGGGGATACTTTTAGCATTAAATTTTACGGTGAAGCAGGAAGAACTTGGTGGGGTGGCCCTACAAGATTGGCTAAGTACAGGATTGTATTTAACAATCGAATTTGGGAAGAAGTACCTGTAAAAGGGAAAAGTTACTCAGGTTCTACTTTGATTGTTGTAGACTCTCCTGGTACTTATGGAATAGGTGTAAGTTTTTGGCAAGAGGATGGCAATGTAGGCTCACAAGGATTTTATGTAATTAACTGATAATTTAATAATTTTATCCTTAAATTCTTGGGATGGAAAAAATTGTTGAATATGTTATAATGGTTTTTTTGGCTGGATATGCGATTAAAAAGAAATTCTTTGATGGCAAGAAAAGCGAATATGAGACAATGCATAAGGCATTGGAAGTATGGAAAGACTATACGGAGGAACTGACTAATAGAGTTAATGCTCTTACGATAGAGATAGCTGATATGAAGCGTGAGAATGCCTCCCTTAGACTTGAGATTCAAAATTTAGAAACAATATTAAAAAACAAATAAAGATGAGTAAGATTTTTACATTAAACCTTTCCGACTTCGTGAAGGGTCTTATTATGACGGTAATTGGGTCTGTGATTGGTATTTTCTATAGTACCGTTCAGTCAGGTTCTTTGACCTTTGATTGGAATATCATTAAGACTACTGCTCTTAGTGCCGCTTTGTCCTATTTATTGAAAAACTTTTTTACAAACTCTAATGGCGAATTTGGTAAGGTGGAGTCTAATTAGTTTGCTTATCGGTTGCTCTCCGTCTAAGAAGGCGGAGAAGCAGCTTGATAAAATAGCTGAAGATTATCCCGAAAAGATTGAGAAAATATGTTCCTCTAAGTACCCTGTGACCATTAAGAAGGATACGGTAGAGATAACAGAGTATGACTTCATAGAGGTATTATGTGAGGACAGGGTTATTTATGACACCGTTTCTAAGGTGGTAACTAAAGTATCAAATGATACTATCGTTAAGTACATCAGGGTTCCTTCCAAGACCAAGACCATAACAATAACTTATGAAGATTCTGCAAAGATTCAAGTACTTCAGCGTGAACTTGGTGACTGCCGTAAAGACTACGATAAGATTGTTAAAAAGACCAAGAACGAAAAAGGAGCCACAAATATTTTAAGTGGTTTACTTGCATTAATGATTTTAGTTTTATATTTTGTATCTCGTAAAAAGAAATAATGTCTGCTCAGACGCAAATCATTCTTAAATACGGACTCCCAGATAAGGAGTACAAGGACAAATATTGTGAGATTTGGAATATAGTCGAAGATTTCCCTTGGTGTGAAAATATCAAAGTCCTTAATACCGATGCCCCATTTAAGAGGCTATTTATCAACAAAGACTTCAAGGCTAAATTAAAGGCTGCTTTTACCAACCTGGAGAGGGCTGGTTTGCATACTGAAATCAAGACTTATGATGGATGTTATGTAGACCGCAAGGCTCGTGGTAGGAATCAGAAGAGTCTTCATGCTTGGGCTATGGCAGTAGATTTCAATGCTTCAACTGAGAAGTTGGGTCAGCAGATTACTAACTGGAGTCCAAGATTCTTGGCTATTATGAAGGCTGCAGGTATTTATTGGGGCGGTGACTGGCGTGGGAGGAAAGACCCCATGCACTTTGCTTTATACAATGGCTAAAACCGACATAGTACGCAAGTACAGAGATAAGTATGGGTTGGAAGTTCCTAACAGGACTTTGGCTAAGATAATATTCAACGAGAATCCTCAAGACTTTAAGAGTGTTGAACACGCAAGGGATGCCGTCAGAAGAGTGGATGGCAAGGCTTGTTATAAAGACAGATTCAAATCAGAACATCTACAAAAATATATGACACCAGAAAGACCAAGAAATCCTTATAGCTTTCCAGAGATTGAAGTAAGGAACAGAGAGCCTTATGTGCTTCCATTGGCAGACAACAACATACTTGTGCTTCCCGACCTGCATTGGCCGTACACGCACATACCGAGTCTTAACAAGGCTATAGATTATGGTCTTGAGCAGCAAGTAAATACTATTATTTTACTGGGTGATGTGTTGGATAATCATCAGTTAAGTTTCTTTGAGAAAGACCCACACAAGCGTTCCCAGGATGAGGAATTTGCTATCTGTAAGGAGTTTCTCAGGAGGCTAAGAGATTTGTTCCCTGCGGCACAGATTTATTGGCTGAAGGGGAATCATGATGTAAGGTGGGAGAAGGTAATAAGGATGCGTATGCCAGAGGTAGCGAGTATGCCTCACTTTGCACTTGAGAGTGTATTGGCTTTGCATGAGGAGAGGATTCACATGATAGATGACAAGACTATTGTAAGAGCAGGTAAGTTACACTTCCATCATGGTCATCAGTTTTTTGGAAGGTTTGCTCCTTCTTATGCTGCTAAGACTTTATGGGATAAGGCTAATTTAGAAATCATGATAGGCCATTGCCATACGAATACTAAGTATGAGAAGGTCACTTTAGATGGAGTCAAGAAGACTTTTATTTGTGGATGTTTAAGTGAAATAGGATTGAATGTAGATTACAATCCAGTAGTTAACCAATACAGAAGGGGTTTTGCCCATGTTAAAATAACCAAAGATGGATACACCGCAGAACTCATATCAACAGAATGATATTAGGAAGGCTAAGAAAATCAAGGTTACTCATCGTAAGCTTGGTAAGGAGAAAGCCTGGGGATTGGCTAATGTAGCCTTTAATCATATAGAACTTGATGTTACTCTCAAGGGTAGGAGGCATTTGCTATACCTACTCCACGAATGTCTGCACATCATCCATCCTGATTGGTCTGAAACAAAAGTTGTCAAAGTATCAAGGGAGATGTGCAAACTATTGTGGGAGCAGAACTACCGTAAGGTAGAAAATTAGAACGGCAAGTCTTTGTAGGTTGGTACAGTTACTTGCTTTGGGCTATCTTCATTCAAGGTAACTTTCAGAGAATAGAATTGGCCTCTTTGACCATCCTTCTTCCATCCTGCGACTTTGTAAAGTTTGCCATCAATTTTGATGTGTCCTGACATATCAGGAGACTTTTCTGATTTTTTTTCATTTGGGAAGATGGAACCAGAACCATCTTTCATGTTGTCAAGGTAACTCATAATTAAAATTTAGCGACCAGTAAGGGATTCAAACCCTTATCTCCCTAACCAATTAGGGGCGTTATCCGAGGTGGTATTCATTCCCACTTACGCCAACTGGTCTATAAACTACAAATCATCAATGCACCATATAGGGGTCTTCTCCCCCATATATGCACCAACTATATTATACTCATAATATTCAAGTGCATCCTCTTCACTCATGTCTTTCATTAAGATTTGAATGCACTTAGATTTTGAATAAATCAATCTCATAGAATTTTCATCAATGCCTATTATAGCATCATCAAGGCCATCGGCTATTAATATATCATCGTAAAATTCAAGTATTTTATCAAGCATAATATAATTTGTATTTATACTCCGAATGGATAATCTCTCCAATCGAAATGAGTTGTTGAATAAACTTTCTTTTGATTTTTCTTAGGCTTGTATAAATCCGTGTGTCTTATACTTGCAATATAGGAATTTCTGCACTTCTCAGAACAATATTTGCTCTTTAATCTTGCTAATTCCTTGCCACATTTATTGCATATCATTTTTATAAATATTTTTTACATTATTTTTAAGGCAGTACTCTATAAAGGCATCTTTTTGCTTGACAGATTTTATCAGTCCGTCTTCAACCAGTAGTTCATCCCAACATTCCAACCACAGGGGATTCTTCTTGCCTTCCTTTTTCAGTTGGTAAAATCTCTCAATTTCAGCCCTTCTTTCGTTTTTATAATCTTCGTCAGTATAAACATAGGGCTTAGGATGATTTTCGGGCGATTCTAAGGCTCTTTGTACCGATTCCCTGGTATCGTATAGGTAGGCATTCAAAACCTCTGTAATTAGGCTTAAATTAAGTTCCTTCCCCCAATCCTTTATTTCGGTAGCCTTAGACCTGAATGCGTACTCTATCTCTACCACATTCAGATTTGGATAGCTTTCCAAAAGCTTCTTTTCAAATTGTTCGGTAAGATACTTTAGAGCCTCCGCCTGTGGAACTGCCCATCCTGTGATAATACCGAGTTTAAGAATCAGAGTCCTACAGGCTGAATTCCTTTGATAATCGCCAAGTTTATAGACTGGCGGAGCCGCCTTGCGGTTCTTGATTATCTCCTGTGTATTCCTGTCGTAACTCGTCAAGGAGTGAGTAGAGACCTGGATTTCTGTTTTTTGTGCTACTTTTTGCAATTCCTGATTGATGCTCATCGAATTTTTGGTATTTTAATGAGTTTAAAAAATGTTGATATACTTTGTTTTCGGTTTGATATTCAGTTTCGCCATCAAGGTGAGATTTTTTCCAAGCAGACCATAAAGACTGAACTTGGTCAAAAGTCAAAGTTAGCTTCCTTAATGCACTTACAAGTTCTATTGAGGCTTGAACCTTAATCTCAGGTAAATCACCTAAATCACTATGTAAATATTTTAGTTTCTTTTCTTTTTTCTCTTTCTTTTCTTTTATTGCTAATGGGGTGTCTTTAGGTAGGCTAATAGCCCCCCTATTTTTTGCTTCCCACCTTTTTGCTGCTCCAGACTTACCACTTTCCACCAAAATATTCTTGATTTGGAAGTGATGAAGCAGCCTCCTGTTGCAGAAACTCTCTTCCATAAAATCAAATAGCCCATAGTTATTGATTATTACTTCTACTTTAGGCTGAGTGGTATTCATTTGCCGTGCTAATATAGGAATAATTTTAATTGGCAGGTAGCCTCCAGCCTCAAAAAGTGATTCTATAAGGTACCAAAATATCCCATATCCTTCCATACCGAGTTCATCTATAAGGAATTGTAGCTTGACATCATTATGGGCATTCCCATCGTGAGAGAAGTAGTAAGATTTGTTCTTCATTTGACATTAATTTGTTGTTCAATAAATTCTATGTACTTATTTAGTTTACGCATATATCCAAACTCAGTCTGCATATATTCATTTACTCTTTTTAGCGAATTGTGTACCGTACTCCTTTCAATCTTCATAACATCAGCTATCTGAAAGGAATTGTTGCCAAATTCACTCATAGCATATCTTATAAGGAGCCTGATGTCGTTAATCTCCTTATGCCTCCCTGAGTTGATTATCATGTCAACAGACATATCAAAGTAATATGCTGAGCAGTCTAAAATCTCCTGGCAGGTAAGATATGGTTTTTCTGAATCGCTATAAAGAAAATGCTTGGCGTTGTCTCTGACCCAATCAGGAAGTTTTTGGTCTTCCGATAGTCTCTTGATGAATTTCCGTAGGTTCATATAGTTGTGATTTGTGTACTGAAAACATGGCTCCGTCTTGTGTTTTAATAAGCCAACTATCTCCGTGTTTGAATCTGATGTGAACGATTGTTTCTTTTGGGTAGATTGTGTAATTATATCCTACCACATCCTGATTTAATTTTGTCTTTATATTCATTCTCTATAGTTTGAAGTTCCAAAATAGACCACTTGTGAACGAGTCTGGAAGCTAATCCATCAAGTAAATCAAGCCTCTCTTTGCCTATTCTATGCTCAAGATTAATCCTATAAGGAATAAGATTCCCATGCTTAAAGTAATTGCATTGTAAGCAAGAGCCATGCACATTATCTTCATTAAATCTTAATGCCGTATGCTTACCTGCAGAGTAGAAGTGTGAAGCGTGTTCAATCTTAAACTTCCCACAGGCTATACATGACTGCTCTTGGTCTCTCATCCTTATGAACTGATTGAATACTTTTTGAGTCTTGGCTATCTGCTTAGACAAAGTAATCTTAGGCTTTGCTTTCTTCTTGAGGTCAGAAACTTTCTTGCGGTCAGAAATATTCTTGCGGTCAGAGGTAATCTTAGGCATTGATGAGGGTTTTTACATAAGAAATGCGTGTCCTGAGACCATCGTGCTGATGAACTGCAGCCGCATTAATTCTATCAAATGAGTTTACTAAGAAGTTCCATTCTCCTGACGCAGCCTTGATAAACATATTCAAAGTAGA
>Ga0315909_10005799_pt1 | contig 14054 bp, 5 predicted proteins | sample LakEriMetagenome_11_FD_203527 | JGI IMG/M metagenome (GOLD analysis project Ga0315909, IMG submission 203527) | Freshwater fungal communities from buoy surface, Lake Erie, Ohio, United States - Buoy 2 MA125 | ecosystem: Environmental > Aquatic > Freshwater > Lake | place: USA: Lake Erie, Ohio...
GGGCATAACTTATATAGGATTTACTTATGTACGCAGGCCAGCCACGCCGGTGTTCGACTACGACATCATTGGCGGGAGGCCGATATACTTACCACCGGGGACGGTGCACACAAACTCATCCGTGCTCCCAGTAGGGACGCCGAGCGAGAGTGTAGAGTTCGAGTTTCCAGAGGCGGTGTACGAGGACTTGGTTAACCTCATCGTGAGAGAGTACGCTATCAAGATTAGAGACGAGTTCAACTACCAGACTTCACAAACTAAGCAAGGTCAATGATAACAAAGAGAGTATTATTAGAACTTATTCAGAACCGCCTTGCTGGAGGTGACGCGCCTAGCGACCTTCAGGGCAAGTACCCGAAGCCGGTCATATCAAGGCTGGTGAGTATGGTGTACGCAGACTTGGCGTCTCAGAATAAGAAGATGGTACGCAACATGGCGCTGCCATACGAGTGCACCGTCATGACCGCCAACGGTCAGTACTACATAGTACTTCCGGTAAGCCCAATCAACGGCCTTGCAGGAATAGTGTGGGTTAGCAAGGGGCAGAAGTACTTCCCGGTGAGTCAGGGGATTGAGGAGGCGAACATTATGTCCTACCTCTTACCAATGATCAAGTGCTCCGTGGACAGGATAGTTGGAAACAAGATGTACTTCTCCGCCAACCCTAACGAGACCAAGATAGACTTGCAGATACTTCCAGACTTTAATGCCCTATCAGACAACGACAACGTTTGCGTGGAGGGTATGCAGTCCCAGATGTTTTCTATGGTTCTTCAGATGATGAGGGATCAGGCGAGTCCGATTGAAGAGATATACAACAACCGCGTCGCGGACACGGATAAACCAACACAGCCTGCTAAATAATGGACCAGCCAGTAAAGAACATACAGAGCTTAGTGCTCAGCACCATCTCCAGAACAAAGAATCTAGGGATATCAAGCTCTGACTATATGTGGCTACTCGAGATAGCTGTCAGCTTCTATCAAGAAAAACTACGCGGGTTTGAGATGCCATCTCTGGTGTCCGAGCCTATCGAGATAAACTTGGCGAACAGGGTGTGGCCAATGCCAGCAGACTTTATAGCGATCAGCCGTGTGGCTTACGCTCACGGTGGCAGGCTATGGGACCTGACGGTCGACAACACGATTAACCTTAACGACGTGCCCGGCGTGTGCGAGCCTGCAAAGACATCAGACACGGGGGACGGATACTTCATGCCCGGTTACTGGTACGCCTCATACGTGAGGTACGGAGAGGGCGGCGGAAAGAACGTCAACTACTACAGGGTTGACCATGAGAATAGACGCATATTATTTTCGGAGAGTATCCCGGTGGGCAGGGGGGTTGTAGAGTACCTTAGTGCCGGAAAGAATGTAAGCGAGTTCACCTTCATCCCGCTCCCATACGTGGATGCTTTCCGTAACTATCTTATATGGCAGATACACGAGCACAGCGATATCGACAAGGCTTACGCTAGGAGCAAGGACAAGGAGAGACAGTACAGGGACTCTATGTGGGACAGCAACATCCTCGCAAAATCTCCTACACTCAGAGAGCTACTCGACGAGTTGTACAAGGGAAGCGGCCTGAACTTGAGATAATCTTTATTCAAAATAAGGTGGGTCTTTTTTTGTTATCTTTGTTCAAATTTCTTTTAGATGGCAAAGCAGTCACAGGATCTATTCTTTTACGGGGGCATCAACACCGACGACGAGGAGAGGCTAATCCCCGAGGGGGACTACCGATCAGCTAACAACGCGCGTGGCGGTAACGCAGGGGACAGCAACAACGGGGCGATCACGTCCATGGCTGGCAACCTGCTGTACGAGAACGATGAGTTGGCGGCTGGTATCAACACCGTCATAGGCAGCTGCCCATGGGTAGAGGATAACTCGATCGTGTTCTTTGTTCACAACAGTGACCTTGACCACAGCATCTGGAAGTACAACATATCCACTCAGGACTTTACCTTAATATTACAGGACGGCATCTTGAACTTCAAGGTGACGAGCAAGGTGTACGACGCCAAGGTTGCTAACAGGCTACTGTTCTGGACCGACGGCTACTTCAATTCCTATATCATAGACGCCGAGGGCTACTGGGATTTTAATCCCCCACGCATGCTGAACATCGACTCCGCTATAGCGGGGTACCCTAGCATAACCGAGCAGGTACTCGACGTCATCAAGTACCCGCCACCATACGCGGCGGCTACAATAGAGTACGGCACAGACCCTAACATCTTTTCAAATAAATTATACGGGCAGCTATACCAGTTCATGACACAGTGGGTGTACGAGAACGACGAGGAGAGTGTGTGGTCCCCCATATCAGAGCTTCCGATCCCGGTGGAGCAGGAGTTCATCAGCGGTCGTAACTACTTGGACTCCCTTGCAGAGAACATCATAACGCTTGAGGTACCGACAGGTAGCTTCCTTGTAAAAAAGTTGAGGGTCGCTGTCCGCTCTGGTAACATCGGACAGTTTGGAATGTTCACCGAGCTTGACAAGGCGCTCGAGGGTATATCAGATGACACGACTTATGAGGTTGTCTTCAACGGACTCAACGCTATCATACCCATCACCCTCGCCGAGGGCTTAAGAAACTATGACCGCGTGCCTCAGGTGTCCGGCTTTATGGAGCTACTCCCGACCAAGCAGCTGTGCTACGGTAATTTCGTTGAGGGTTATGATCCAATCGAGATTGACTTAGACGGGGCTAGGGTGCTGCATGAGATTAGGAACGCGACTGCACAGAGTGGAATAATTTTTTATGATGTTAAAAATCAATTTGGAGTTATACAAGAAGTTGATTTTGATTCTGTGTTTACAACGTTTCCTTATCAAGAGGGTGATATTATTTCCTTTCAATTTCAGAACGATCCTACAATTAGCGCGGGTACTTTTTTTAATATTAATCTTGTTATAACAGCCGCAGATGTAGCTGCCGGAACATTAGCGAATTTAGGGGATGACTTAGTTACTGCACTAACAAGCGCAGGATATCCATGTGCAATCAGTTTATTGACTGGCAATATTGAGCCGACTGGCGCACCAAACGCAACGGTCTGGCTTCAGGCTATGGGGCAAAGACAGAGTCAAACTTTAATTCTTACAAAGCCGTACCAGTCTTTGAAGAAGGGCGCGACTCACGAGTTCGGTATACAGTACTACGACAGGGGAATGAGAAGCGGGGGTGTTTTAACTTCTGACACGGCAAGCGTGTACGTCCCATACCCATCACAGGATGGGATAGAAATTACAGATAAATTTGCCGACACTCACTCACCGTACTGGGTATCCCCTCGTATGTACGTGAAGCATGAACCTCCAAGCTGGGCTAGGTACTACCAGATACTAGCTAGGAAGACCACGGAGGTTTTGAATTTTCAGTACCGTACCGTTACTATACTAGAGCTTGATGTTGAGAACCCTCAGCTGTGGAAGCTGACCCTTGATAATTATTACGAGAGCGCGTTTCAAGCGAACGTCAACCACACCCCGCAGAAGGGGGATATTGTAAGATTCCTTACCGTGTCCGCCTCATTTGTGGATACCTTGCCTGCATATGTTAGCAACTATATAGAGGTAGAGGTGCAGTCTTATGACGCCGCTGGCGGTCAGGATGGTGCCGAGGCTATATGGGTAACAAAGTTTGACTACGTGCCTCTGGTAGACGAGTCTGGCGGATTCTTGATAGAGATATACACCCCTAGAAAGGATGCGATCAACGAGCCTTGGTTTGAGATCGGGATGATCAAGAACATCCTCAACCCGTACACGGCGAATAGGAAGCACGAGGGGGACAGCTACGCGGCTAAGGATGTTATCTCTAGCCCAGCGCCCGGAGGTTTTGATTTTGTCGTGGGCGGTGACCTGTCGGTGCTTACCGATTCGGGTAGCGACTACACGATCACGTTCACGCCGGCGGTAGGGTTTTCATTTATTGTTCAGGTTTCATTTGTTTCTTACGACCCTGTAGCCGACGAGAGTACTATAACCGTAGCTGACCCGTCACCCGGATTGACTTACCTCACCTACACGTTTAACACGAACCAGACGGACGACACGCCTGCTACTTTAGAATTAAACTTCGGTGACGTGTATGTCCGACCAAGGATATCCAACAAGCTACCAGATAACTTCTGGCTATGGAGGTACTACGTCGAGGACCCTAGCGTATCCGACTACTACATCAGTAACTGGAGTGACTACGGCAGGATAGGTATACAGGATACCTTGTTCAGAAGACGCGAGCTTACAGCATCTATCATACACGGCGGCGCTTACATAGACAACAGCAACAACAACAACCTGTGCAGCTTTGACTTCAACCTGCTGAACAAGCAGGACATGAGCGAGGAGTTTGGATCGATCAATCGTATTATCATAAACGGCTACACCCTCAAGGTCATACAGGCAAGGAAGGAGACGAGCGTTTACATACAGCGCACCATGGCTGTTGGCGGTGACGGCGGACAGAACGTTAGCTACACCGACCGAACATTCGGTGGTGTCAACCCTTACGATAGCTTATACGGAACGGTACACCCGGGCAGCGTGCGCGTGGTGGAGGGTCAGCTGTTCTACTACGACTACAACTCTGGTATGTTTGTTATGTCTTTGAACAATGGGCAGCAGGACATCTCAAGCGAGAAGCTCAAGTTCAACAAGTACACCACATCCTTGACTAACTTTATTGCGCTGAATGGCGGACCATCCGCATGGGATTCCGTTAGCGGGGTGGACGAGTTCAACGCCGAGTATAAGTTTTGGATAACAGACGGCGAGTCTTCATACGGTGCCGCGTTTAATTTTGGCGAGGGCAGATGGAAATCATTTCTACAGTACGTGCCAGACTGGACGGAGAACCTTGGCGGGTATGCTGTAGAGTTCGGCAACGACGCCCAGCTGTATGTGTGCAACGAGGGCACGGAGTGTAACTTCTTTGGTGTACAGTACCCGTTCGACTTTGAGTTCGTGTTCAACCACTCGCCGTTGCTAGTCAAGAGGCCACTAGCCTTGGGCTTGAGAACCAACACCGTTCCTACGGTATACGTGAACGTCACCGAGGGATTGAACTATGCGGCGATGGCCACCACAATAGACACCTCACTGTTTGAGAAGTACGAGAACGGTGTGTGGGCTGAGTACCAGAGGGACGAGCTTGACGAGAACGTTGACATACCTTACCTAGCCACGGTGGACTTGGCTAGACTGAACGGCAAGGAGATGCGTGGCTACACAGCGGCGCACACCGTGAGCTTTGATTCACCGGCAGATAAGATTGTGGTGATCAGCGCGAAGGTTAACTACGTCCCGAGCGAGGCTATAGAGTAAAAGTCTTTGTTAGTTGCCGCTCTTCGTTGATATGTTTTTACTACATTTGTAATAAATATATTTACTATGCCAGTAGGATTAGGAGCAATGGTTGCAATGTCCGCCGTACCCGCAGTGGTTCAAGGCGTTCAGGGTTTTATCCAGAGTGGTAAGGCCCGCAAGATGCTTGATAATTTAGAGCGCCCGCAGTATGAGATTCCACAGAGTGTCATGCAGGGAACTCAGCGCGCTATTAACGCGGCGAGTTCTTTTCAGATGCCGGGTCAGGATGCTTATCAACAGTCTATAGATCAGGCGTCATCGGGCGCCCTTTACAATATCACACAGAACGCGACGTCTGGGCCAGAGGCCTTGGCAGCGATGACAGGGGTCTACGGCGCACAGATGGGCGCACAGAACCAGATGGCGTTGGCTGCGGCTCAGGACTACCAGCGCCGCGACCAGCTAGCACAGCAGGCCTTGATGACCCGTGGAGAGTACGAGGACAAGGCGTGGATGACTAACGTGTACCAGCCCTATGCCGAGGAGGCACAGGCAGCATCTGCTCTTGCGGAGGCTGGGAAGATCAACGCCTATCAGGCGGTCAAGGGTCTTGCCGGTGTGGGCGCGAACGCTCTCATGATGAAGAGCATGGGGATGTTTGATAATCCTATAAACAAGCAGGGTGTAAATTTAACACCTTACAACAACGCGGTAGGTCAGAGCATGTCCAATGTACAAGGAATAGGCGGGACTTTAAAGTCTTTTAATCCTGCCAGCACACCTCAGTTTAACCCCAACCTACAAGGATTTAATAGTATAGGCCAGCCACAGTTTAAGAGTATAATGGAAAGGGTAAGGTCATCTTCCCCGATGATGGGCGATGCCAACGCAACAAGCGTGATACCGGGCCAGACTACAGGCATACAGTTCAACACAATCCCCGGAGTTACCGACGGGTTGGCTGAGTCGCCGTTAGTTAACCAGCAGCCTTTTAACGACGTTGTCAATCAGGCGACTGGTGGAAATTCTTTTACAACTGGAACGGCTAACAACGGAGGTGTAGGTGCACTAAATGTCACGCCCCCTGTCGTTTCAAATACAGCACCAGTTCAGCCTACAGCCGTGATCCCTTCTCAGCCCGCACCAGTAGTTCCTGCTCCAGTAGTTCCTGCTCCAGCAGTTCCTGCTCCAGCTATTGTAAGCCCCGGCTTTGCTCAGGCTCAGCAGACTATGAACGCGGTACAGGCTGGCGCTATACCAGAGGGAGAATACATTAAGGATCAGATGCAGGCACAGGATGTGGCGGCTGCGGCTGCGGCAGCACCAAGTGGAGATGTTAAGTCATCTGGCGACAATACGTTTACATCGGCAAATGGAAATGTATGGAAGTCAAAAGAAGGCTATGAAAAATATCGTGAGTTGGAAAGACAATGGCGTGGAGCTTTGCGTGCGAAAGATGATGAACTAGAAGCTAAGAGATGGGCACAACTTATGGAGTTAGAAAAAGAGGTGCTAATAAGCGACGCAACACCAAATCCTAATGCGGCAGCACCAAGTGGAGATGTTAAGTCATCTGGCGACAATACGTTTACATCGGCAAATGGAAATGTATGGAAGTCAAAAGAAGACTATGAAAAATATCGTGAGTTGGAAAGACAACGGAATGATCCTTCTGTCAGAAAAGATAAGGAACTTGATGATAAGTTATACAAACAACTTTCTGAGTTAAGAAAAGAGGTGCTAATAAGCGACGCAACACCAGATCCTAATGAGGCAGCACCTGCAACACCAGCGGTGGTAGCTCCAGAGGCTCCTGCCATTTCAAAGATAACCCCGTTGCAATCTACGATACAGATGGTATCTCGCCTTCCTATGGACATTATCAAGTCGTCCCCTTCGCTTCAGAAGTTTGCGGAGCAGGCGTCGACTGAGCCTGAAAATGGAGAGGTGACAATGACGTATAAAAGCGAAGAGTTGCTAGGCACAATGCCGGGACAAACTAGACGCTGGGAACCATACACTAAAGAAGTTCCCCTACCTATGGTAAATGGCGTTGTGGATTGGCGTGCTGCTGTAAATAATTATCAAAACTCCGAAGATTGTAAAGCAGGCAAGTGTTATTCATCAACGTCTGCACATAGCCCTGCGTGGTTTGCTATACCTATGTTGGGTGACTTAATAGACCAAGAAGGATATTTCAAAGATATTGATGATCTAAACGAGAAGAGAGGAACGAGCTTGTCACCTAAAGACCAAAAGAATGCAATTGAATTTTTATTCAAAGAAGACCTAAGTGAAGACGAAAAGAAATGGTTAGAGAGGGCGACTCATCCTAAGGGTAGTTTGCAAAGTGTTAAGAATAAAATGAAGCCTAAACTTAAAGCGTTGAAGGAAGAGTACCCTGACTTATACGCAGACATAGTAGACGACGAAGGTAATTATATAGGTTCTTCAAAAGCAACACCGAGTGAGGGCGCTGCGTTTAAATTTGGAGATAGTGAAACAAGCAGTAAGGTAGCTACAGACCCTAACATCCCATGGAAAGATTTTATGCAAGGTAACTGGACTTACGAAGGGGAAGAGTGTAACATGAAAGGCAAGTGCCCAAGTGATGACGATAGAGATGGGGCAAGAAGAACAATAGGAAGCATGGTGTACATGGATGATTTCCCTAGGATAAGCAAAGAATCTGATGAAAATATGTCCGCAGAAACTTTTATAGAAAGGGTAAATACTGAAGGAACAAAAGAAAACAAGCTATGGAAAACAGCGATGCTACCTATGCCCGCAACCATGGCTATGATAGAAAATCGATATAAAAAATAATGGAACTAGGAATACCAAACGCACCCGCCGCAGGGATAGCGCCAGAAAGAAACAGCGGGTATGCAGTTGTTCTAGACCAGAGCACGTTCGACCCGAACCAGTTCTTTACGAACATTATAACGCTAGAGCAGCAGCAGCGAGCGCTTGCTAAGAAGGCTGCGCTCGAGAACAAGGCTAAGTGGGCAAAGTATAAGTTCGAGGACATCGTCCCTGCCGAGGTGTACTACTCCAATCAGGCGGAGATCACAGAGCAGGTCGAGGCGTTCAGCGAGATCATGGCAGACGCCGCAGCGCGTGGGCTAGACCCGGACAGCGCAGAGTTCAAGGTGCAGGCAGCCCCGATCATAATGAAGCTAAAGATGCTATCAAATGAGGGCAAGCAGCTAGAGACTGACTACTCGAACATGACGGCGAAGGTGACCGCCGACCCTACCAAGTACGACCCGGACGCCCTCGTGGAGTTCAACAAGGGGTACGCACAGCAGACTACACTCAAGGATAGAAAGAATTATTTTTACAACAACAACCCCTACCAGCAGGTGTTCGACCCTGTCAAGTACATCAAGGACCTTGGTCTACAGGAAGAGGTTAATAAGATACAGACCGGCAACGGGACGTTTCAGTCAACTACAGGATTGAACCGTAATGACGTAAAGGGTCTGATAGAGAAGACGCTGCTCAACCCACAGGACAACCAGTGGGACGACGTGTACGCGGAAGGGGTCAAGGCAGGATCTTGGGACAGCCCGGATAAGTTTGTCGATTACTACACCGACGTCGCTATGGGATTCGGAGAGAAGAGGAAGGAGGCGTCAGGCAAGGAGGGCAGCAGCACATACGTGAACTACGGTCAGGGGACAGAGGAGGGGACCACATGGGACTTCGCCGACGTTACCGATAAGAATATATACCCGGGCTTGAAGGTTGCTCCAAAGAACTTCATGGGCATCAAGAATATAGTAGGCAAGAAGAAGGTCGACTACACTCCTATCACACTTACATCAAAGGATGGAAAATCTGAGCAGGTTGTCCCCTTAGGATTCTACGCTATGGAGGACGCAAACGGTTTAGTGTTTGGAAGGATAAAGGCCAAGAAGTTCAGCTCTAAGACCACCCAGAGAGTGTTCAAGAAGGAGGAACAGTCAGGAGCTGCGGCATTCCTAGAAAGTCAGAAGCAGGCAGGCGACGTTGGCGCATCTTTAAAAGAGGACGCAGGCCAGTACGTTGTGGAGTTTCACGAGGCTGAGGACATATACATGCCGATGTCCCCGGAGAATAAGGTTGTATTCCCTTCTGCTGTTCAACAAGAGTTCGACAAATGGATCGCATCGTTAGGCGCGTCCACTTCCGCTCCCGCTGCGAAAACAAAAACATTTGACCCTAAGAACCCAATATAATTATGCCAGATAGAAAACAGTTACTGCAGGACTTCTACACGAAGTATGCGCCGGACGAGGAATTAACGGACGAAAGATTGGCCGCTATTGACGCCAAGTATATGGGTAACGACAGGCAGTTACTCCTTGACTTCTATGCTAAGTATGCCCCAGACCAAGAGCTGACGGACGAGAGGTACAACGCTATCACAACTAAGTACGGCTTGGGAAAGCAACCCGCCTCACCTTCGGGCAGTGGTGCGGCAAGCTCAAGCGCTCAATCAGCGCAGCAGCCCGAGCCTTCAGAACCGAGTGGCGCAACGTCTGACCCTGTACAGCAGGAGATCGACCGCCTCCAGTCCAAGTACGAGAGCGCGCTAAAGACAAACAGTAACTGGCTCACCGATCAGGAGAATCAGCAGCTTATAAAACTAAAGAAGTCTCAGCAGGCGGTTGGTAAAAATCAAGGCGATGTAAAAAAGAAAGATATTCCATCTGGCACGTACACGCCGACCGGCACCATGTCTCTTAAGGTTCCTGACTTGCAGAAAGAGTCAGCTAATATGCAGCGCACAGTAGCTGATAATCTAAAGGGAATTTCTGGTGAGGCCGTGGCTAAGGTTGCCTCTATGGACCGAGAGATATTAAAAATAGACAGCAAGATTAGGCAGCTGGAATCTAACGGAGACGCAATGTCTAAGCGTGAGGGCGGCCCTATATCTAGTCTATATCAAAAGAAGATAGAGTTACTTAACAAGCAGCTGTATTATATCAACCCTTCCTTGGCATCTACCATGCCCTTGGACGAGTCAACAGAAGCTCTGAGTCGCACAAAGATTACAGAGCTTACCGCCGACAAAGAAAAAGAGGTCAGGCTGTATGAGTCTCAAGTAAAAGCGGGAGAGGTTGGTGCAGAAAAAAAATTGGCCGGCGCTAAGAAAGATCTTGACGCTTTAGCTGAGAGACAGGATGAGTTAGACAAGGGTATATACTCTCCGGGTTATGTACCTACTATAGGTGATACAGAGTACGACTATAAAAAACCTCGTACAATATTGCAGGACGTGCCAGACCTGTACTCACAATTTGATGTTTACAAAATACAGGAGAGGTCTAAGCTGGCGTCTGAAATAAATCTAGACCCAGACTCTCCAGTGGTTAGGGGTATGTCTGTTCAGGCTATGCGCGACATGCACTCTAAAAAAATGCAGGAGGTTGCTGAATACCAAAAGTATGCGCCCAATGCATTTAAAAATATAAACCTAGACGAGCTATTGCTTGAGTCGAAGAAGAAGGGCGGCGGTCTTATATCTGAACTAAGAGCAGAGGGCAACGTTGACAGGGCGTTTAGAACATTAGAGAGCGACTTTATGATGTACCTTAACGGGACTAACCCGTCAAGATATTCTCAGTACAAGAGTCGAATGGACGAGATAGACTACAAGAGAAACAACGGTCAGCAATTGTCTTATGAGGAGGAGGATTTTGCAAGCTCGTTTACAAAGGAGGCGCTACAGTTTAGACAGCTTAGCGATCTCAAGGCGGCTCGTGATATCGAGTCTACCATGGACATGAGAACATTCCAGCTTGACGGTCAGCGTATGCTATACGACATGAAGAATGTAGAGAAGCAGATCAAGGACCAGTCAAAGCTGTTGAACATTTCTGGCGACGAGAACATAGTCAAGTACAACAAGTACAAGGACGAGATGACCCCTATAGGTCAAGGGCTTCAAAATATTGAAGCGCAGCTTAAGCCATTCATGGCGCAGGACGGATCGATGAGGCAGGACCTGAACCCGACCGAGGCAGTAAAGGCTCAAGAACTTATCGATCAGTACAACATAGCGTCAGAGAAAGCTAAAGAGGTCCAGTCAAGGTACTCTTCTATCTTTGACGAGAACGGCAACCTTGTACCGGGAGTGAACAGTAAGAAACTTCAAGGGCTTTACGAGCAGTACAACACGCTGACTAAGGATTATGATAAGGTACAGCAGACCACTGGCGTTACCGAAGACAAGCTGAACAGCTTAAATAATACCTACACTTCTCTTGGTCAGTCTAAGCTGGCATACGAGTTTATAGATAAAGACTATTGGAGATCTAATATACAAAAGGATTTTTACGAGAAATCAAAGGCAGAAAGGAATAGGATAGCAAAGGAGGGGACGTACAGCGAAAAGGCAGGTGTCTTGTTTGACACCATGGGATCAGCGCTAGCCACTTCAGTTTTCAGTATTGCTCAGGCGCCAAAGGTAACCCTTGAGGCGTTAGGTGGCGCTGGATCAAACGCGGCTGTAGAAGTTTTTGCTGAAAGATTATATGACTTTAGCACTGACTTGAATACTATATTCTCAGAGTCAGGTACTAGCATTACAGAGGGTAGCTCAGCCTTTAAGTTTATGAACAAGACGGCTGAGGCTTTTGGTTCTTACGCGACAAGCATATTGTTTGGTGGCGTGGGCGGACTTGCTGTGAAGGGATTGAGCGGCGGGGCGAAGATGATGAAGGCGGCTCAGGTCACCTCCGGATTTATGCAGGGTTACCTTATGAGCCAAGGCGACGCCTACAGACAGGCGCTAAAGAGCGGCATGAGCGAGCAAGAAGCTGGTGTGGTAGCTAACATGGTGGGCGTCATGAGTGGAATAGGCGAGAGCTTATTCAACGAGATCGACGTCTTCAAACCTGCGCAGAGGTATAGCTTAGGCAGCCTGATCAGAGAGAAAGGGTTTGAGGATGGGGTGACCGCTTGGGCACCACAGTATGTTAAGAGTATATTCAACGAGGCTGCCCCAGAATTTCTGGAAGAGTCCGCATCCGAGGTGTTGAACCAAGCAGTAAACAACGCTGTCAACGGTGTTGTTGGAAGGGAGGTACTTCACGCGGGGTGGAACATGAGCGCTGTTGTTGAGAGTGGAATTTCCGGATCACTTCCTCCTGCGTTCTTGGGCGTGATGAAGTTTGGTACCAAGTACAGAACACCACAGGAGCAGGCTACCTTGAGAAACATGGGGGAGAACGGCGCCGATATTCAGGTGGCTTGGGCAAACTCTGGTGCCACGGTAGAGGAGATGAAGGACCTTGGTGAGCTAACAAAATTAGCCAACGAGCTGAACAATATACCGTCATACGCAGAGCTTACAGGAGATAACAAGGACAGGGTGTTCAACCTTATTCAGTTAAAGAATAGCATTGTAGACGCACGTAAAGAGACTGGCCTGCTTCCATTAGACAAGGAGGATATCGAAAGCATCGACAAAGAGATCATGTCTATATACGAGCAGGACAAGATAATTAAAGAGACGGCAGCTCAGCCAGCCCCAGAGCCTACAGATGTTGGGACAGATGTAATGTCAGGCTTGGTAACAACCGTGTACCCTACAGTAGGCAAGGTGGAGACGATGATGGAGGGCGAAGAGTTTGTCAACGACAAGGACATCGCCACCGCAGAGGACAACCTGTACACCTTGCTGGACGACATCGACAAGAGGGAGGATCTTACAGACCAACAGAAGCTGAGCATGTCTCGGGTGATAGAAGAAAGGATTCAAAAAATAGAAAACTATGAGTATAGATCGAAGACTAAAAGTAGCACAGCTACCCAAGCCCGCGCAGCTGGAACTATTGAGAAGGCTAGAGCAGCAAATGAACGAGCAGCCAACCCCGTCAGAACAGCAGCTGCCGAAGGAATACCCGTAGCGTACAACGGCATGAAGGGCACGATGAAGATGTCCGATGGTAAGATGGTCGACAACGTCGGCGACACCATACCAGAGGGCAACTACGTGTTTGTCCCTGAGGGTACCAACAACAGGGCAGGCCGCAAGGGTGCTGTCGTTGTAGGATCTCAGGAGGACATCGACTCTAACGCCGAGTTCGTTAACACGGAGAGCAACCCGTCATGGGCGCCTGACCAGAACAACGTGGCTAACATGAAGCTGCCGAACGGCGACACCCTGTCCATCATGGACGACGACCTCAGCGTCGACGTGGGTCTCAAGGCAGCAGAGCAGACCATAGGCCTTGCGCCTCAGGCTATGTTCGACACCGTGTTCGAGGAGGTAAGTAAAGAGTTTAATGTAGAACAACCATACCTAAAATCAGATGATCAGAAAAACAAGCAAGGGGTATCAGGTGGTGTCGGAGGACAACAAACCACTGTCCAAAACCAACCTGACCAAGGAACAGGCACAGAGACGACTACACCAAGTGGAGTGGTTCAAGGCACGCAAGAAGTAGACTTCGACGGCGCGCCTGCTATAACAATAGAGGAGGAGACGGACAACGCGGCGGCATACGACGACGCCATGATGTCTGTGATAGAGTTCGACGACACGCTTGAGGGAGATGACCTCGACACGGCGACGGCCTTTGTACAGATGGGCGCCACCCCAGAGGAGGCGGTCGGCATGATCCGTGAAGAGAAGGAGGCTATAGAGCAGGCGTCTAAAGGCGCAGAGTTCAATCCAAAATCTTCTAAAAAAGTAGCGGCCCTCGTTCAAAAGAAAGCATCCTTTGCCACGGTTGTAAA
>Ga0315909_10005800_pt1 | contig 14053 bp, 12 predicted proteins | sample LakEriMetagenome_11_FD_203527 | JGI IMG/M metagenome (GOLD analysis project Ga0315909, IMG submission 203527) | Freshwater fungal communities from buoy surface, Lake Erie, Ohio, United States - Buoy 2 MA125 | ecosystem: Environmental > Aquatic > Freshwater > Lake | place: USA: Lake Erie, Ohio...
TGAGGTACCACCGGCAAGGGCAGCACGCCGGCCCACGTGGGCCATTCCAGCTCATCCCCGGCGTCACCCGGCGGACCTTTGCGGATCTTGGCCGAGGCATCCTCGATATCGATGGCGACGATCGTCGTTGCCTGCAATTCCTTATCGGTAGGCGGACGTGCATCCGCCCAGCGTCCACGGCAGACATGTTCGGTGAGGCAACGCAGGGCTTCGAGTTTCTGTGCCGGTTCCTCGATACTCGCCCCACGCCCGAACAGCACGACCGAGCGGTAGTTCATCGAGTGATTGAACACCGTGCGGGCCAGCACCAGACCATCCAGCAAAGTAACGGCCACAGCCAGCGGGTTGCCGGCATTGATGTGTTCGAGCATCCGCCCACCCTTCAAGCCGTGCAGCAGCAGCTGGTCACCCATCCGGGCATGAATGGTCGGAATGATGAAAGGCTGGCCATCCATCACAAAGCTCACATGACAGACCAGTCCCTCATCGAGAATGGCATTCACGGTTTCCGTGTCGTAGGCGGCACGCTTCGGGTAGCGCATCACACGGTTGCGGGGCTTCTCCGCAAAGTCGGCCATGGCCTGTCTCCTGTGTACTCTGAATGATGTTCGGATTCTAGCGCAGTCCCTGGCGGACTCGGACAGGGTGCGTTGACCCTGCCAAGGGTGTCCACTAGAGTCCCTGCGACATCCGGGAGGGCAATGCGTGGCGGACGAAGTACTGGTCGAGGAGAAAACCTCCGTACTCTGGATTACTCTCAATCGTCCAGCACGCCGCAATGCGATCAACGAGGCGGTCTGTGCGGGTATCAGCGCGGCACTGGCAAGCGCCGAGCGCGCCGGCCATCTGCGCGCAGTGGTTATCACCGGCGCCGGCCAGGAGGCGTTCTGTGCCGGCGGGGATCTCTCGCCGGACGCCAAGGGCGCACCTTTCGAATTCACACCAGCGGATCCTCGCCACTATGCACTGGAAATGTTCCAGCGCCTGGAGGCGTGTCGCCTGCCACTGGTGGCGCGCGTGAACGGCACGGCGGTGGGTGGAGGACTGGGGCTCATTTGTGCCTGCGATATCGCCATCGCCGCCGACCATGCACGCTTTGGCCTGCCTGAGGCCCGTTTCGGCATTTTCCCCATGATGGTGCTGCCTTATCTCATGCGTCTGGTGCCGCGACGCCGCCTGACCGAGCTGTGCCTGACCGGCGAGATGGTGGATGCGGAAGAAGCCCTGAAACTCAATCTCCTGAATCACGTGGTAGCGGGCAGTGAGCTCGACCGCCGTGTCGAAGATTGCCTGGAACGCCTGCTCGCGAATTCGCCCACCAGTCACCGCGTAGGCAAACAGGTACTGCGCGCCATCAGTGACATGCACCTGGATCAGGCGCTGGAATACACTCAGGTCATGTTGCCGGTCATCGCCCAGACCGAGGATGCGCGCGAGGGGATGGCGGCTTTCAATGCGCGCCGTCCGCCGCGTTGGACGGGACGCTGACGCATGGCCATTTCCCACATCCTCATCGCCAATCGGGGTGAGATTGCCTGCCGGATCCAGCGCACCGCGCAGCGGCTGGGGCTCAAGACTACCGCCGTCCATCATTTCGCGGACCGCGCAGCGGCACATGTGCTGGCTGCAGATCATGCCGTGGAACTCGTGGCAGACGTCCCCACCGCAGCGTATCTGGACGTGGCGCAGCTCATCGCGGCGGCCAAGGCCACAGGCGCGGACGCCATCCACCCGGGCTACGGCTTTCTTGCCGAGAACGCGGGTTTTGCGGCGGCTGTTGAAGCCGCCGGACTGTGCTTCATCGGGCCGCAGGCAGAGGTCATCGGGCTCATGGGCGACAAGCTCAGGGCACGCGATTTCGCCGCCCGTCACGGCGTGCCTGTGGCGCCGAGCTGCACGCAGACGGGGGATCTGGAGACGTTCCTGCGCGAGGCGGAACACATCGGTTTTCCGCTGCTCATCAAGGCGGCGGCCGGCGGTGGCGGCAAGGGCATGAGCATCGTACGGGCGAGGGAAGAGCTCGCGGCACGTGCTGAGACCGCCGCAGCAGAGGCCCAGCGCTACTTTGCCGATGGCCGGGTTTATGCGGAGAGTTACATCGAGCAGCCCCGGCATATCGAAGTGCAGATCCTGGGCGACGCCCATGGCCAGGTGATTCACCTCTTCGAGCGGGAATGCTCGGTGCAGCGCCGCTTCCAGAAGGTTCTGGAGGAAAGCCCCGCACCGCGTCTGGACCCCGAGCTCCGCGATGAGATCTGCGCCGCGGCGGTGACCTTGGCCAAGGCTGCGGATTATCGCAACGCTGGCACGGTTGAATTCATCCTTGCACCGGACGGCCGTTTCTACTTCCTGGAAATGAACACGCGACTGCAGGTGGAGCATCCAGTCACCGAATTCGTGACGGGACGCGATCTCGTTGAAGCCCAGATCCGGATCGCGAATGGCGAGCCTCTGGGCTGGGCCCAGTCGGAGATCCGGCTCGACGGTCATGCCATCGAATGCCGAATTTGCGCGGAGCGGCCCGAGGATGATTTCAGGCCCGCCACCGGCACCGTGGCGCTGCTCCGGGAGCCGCGATTGCCGGCCACGCGCTTCGAAAGCGGCATCAGCCAGGGCCAGGCCGTCACGGCAGCCTTCGACTCGATGTTGGCCAAGCTGGTCTGCCACGGCCGTGACCGCCAGGAGGCCATTGCACGCAGCCTGGAGGCGCTGGAGTCATTGGTGCTGCTCGGGGTGGAGACCAATCTTGACTACCTGGCGCGCCTGTTGCGGCACCCGGCCTTTGTTGCAGGGGAGCTGCATACCGGCTTCATCGAGATTCACGCCGCAAGCCTCAAGAGCCCACCACTCACGCCAGAGGCGCGCGCCGCAGCCCTGCTCGCTGCGGCATTTACGGATGAAGCGTTCCGCCGCATGGTGCATGACATCCCCGAACCCCACGCCTCCATGGGCGGCTGGAGGAACTGACGAACCATGTCCTTCTTCCACGAACTGGATGGCACCCGTGTGGCGATTGAAATTCTTGGACGCCAACCCGTCCTGCGCTGTCTGGTGGAGGGTGTCGAATACACCGTGGAAGAACTGCCCGGCGCGGACGACGGTTCCTGCAGGCTGCGTGTGAACGGCGAGGATTTCCGGTTTTGGCGGGTGCTTGAAGGGGGGCGGATACATCTCAAGCTGGCCGGGCGCACCTTGTCCATCCAGCCGGAGGATCCCCTGTCGGGCGCGGGCGGCAACAGTGGCGGCCACGAGTTGCGCGCGGAGATGCCGGGCGTGGTGGTGGCCTTGCGCTGTGAGCCCGGGATCCCGGTGGCTGCGGGCGAGGGCCTGCTCGTGATCGAATCCATGAAGATGCAGATAACACTGGCGGCGCCACGCGCGGGAATCATTGCCGCCGTGCACGTCGAGATAAACGAGACATTCCAGAAAGGCGCCTTGCTGGTTGCGCTGCATCCCGAGGAGGCGTCATGAGCCGTATCCGTTCCAGGCTCAACACGGACAGCAGCGAATACCGCGCGAATTATCTGGCCAGCCAGCGGCGCATCGCCGAGTTCAGGGAGAAACAGGAAGCCGCGCGCCACCAACGCCCGCCGCGCGACGTGGAGCGCCTGCATCGGCAGGGCAAGATGCTGCCCCGCGAGCGGCTGGAGCGCCTGCTCGATCCCGGCACTCCCTTCCTCGAGTTGTCTTCGCTGGCAGGCAACATGGCCTACGACGGCGAAGCACCAGGCGCGAGTTGCATCACGGGCATAGGCATGGTGAGCGGCCGCGAAGTGATCATCCATGCCGATGATTCGAGCATCAAAGGCGGTGCCTGGTATCCGCTCACGGTGAAGAAAATCGTGCGCTGTCTCGACATCGCCATCGAGAACCGGCTGCCGGTCATTCATCTCTGCGACAGTGCGGGCGGCTTCCTGCCACTTCAGTCCGAGCTCTTTCCGGACAAGCACATGGCCGGCCGCATGTTCCGCAACCAGGCCATCCTCTCCAAGATGGGAGTAAAGCAGCTGGCGCTGGTCTTCGGCCACTGCACGGCAGGTGGGGCGTACATCCCTGCCCTCTCCGACTACGCGGTGATCGTGCGCGGCACAGGTGCCGTCTTCCTCGCTGGCCCACCGCTGGTGAAGGCCGCCACGGGCGAGGTGGTGAGCGTGGATGATCTCGGAGGCTGCGATCTGCACACCCAAGTCAGCGGTACCTGCGACTATCCCGCGGACACCGAGGCCCATGCAATTGCCATCGGCCGGGAGATCGTCGCGCAGTGGCAGCGCCCCACGCGCTGGGCGCTGGAGAGATCCACTGTTGAAGCCCCCTGTTACCCCGCGGACGAGCTCTACGGCATCATTCCTGACGACATCAAGCGGGGCTTCGACATGCGCGAAGTCATTGCCCGCCTGGTGGACGGGAGCCGCTTCCACGAATACCAGCCCGCCTACGGCACGAGCCTCGTCTGTGGCTACGCGAATCTCTGGGGTTGGCGGGTTGGCATCCTCGCCAACAACGGCGTGCTCTTCAATGACAGCGCGCTCAAGGGTGCGCACTTCATCGAGCTCTGCAACCAGAACTCGACGCCGCTGGTCTTCCTGCAGAACATCACCGGTTACATGGTCGGGCGTGAATACGAGGCCCGGGGGATTACCAAGGACGGAGCCAAGATGATCATGGCCCAGTCCTGCAGCGTGGTACCGAAATTCACCGTGATGTGCCACGGTTCCTTCGGCGCCGGCAACTATGGCATGTGTGGTCGGGCGTATGATGCGCGGATGCTTTTTGCCTGGCCCAACCACCAGATTGGCGTCATGGGGGGCGAACAAGCTGCGCGTACCCTCGCCGAGGTCAAGATGCGTCAACTGGAGCGCAACGGCCAGCCGGTCGATCAGGCCGTCATTGATGCGGTCTATCACGAGACTCTCAAGGCCTATCAGGAGCAGCTCTCGGCGTATTACTCCACCTCTAATCTCTGGGATGACGGAATCCTCGATCCCGTGGATACGCGCAATGCGCTGGGACTGGCCCTCAGTGCCTCGCTCAATGCCCCGTTGGAGGCACCGGGCTATGGCGTGTTCCGGTTCTGAGCGCGCCGTGACGCTCCCGGCATGAAGCGCTCCAGGCTGTGGCTGGTCCTTGCACTGGCCACATGCTTTGGCCTCTTCGTTTTTCTGGATCTCCAGCAGTATCTGTCACTCGTCTGGCTGCGCACCCAACATCAAGCCCTGCTCGACCTTTACGCCACGCAGCCCGCAGCGACGCTGACCGGCTATTTCCTGCTGTATGTCCTTGCCACGGCCTTGTCCGTGCCTGGAGCCTTGGTATTTTCGCTGGCGGGAGGCGCGATATTCGGCACCCTCACCGGCACCGTGGTGGTGTCATTCGCCTCCTCTGTGGGAGCCACCCTTGCATTCCTCTGCGCGCGTCATCTCCTGCGCGAGACAGTGAGCACCCGTTACGGTCATCTCCTGGCGCGGGTCGACGAGGGCCTTGTCCGCGAAGGGGCGTTTTACCTGCTGTCCTTGCGACTTGTGCCGCTGTTTCCGTTTTTCATGATCAACCTCCTGTTCGGCCTCACTCGCATGCCAACCGGCACCTACTACTGGGTGAGCCAGCTCGGCATGCTGCCTGCAACGGTGCTCATCGTGCATGCAGGAACAGAGCTCGCCGCAGTCGAGTCACCAACCGACATCCTTGGCCCTTCCCTGCTCGCCACCCTCACCTTGCTGGGATTCTTGCCTTTGCTCGCCGCCCGCTGCCTGTGCTGGCTGCGTGCACGCCGTGCGTTGAGTCCGTGGCGTGGGCGCCGGCCGCGCCGTTACGACCGCAACCTCATCGTGATTGGCGCCGGCGCTGCCGGCCTGGTGGCGAGCTATCTCGCGGCAGCTCTCAAGGCCAAGGTCACCCTGGTGGAACGGGATCGGATGGGTGGCGAATGCCTCAATTACGGCTGCGTGCCGAGCAAGGCACTCATTCGCACCAGTCGCCTGTTGCACGAGATGCGCGAGGCAAACCAATTTGGTATCGGCCAGCTGCATGCAGAGTTCGATTTCACGCAAGTCATGGCCCGCGTACATGCCGTGGTGGCGGCAATCGCTCCCCACGATTCACGCGAGCGTTACGCCGCGCTGGGCGTGGAATGTCTTGCGGGCAACGCGCGCTTGCTGAGTCCTTGGGAGGTGGAGATCACCGGTGCCGACGGCGCCACGCAGGTTCTCACCACCCGCAGCATCGTGCTGGCCGCGGGTTCCGTGCCCGTGGTTCCGGAACTCCCGGGCCTCGCCGCCATGCAGCCACTGACCAGCGACACCCTGTGGGGCATCACCCGGCTGCCCCCTCGCCTGCTGGTCCTCGGGGGCGGCCCAATGGGGTGCGAGCTCGCCCAGTGCTTTGCCCGGCTGGGCAGCCAGGTCGTGTTGCTGCAACGCGGACCACGCCTGCTCCCCCGCGAAGATCCGGAGGCCGCTGCACTCGTGAACGAGGCACTGGTGCAGGAGGGGGTGACGGTACTCACCGGGCACCAGGCACTGGAGTGCACGTGGCGTGGGGAACACAAGGTGGTGGTGGCCGAAGGACCCGAGGCGGTCATCGAAATCGCCTTCGACGAGATCCTGTGTGCGCTGGGGCGACGTGCACGCACCATCGGTATGGGGCTTGAAACCCTGGATATCGAGGCAGATGACAGCATCGAGACAGACGCCTTCCTCGCTACTCGCTATCCCAACATCTTCGTGGCAGGCGATGCCGCGGGGCCTTGGCGGCTCACGCCGGTGGCTGCCCATCAAGCCTGGCACGCCACCATCAATGCGCTGTTCGGAGGTCTCTACCGAACACGGCCCGATTACCGGGTGCTGCCGCGTACGCTTTTCACCGATCCCGAAATCGCAAGCGTTGGCCACACCGAGGAGAGCGCGCGAGCGGCGGGACTGGAGTTCGAGATCACCCGGTTGCCACTGGCCGACCTGGATCGGGCCATCACCGAGGGGGACACCCGGGGCTTCGTGAAAGTGCTCACGCCGCCGGGGCGAGATCGTCTGCTCGGTGTAACCATCGTCGGCCGCCACGCCGGCGAGATGCTGGGCGAGTTTGCGCTCGCCATGCGCCACGGCCTCGGCCTGCGCAAGATTCTCGCGACCATTCATGCCTATCCCACGTTTGGCGAAGCCGCAAAGCAGGCCGCGGGAGCGTGGCAACGCGCGCATGCCCCGCAGGGAGTGCTGCGCTGGCTGGCGCGCTACCACACCTGGCGCCGAGGCTAGTCATCAGCCACAGCCGGACTTCAGAAATCGCGCCCGCCTGCCGTTAACCGGAACAAGCACCTGCCCTCAGGCGCAACATTCCGGAACGACCATGGGACAGGCCAGAAATTTCTTCCACGGCATCCAGTATCTGCGCGGGTTCGCCGCACTGGTGGTGGTGCTGGTCCATGCCCGGCATTACTTCAAGCCGGCTGCTGCCAGCTGGCCGGACGTCGGCACTTATTCGGTCGAGATCTTCCTGGTCACCAGTGGCTTCGTGCTCGCACACACGACCGCTGCCTTGCCAGCGACGGGGAATCGCCTGCCCCTCGCAGCTGTCTTCCTGTGGCGGCGTCTGCTGCGCCTGCTGCCCTTCTACTGGGCGGTGCAGTTGATCAACAGCGCCCCCCAGCTACTGGCCTGGATCGAGCGCTCGAGCTCACTGCGGGAGCTTTACTGGAATTTCGATCCACGGCTGCAGGCCTTTGCGCTCGACATGCTGCTCATCCCGCACCCGCATCCTGTTCGAACCGATGCACTCTGGCCGCTGGTGGTGCCCGGCTGGACTCTCAATCTCGAGGCCTGTTTCTACCTCGTCTTCACGCTCTCGCTGCTGGTCCGCCGGGTGAACCTGGAACTCGCCATGCTGATGCTCGTGGGCCTTTTCCTGGTCGGTCAGGTTGACCCGCCCACCTCCGCGGTCATGGGTTTCTATACGCAGGAGCGCATCCTCTGCTTCGCAGTCGGCATCCTCGCCTACCGCTTGATGCAAGGGCGGGAGATGAGCACCCTGTCATTGCTGCCCTGGATCTGTGCGATGATCTCCGCTCTCGGCTTGATGATCGGGGTCGGACTCCATCTGGGGCTCGGTAACGACGCGCGACCGGCCATGGCTGTGACCGCTGGTTTGTTGTTGCTGGTTGCTGCCATGGCGCCGAACTTATTCAAGTCACGGACGCTTGCGCTGCTGGGGGATTCTTCTTACGCCATCTATCTGCTGCACACCGTGGTCGCTTTCCCGCTCGTCCACTGGATGCTGCGAGTCGCTGACCTTGATTACCTGCGTTTCCTGCCAGATGTCGGTTTTCTCAACACCGCTCCGGTGATGTTGTTCCACGTACTGGTGAGCGCATTGGTGGGCATCCTCGGCCACAAGCTGCTGGAGAAGCCCCTGACGGACGGCGCGCGGGCCTTGAGTGCGCGGCTGTTCATCCTGCTGGGTAGCCTTGCGCATCTTTCCTCCAACTTGTCGCCGGCCGGCTCGATTTCCCCACCTGCTCGACCTTTGAGCCCCGTTGGCAAGCGCTGATGAGCCGAGGTTCCGCGCGTTTTGTTCTGGATCTCGGGGCGCTGGGGTACATCAGCTCCATGGGGCTGCATTCGCTGCTGGTCGCGGCAAAGCGGTCCAAGCCAATCCTGTGCGCACGGCCTTGCCATGCAGATCGTCGACCTTAGCGGCATCAGCCGGATCGTCGCCGTGAAGGAGACCCGTCAGGAGGCTTTCGCCGCGGTGCACGAAGCCCGAGGCTGAGTCGGTGACGGGTGGCATCCTCGCTCGATTTCGCAACTCCGTGTTGGTATGGTTGCCACTCCAGGCCAGCAGGCCCTTGAACAGGAGGCAGGCAGCATGCACCCCTACCGTTACGTCAAGGCACTGGCCTGGTCGGGCCCCGTTTTTCTGGTCGGCACGATCCTGTTCTGGGGGGTTCTCGGGCAGAACATTCCGCCTTATTCGACTGCCCTTGATGCCAACACCTTTGCCGGGGAGATTCGGGCGCACGCCACGCAGATCCGCCTCGGCATGGTGTTGCAGATGCCGATCACGGTGCTTTATTTCCTGTGGGGAGTCGCCATCACCGAGGTGATGAAGACCTTGGAGCGCGACAACGACGTGCTTCCCACCCTCCAGCTGTGGGGCGCAGGCTTTACCACCATAGTGGTAATGGTGCCCTGTGCAGCCTGGCTCACGGTCGCCTACCGGCCGGACGCGATGGCACCGCAGACTCTGCAGATTCTCTATGACTTCGGCTGGTTTTTCTTCGATGTCGCCTACACGCTGACCACCCTGCAGATGCTGGCAGCCGGCATCTGTTTCCTGTCCGATACTCGCGCGCAGCCCCTGATTCCGGGCTGGGTCTGCTGGTTCATCATGTTTGTGGGCGTGAGCTTCTTTCTGCTGAGCGTGATGCCGCTTGTCTACTCGGGTCCCTTCTCCCGCAGCGGCGCGCTCAATTACTGGCTGGAATTCACGCTGTTCTTCGCGATGATGTTAGTGCTGTCCATCCATCTCCTGAAAGCAGTCACCCGCCTCCAGCGCGAGTATTACTCGACCCATGCAGCCGAGGATTGACGCCCCGCACGGAGTTGTTCCGACCCGCACCCCGCCGATCTGGACTTTTCTCGCACTCGATTGCGCGAGCTTCGGGGCTTTCTTCCTGGCATTCATGGTCGAGCGCATGGATCAGGTCGAACTGTTCGACCGCTCCGCGCAAAGCCTCGACGCCCGTATCGGCTTTGCCAACGCCTGCATACTGATCACTTCGAGCTGGCTGGTGGCCGCCGCCTGCCAGGCGGGCCTCGCCGGGCGTGTGCCCGCGGCGCGGCGCCTGCTGGCGTGGGCGATGGCGGTGGCCGCCTGCTTCGGGGTGGCCAAGGTTTACGAATACTGGGGCAAGTTGGGTGAGGGAATCACCTTTGCAACGAACGATTTCTTCGTCTTTTATTACGCCCTGACGGGTATCCACCTGGTGCATTATCTGGTTGGCATGGTGATTCTGGGGATTCTGGCGAGCGGACCTGGGGAATTCGGCAAGCCGGCAGAGATTGCCGCGCGTTATCGTGCCTGGCTGACGGGCGGGGCGCTCTACTGGCACATGGTGGATCTACTGTGGATCTTCATCTTCTCGCTGCTCTATCTGGTGGGAGCGAGATGATCGGCGCGGATACCACGGCGCCCCGCCGTGCCTGGCTGTGGCTGCTCGCAATCTCGGCCATCAGCTTCTCCGCCGCGGAATATCTCGGTGAGCGCCACCTGGCGGTGATGGCGATCCTGGGCATCGCCGCCGCCAAGGTGCTGATCATTCTTTATCGCTTCATGGAGCTGGATGCCGCCCCGCGCGGGATCCGGATCTTTTTTCTCTCATGGACCGCGATCTGCGCGGTGCTGCCATTCACTTTGTGGTGGTGGGCGTCGGGTTGATGAAGGAGCGTGCGGTCGTGCACATACGCCGGCGCGCCGACACCCGAACTGGTGTCCCTGCCAGCGGGTTCCGTCTGCCCGAGGAAGCTTTGGCGTCGCGCAGCCGCCTCGGCACCGGGCGCGACTGACCCACGGGGCATCCCGATCTGGGAGCGTGCCGGGAAGCGGACAAAGGCAAAGGCCTGAAGCCGCTCCCTCCACTCGGCCTCAGGCGAGATGGAAAACCGGCAGCTTCTGGCCGTGGCCTTGCTGCACGAAGGAGACCCCGACAGGAGCGCCCATCCTGATGCGTTCGGGCTCGGCGTCGATCAGATTGCTGATCAGGCGCAGATCCGACTGCTCCTCGAGTGTCACCTCCACGACGACGTAAGGGACGCGGCCGACGGCCCCCGGGTGCACTGGATGGGTGACGACGGTCCAGGTGTGGATTCGGCCCCGTCCCGACACGGGCTCCCAGGTATGGCCGTCGTGCTGGCAGTAGGTGCAAAGCGGAGCGGGGTGCCAGCGCAGGCGCCCACACTCCATGCAGCGCTGCATCAGAAGGCGCTCCTCATTGCAGCCCTCCCAGAACGGCTCGCTGCCGTACTCCGGGATTGGACGCGGAAAATCCACCGCGGAGTTCATCCATCGCCTCGCAGGATCAGGGCCGAGCTCGGAACAGCGTTACCGGCGGAAACGAATGCATGGCGAGCGCCCGGTACCTGACAGCGCGCGGTGCCGCGCAACTGGCGCACTGCCTCGATGATGTTCTGCATTCCGTGCATGTAGCCCTCCGAGAGGTTGCCGCCACTCGTATTCATCGGCAGGTCACCGTCGGGCCAGCGGAAGCGCCTGCCGTCGCCAATGAAGTCCTTGCCCTCGCCCCGCTTGCAGAAGCCGAAGTCCTCCAGCGCGATCAGCACCATCGGCGTGAAGTGGTCGTAGATGAACAGCACGTCGATGTCGTCATGCGTGATCCCGGCGTCGCGGAAGAGGTGATCCGCAATCACTGTGGTTTCGCTGCTGGGCGACTCGACGTCCTTGACCATGAAGCGGTTGTTCCAGCCACCACCCCCCATGCCGGCGGCCGCGATCGAGACCGGTTTCTGCCGTAGATTACGCGCGATTTCCGGTGTGGTGACGATGACTGCAGCGCCACCGTCGGTTTCCAGACAGCAATCGAGGAGCCGCAGCGGATCGGCAATCATGCGTGATGCTTGGTGATCCTCGATGGTCATTGGGCGGCCGTACATCATGGCCGCGGGATTGAGGTTGGCGTGATGGCGGCAGATAACGGCGATTTCTCCGAAATGCCGCGACTCTGTGCCATAGAGATGCATGTGCCGCCGCGCCGCCATCGCCACCATCTGCGCGGGACTGAACAACCCATACGGCGCGAGGTAGCTGTAAGGGCCCTGCGCGGTGTCGGTCATCATCGCCTGCCCAAAGCGGGGAGTGCCGCGGCCCGAACGCTCGTTCATCGCACGAAAGGCAATCACCGCGCGCGCCTGGCCAGTGGCCACGGCCATAGCCGCCAGTGTCACGGTGCCCGCCGGCCCGCCACCGCCACCATAGGCGACTTCGCCGAAAAAACGCAGGCGTGGGAGGCCAAGGCAGCGCGCGATCTCGACCGGGTCGTTGTTATCCATCGTGTATTTCGCAATGCCATCAATCTCGGCGGGGCCGAGGCCGGCATCGCACATGGCGGCCGTAATGGATTCGCATGCGAGCTTCAGCTCGCTGCGCCCCGAATCGCGGGAATATTCGGTATGTCCGATGCCGACGATGCAGGCGCGGTCGCTAAGCGTGTTCATGAATTTCTGCTAAGGGTAGTTACCAGGGCTGCACGCGCACCGGCAGCGCACTGTAGCCGTGGATGATGTTCGAGCATACCCGCTGCGCCGGCCCCACCACTTCGATCCTGCGAAAGCGCTTGAGGATCTCCTCCCAGGCGATCTGAAGCTGTAGCTCGGCGAGACGGTAGCCCACGCAATGGTGGGTGCCAAAACCGAAAGACAGGTGGCGCCGCGGCTGGGGCCGGTCGATGATGAAAGCCTCGGGGTCCGGGATCTCGGATTCATCACGATTGCCGGACAAATACCACAGGGCGATGCGATCTCCCTTGCGGATAGTCGCGCCGCCCAGCTCGAAGTCGGCTATCGCGGTGCGCGCCATGTGCGAGATAGGGGTCTGCCAGCGGATGATTTCGGGCACCATGCTTGACACAAGCGTGGGGTTTTCCCGTAGCCGGGCGTACTGCTCGGGATGCCGGTCCAGCGCAACAACGCCGCCGGTCAGGGAATTGCGAGTGGTGTCGTTGCCGCCGACGATGATATTGATGAGGTTGCCGAGAAACTCCGCGGGAGAGAGGTGCTTCGTGCCTTCGGAGTGCACCATCAGCGACAGCAGATCGCCGCGCGGAGGACCCGCCAGACGCTCCTGCCACAGGCCGGCGAAAGTCGTGAAGCACTGCTCGAGCTCCGCACGGCGCGCGTCCCAGCTGTCCACGATGCCGAAGCCGGGCTCGGTCACCGCCACGTCGGACCAGCGGGTCAGGGCTCGGCGCTGCTCCCATGGAAAATCGAACAACGTGGCGAGCACCTGGGTCGTGAGTTCGATCGAGACACGATCGACCCAGTCGAAGGTCTCGCCTATCGGCAGGGCGTCGAGGAGGGCCGCCGCGCGCTCCCGGATGGCATCCGCCATCTCGCGCACGCTGCCACGCGCAACGATGGGGGCAATGGCCTTGCGCTGCGCGGTATGCAGCGGCGGGTCGGTGGACTGGAACATCCGCGCATCCACCCCGTGCGCGCGGAACATCTCGTCATAGCCTAGAACATGCCCTCCCAGCTCGTAGCTGCACGAGACCCGTTCATCGTCGGCGTTGACGGTCACGATGTCCTGGTAGCGGGTGATCGACCAGTACGGACCGTAACGACTGCTGGCGCAATAATGCACGGGGCATTCACGGCGTAGCCGTGCGAGGAATTCTCCGGCGCGATCGGCCGCGTGCAGCCACGGATCGGCCACATCGAATTGCGCCAGCGGCAAGGTGTCGGGATCGGGCAGGGTGGATGGCGCGCGGGACGTGGGTGCTTCGGCGCGCGTTTCTGTATGGGTGCTGCTCATGGACGCTTGCGGCAGGTTTGGAGTTTTACTCACGCTACCCCACGGTCCGGGATTTGCCTAGCCCGAATTTCTCACAGGCAAGAAGTGCATCGGGCTTCTGAAGGGCTCAAACTTCCGGTTTTGGGCCAACGGATGTCCAGATGATGGGCCGACGTCATTTAGCCGGAGAAGTCTCGATGTCGATCCCGAACACCCGTTTCAGGCGCTGCGCTCAAGGCTCATCGCGACCTCAGGGCTTGCCATAATCGGCTGACTCCGAAGCCCGCGCGAAATCGGCCGGCGTATCGAGGTCGAGCAGAACGCTGTCATCTTCCCACGGGACTTCGCGCAAGCCTTCGCCTGCAGCGTGAACCACGGATCTGGCCCCTGTATCTCCGGCAAGCAGCGCAAGTTCGGGCAGACACGCGTGAGCAAAAAGCACGGGATGCCCTCTTCGTCCCGCATGCACCGGCACCACCACGCGGGTTAGTGGATCTCCGGCAAGACTCGCGTGCAGACGCTCGAACAGGGCAAGAGACAC
>Ga0315909_10005803_pt1 | contig 14049 bp, 20 predicted proteins | sample LakEriMetagenome_11_FD_203527 | JGI IMG/M metagenome (GOLD analysis project Ga0315909, IMG submission 203527) | Freshwater fungal communities from buoy surface, Lake Erie, Ohio, United States - Buoy 2 MA125 | ecosystem: Environmental > Aquatic > Freshwater > Lake | place: USA: Lake Erie, Ohio...
AATCAGGGATTGCCTGATGTCTGGATTCATCCAAACAGCCTTCTCGTATGCATCTTGTAGTGATGTGGCTTTACCAGTCTCTAGTAAATCTGCCATATCACCCCGCACAGCATCGAAATGTGCGTTTCCAGCTTGAGAAAACTGCTCTAGTTCTTGACTAGCGCGGGCCTGCTCTTGCTGTTGGATACTATTATGCCACTGTTGTTGAGTTTGCCGCAATTCATTTAATTGTTGCATTAAATATTGAGTTTGCGGGTCAACTTGAGGCGCATTTTGCACCGCTTGCAAATCAATTCCATATTGCTGTGCAAGTTGCTGGAAATATTGCGTTTTGGTAGCAGGGTCTGAATATCTTAGAGTATGGTCTGCTTTTAATAGTGCGCTAATTGCTGTGGGCGCATCTACACCCAATTGCTGCAATGTTTGTTGATAAGGCGCAATTACAGCCTCATAAGCCCTAGCTTTTTGCGCGTGGGTTTTGAATTCTTCCACTCCACGATGAAAGTCAGATTCTCGACGGTTTGCCTCATTGGTCAAAATCCGAACTTCTTCTGGTGTCAATGCCTCGCCACGTTCAGCTTTTAAATATGCCTCTTGCGCAGCAGGTTTCCAGCTTGAGGGCGCTTTAATTGGCTTTGTTTCTTCTGGTGGGGTAACAGGTTCAGGCGCTTTTTCTTTTGCTGCAAATCGTCCAACCTCATCCCTAGCACGTTGCTCTTCTTTTGTCTCTAAGGGTTTATCCTCAGTTACAAGCTCTGGCGTATTGACTACGCTATCAGACTGGGGAATATTTTCCGGCTTTTCTTCAAAAGCAGATTCTAGGGCTGTGCGAAGGTCTGTCATAGGGTTTTCCTAGTGGTTGTAAAAATATTACTTTGAATGCAGTTAGTTGATTGTGAAATTTTTAATAACGTCATACATCCATTGGCATCATGCGAACGCTGCCAATCTTGATAGTTACAGCCGTGCCCGCTGCATCAAACTCAAGTTTGAAGGTTGCGCTGCAATTGGTTACCGCGCCCGATGGAATAACAAACTCTGGACTTGTGAAGAAAAACACGCCATCGCTATCAATTGCGATTTGACTGGCGGTAGATGATCCGTTTATCGCTGCTGCTAATGTTCCGCTAGGGCCACCGATTGATGCCGAGTTGTAAAACTGTAAGTTGCGGATGTTGGCCCCACTGGCCCCACTGATTGAAACCTCCGCTGCCCAACGGTAGGTTTTCCCGACAAAGCTGGGAAGTCGTGCGTTTTGCGCCGTCGAATCTGTCCGCACCGTAAGCGCGGAGCCTGCAACGCTTGGGGTCATGGTTGCGGTAATGTCAAACCCGCGTCCGTCAGAGCGTGACACGCAAGAAATCGCTGGAGCTACGGCCCAAGTTGCCGTTGCATCAACAATCCAACCTGTAGGTGCTGTTCCTGTTGCGGGAGCATTGACAGTGCCGCCAGAATTTGTCCAAGGTGCCCTATCGTGTAAGTCCAAGTTAGCCGTGTTAAATCCGTAGTTGTCAGTAATGCTTGTGACTTTGTTGTCTACTTCCGGTAGCAAATTGACTAAGGCTGTATAAGCTTTTCGACCAATAGCCAATGCACCTTTGCTGTTGTAGTGTACGGTGTCAGATGCTTGGTACATTGATGCCGTACCGTAGCCGTTAGCGTCCGTAGGATTAATAATCGCGTTGTAAGCATCTACAACAACCAACCCTTTGTAAACAGTTGCAGCCCTGCGGATCCATTGATTCACATTTTGCAAGTTTGCATTACGTGCTGCGGTGTAAAAAGCGCCTGCTCCACCGTATGGTGGAATGGTTTTAATGACGCACAAGATATTGCGGCTGGTGATTTGCGCAATGATGGATTGTAGGTTTGCAATGATGGTCGCGTATGCCACATCGCCATTCACATCATTTGTGCCGCCTTGGAAATAAACAACTTGCGGGTTTAGTGCAAAAACATCATCAATTCGCGCCAGCATTTGCGCGGTTGTTTGAGTTGCAACGCCCATATTAGCCACAAAGCGCATGCGCCCACCTAGTAACGCATTTGCCCAAACAAAGTCACCAGCTTGAAATAGTTGATTTTGCGCAACAACAGTGCCGCCAGATGTAGAGCCATCTGAGCCAGCATTCACATAAGAGAATGAAGTGCTACTGATGTAAGTTATGGGTGTATTTAGTGCCTGATACGTGGCATCTGTCATATTGACAATGTTGGCGAACTGTCCATTACGCAGAGCATGCGCTGAGGCAGTGACAACCGTCACTACATTTGATGTGCGACTAATAGATGAAACAGAAAAAGAGCTATTGTTGTATTGAGTTAGGCTGTCACCAAACAATACGGTTCTCAGTCCGTTTTCCCCTGCAATCGAAATTGTTGAACCGTCAGGCCCAAGCAACCCAGTAACATTTCCTAAAGAATCAGTAGAAAAAACTGCTGGTGGTGATTCTGTTAATGCTTGGTTCTTTGGGTGTCCAATTCCCATTACATAATTTTGACGCCCTGTTATATTTGCTGAACCTGCCATAATTTACCCCATTACCGAATTAACGGCGTTAATAATATCCCGCTTAATAGTCGGGTCTGGTTTGCGTTCTGGTGGTTTAATTCGTTCATTTCCAAGTTCTATTAAACCGTGTTGTTTAAGATGTGCGCGATGTGCGGAGCGTGATTGGATATATTCGCCCGTTGCCATTGATTTATATGCTTGAATATCTGGAATGAAATGATGAACCTTTGGAGGTTTGGCGTGCATTTCTTGTTTTAATGCCCACATGCGATCTCCTTCTTCCCCTGAAAGATTCCAGAGTTCTAGCCATTTTTCCTTATCTGTTTTCATAGAAGCATTAATATTTCAATATCTTCTTCATCGTTTGCAATTCTTTGCAATTCTAAGACAATGAGTATCTGTTTAGCAATAAATAGCTGTAATTCGACGTTACGCGCTACTTGTGTGTAATCTATTTTTGGATACTCTTTTTTTACTTGTTCTTTTACCTCTGCTAAAGCTGTAGCGGGCCGCTCTTTTACTAGCTCTATTATTTCCTCTAGCTTTGGCTTTTTCTTGTGCAGCTTTTCCCACTGCTTGTACCAATAACCGTCAGACGTATCCTCCACAATTGGAGGCGCATCGCCTTCTAGCAGTGTTTGGAATAGCGTTAGCATTATCCAGCCATTAGCAGCGAATTAATAGTAAATCTGGTTTGCAATGTCGCGCCATTAGTAAATCCAACACGCATATAGCGCCAGCTTGGTCGGTGGATTATTTCTGCGTATTGGCCACCACCAGTAACAGCCGCTGTTGCTACAGATTTGGCCCTGCGCCAGTTCGTATTATCCCGGCTTACTTCAATCCAAAGCGTTCCGGATTGGTCAGACTCAGCGGATATACGGGCCTCCATCGCATAGGTCGCAGCGTTAGCCATTGCCGTTGCTGTGGCTGTTACGGTCAAGTCTCTAGAAGTTCCAGTAAATGTAGCGTTAGAGGCCAAGACTGTGGAGCTATCGTCGTACCAAATACCAGCACCAGCCGTAAAACCAATCCGAGCTGTTCCAGCGCCACCCGTGATAGTCCCGGACACTGGTTGAGTAGCGGACACCTGAGCGGCCGGGATTGGCTCAGTTGCATATGTTCCCTGCACAAAGCGCCATGACTGCGTGCCAGACGTGCGAGCAGTACAGCGAACTCTAACCCGCCTTAATGCGTTAACAGATAGCTCCCATCCGTAGGCAGGCTGCGCAGAAAGATTGCCTGTAGCCGTTTCGATGGTGTTAGCGTTAGACCGTACAGCCTGAATGCCAAACCAATTTGTATCCCCTGTCGCCTCTAGTGACCCCTCAAATGTGCAGTTAACCGTAGAGAATGTGCCAGTGCAAAACATCATCACGTTAGACGCACGAGAAACATCACCAGATACAGTACCGCCAGCCACTGGTGTTCCAATGGTCGCCTGCACTGCGGTAATGTCGCCTGTAATGTCGGGGTAACTGGCAGGCTTTGAGGAGACCTTTAAGCGCCCCTCCTCATCCATGTTGAATGTGTTTAGATCGCCATCAGCCACAGAAGTGCTATCGCTGTCTCGGCGCTTGCCTAGCATCAATTGACCGGGTGAACCGTCAACAAATGGCGCATTTTGATTGTAAATAGCCCCTACAAGTGTAGTTAGCAAGCTTTGTAAAGCGCTCAGAGTTGCATCAGTAGCAGCACCTGTGGGTAATGGCAGAGATGCCGCATTGACTGGCATTGGATTGGCAGCACTAACCAATGATTCGCCAGAAGCGCCGCCAATATCAATTTGCGTTACTTGGGTAAATACATCGCCGCCACGGTCAATTGCCCGGCTTTTGGTCGGGCCTGTGCCCGTGTTTAAATTCAGGTTATCAGCCATTATTCGCCCTCGTTGATTTCAATAACGCCAATTGCGCGACCATCAGGCCCACGCTCTACCATTCTGCGCTTGGGTCGGTTCATTTGTTGCACAGCGTTTGCAAGCATTTCCATTGCCTGAGTAATGGCTTGCGCTTGAGAATCTACACCTGCAACAGCTTGGGATGCCATTGCTTTAACCTCTTCGCCTACTGCGTTTAATTGCTCTTTTCCATCTACGTCTAGCGTAATAGCTGGTTTTTCAGCGGCTTTCGCGTTCATTGCGGCAATTTCTTTTTTAGTATCATTGTCTTGGTCAATTTTGTACATTTGAACGCGTTCATCACGCTCTTGTAGCTTCAAATCAAACTCACGACGAATGCGCTCCATTTCCACTCGCTCTGCTGCTTTAATTTGTTCCTTTTGAATATCTGCTTGCGCTTGCGCTTGTTTTGTTTGCTCTGCGGCTTGAGCTTTTAATACTTCGGGATCTGGTTGTGGAGGTGCGGGAGGTTTAGGCTCATTCATCTTGGCGATGGTTGTCTCCAACACATTCTCTAATTGCCGCCCACCCTTGAAGGTGCGAACTACGAATTGAAGAACCTCGCCCACCAATGCGCCCATTTCTGGCGCTGCTTGCACCATTGGCACAGCATCACGCAACACAGTACCAAAAGCAGTCATAAACTCTGTACGACTTTGCTTTTCTCCAATTTCATCCATTTCAACTAGAGAATCAGCAGCTACTTCAATGCGAAATGATCTAGCAGGCTCCTGTTTAATTAGTGCAATAGCTTGTTCTGCATATTGCGCATCATCCGTGTTCATAATGCCTGACATTTGAATCAGGCTTTCAGGGCTGTACAAGTCGCACATCATTTGTGCTTTTATTCTTAGCAAATCAGAGCAAAACTGAGCCACTTCGGTTTGCATGCGCTTTAAGCGAAGGCTTGCGTATTGGCTTTTGATTTGCTGGGCTGTTGCAGTCTCGGAGGCCATAGAAGCGCCCCGGATAATGTCTGATAGTCCGGTAACCTCGTAAACCACCTGCTTGGCTTGCTCTCGCGCTGTATAGCAATGATTTAGAGCATTTACTACTTGGTCAAGCGGCAAGAAATCAACCGTGCCTTTTAGCCCACCTTTTTCACCAAAAGCAGCCCAAGAATCTACGCCGATCAAAGTGTTGTTTACACCCTCATTCAACATTCTCGCAATGGCTGGCTGGCTTGCGTCATAAACACCGACAACTTTTAGAGCTTCGGTTAATTTACCAATACGCTGCGTGAGCATATCGATTTCTTCGGCTTGGTCTTGATACAGCGCGTAGTCTGGTACAGGGACTAAAGTATCTGTAGTTTGGGTAGCGAATAGCGGTTTAGGACAAGGCCAGAAGTTATCTAGTCCATAAGGGTCTTCCTTGCTATCCAGTAGCTTGTTATGGCCCTCAGCTACCCAGTAAACCCGCTTATCACCTTTGCTCCATATCTCCCAGACAATGGCTTTTTTTAGACTTTCTTGCTCGGCTTGGCTTGCGCCTGCTTTGCTTAGATCGTCTAATCCAATAGGCTCATGCGCCAATGGAACTTCTTTAAAATCATCGCCAAAGCGCTTCACACCATCGGCGCGTGTCATGTAAATGCGACGGGCTACCCAAGTAACTTCATCCCATGTGCGAGCCGGGGAGCAACGAAAGTCTTTCCAGAATACGTAATCAGTAGGAGTGCATTCATAGGACATGTCAGGCTGTTCGCCCATCACATCCTCAGTAGGCTCTTCAATTACCTCGGCCTCTGCCACTTCCTTGGTTTCAAATCGCACCCAAGCAGTGCCACGCCCCGGCAATAAACGGTCTAATACTGCGTGCTTGTTGGTGTTGTCAAAGTCACCATAATGGTCTATTTCGTACTGCAATGCACGCTCAAGAATGACGGATGCTGTACGAGCTACAGGGTCTTTATCCTTCCATCGGCGCTCTACTTGTGCGCGTGGTGTACGTCCATACAGTGCAGGCAGCATCGTCTGGATGTTTGCCCAGAGAATGTTGTAGCGCTTGCCCGTGTCGCTCCATCCTTGTCGCTCATCACGGTAGCGCTTAACGATCTTATCCCCACGCTTTAGCCACTTCTTATCCTCATCGGCTGCAAGTTTAAGCTCTTGCATCCATCGGCGATGCTCATCTACAGGATTAATTTCTTCAGTTTCTTGTTCCATCATTTATTCCACTCCTGCGCTATCTTTTGCGCTTGATCGTATGTTGTTACAACTTTGCCAGTTGTTTTTCCATCTTGAACAAATGTTAAACAATTAACGCCATGTGTATTCATTACCCCGGCCCATCCGCTTTTCTCGCTAAATAACTCAGCGCGGTATGGTGGATTTGCAAAATGTTTTGCTGGCGTAGGCGTCATTCTCTCTCCTCCCAACATTCCATAAACATTGGGTCGTCAGGGTGAAAAGAATGTAAACCTTTTGCTTCGCATTTACCCTTCAAAAACCCACCGCGCTTGTCATGTTTTACGCGCTCTAGTTTTTTGCATGTGTTGCAATTTTTTTCAACTTGATTGAAATTCTTAACACTTAGTTTTCTAGCCTCTACAGCGTCAGGATGGCATACATAAGAGCCAGATACACTAGGAAGTACAGGCCCAAGAAAAATAGCATCCTCCACCCGCACTTGCTTACCTGTGTAATTGCAAATGTAAACGCCGGGGCTTATTTCAGCGTTTAATATTTTCCTAGATTTAACATCTATCATGGGATTATTCCTGCGGCTACTGCGCCATTAGATGCAAATGGAATGCCGTTTGAATACGTAGATGCGGCGTTTGTAGATATACACAAAGCACCACCAGATAGTGGAAGGCCATTTGTCCAAGTTGTATCAGCGGGTAATCCTGCGGTAGCGTCAACATAACGCAACGCGCCTGCATCAGTGCGCAATAACCCATTTGAATACTCATCACCACCAGCAGCAACAGCGCGATTTAATCCACCACTAGCCGAAGTTAGCACACCGTTTGTAAATGTGTCTGTGGGCTGTATTGCAGCAGTTCCCAACAATACTGCACCGCTAGTGACTGTAAGTGTGCTCATTTTTAAACCTCATATAGTCATTAATGTGAGCTTTGTAGTGATCGTACTGAGATTGCGCAATTTCATTTACTTTATCAATTGGCGTGTCTTTTTCCAGCAAAACCCAAACACCACCGCCTAGCCACGAATCAATCTCAATAAAAATCAGATTACCTGTTGCAGCATGTTTAAGTCTTTTAAACTCCGCTAAAAAGTCAATTTCCATTAAAACCTCTCGCGCTTTGTAGGTGTCTCAGCCCATAGTTTATCTAAACTTTGCGTAATTATGCGCCCATTTTGCCCTTTTATGGCAAATTCTGTAGGTTTTTCTTGGTTTTTCGGTTTATTTTCTTGCATTACTTGGCATCCATATGCAAACCCATCGCTTGGATGTGATGCCCAATTGTGATTTGGTTCACGGCTAAATATGCCTGATTCCTCGTTATATACAAACTCCCAAGCCAATAGACCGTCAATACCTTGTTCGCATTTGGTTTTATGGAAAGCGCATTTTTTAATAACCGTTCTAGCGCTTTCTATTTGGTCTGCTTTGCGAGATTGTGGGACTATGGCTAACTTTTCATGCCCAAAAGCAGCTATAAAGCGCTCTATAGATGTATGCTTGCTTTGGAATGTCTTAGCCCTTGCGTCATGCGGCAACCATATTTTTCCAAGGCAATCTCTACCACCTATGCTATAGAGTTTTTCCCTAATATCTGGTATCCAATCATCAGCATCCATGCCATTGCCTTGGGTATAGTCCACTAGGTTGAAACCACCCGGTACAGCCTGCCAGAACCACCATGCAGTGGTATCCCTGAAACCCAAATCGCTAGAGACTATGATTCTGTCCCCATTAGGGTCATATTCAACACCATCATGAATACGCCCCTCTCGCTCTGCCTGCCCTACCCACTTGGCCAAAATAGCGCCTTGGCTTGAGCCATACACACCATTCCACACATGTTCGGCCTTGTCCTCATCGGCTTCAAAGTCTGCCAGCATATCAGCATAAAGTGGCGTATTTTTGAACCAAGGGTTGTCGTACCAATTAATCATTATGCAGATAGCGTCCTCTCGCTTATCTTTGCGAAAGAACTTATCTACTGCGTCAGTTTTGTATCGAGGATTCCAACTAAACCATAGTTCTGAGCCGGGTTTACGGATGGTAGGCCGCAGCAAGTCTAGGGAGTGCTGGCTTAGTGTTTGGGCCTCTTCTACCCATGCAATATCAAAACCCTCAAGAGATTTAATGTTTGCAGCATTAAAAGATTGCAAACCCTTAAAAATTATCAGGCTACCGTGCGGCCCACGTATCTCTGATTCAAGAATATCAAACTGCGACTCTAGGCCCATGCCTATGATTTTGTCCGTTATCAGTTGTTTAACGGATTCCTTGATGGATATTTGCACCTCCCGCAGACATACTATTCGCTTACCCGTCAGGGCTTGGCAAACTATCTGTTCGGCAAAAAAGTGTGATTTTGCACCCCCCCTTCCACCGTACGCCCCTTTGTAGCGTTTTGGCTGGAGTAATGGGGCTAGTTTTGCAGGTACTTTAAGTTTGAGGATTGACAATCTCGAACTGCACTTTGGTTACGACTTGGAGCGGATTCTTATCGTCACCGGTCAATTCTAGTTTATCGCCGTAGACCTTTGGCAGCATCTTGGAAAGCATCCATTTTCGCGTATCCACCCTCAAGCGGTTACGAGCTACAGCCGTTGCACTTAGGTCGATGGTCTCATCTTCCCCGTTGTGTTTTACCTCTACCTGATACTCGTCGGATATATTTAGTATTTCGTCTGCCAGTTGCAGATAGCCAATTTCCCTTGCTCGCGTGTATTGTGTAAGAAATTCTGGATTTGCTTTTGTCCAATTTAATACTGTCCTAGCTGATTCTCCTACTTTTTCAGCCGCTTTACGCAAACTCAATCCATCCTCCAACAATAGGCATATCTCATTTGCTTTGTCTTGATTGAACATCATTGCACCCCCATGGCTAGCTTTAGCGTCTTTTGCGACTTTGTTTCAATTTGTTGTTTTCAGACATGATTACGCCGCCTCATACATACGGATGCAAATATCCATCAATGCCTCATCCCTGTAATTATAGTCATCAGGGATGTTTAACAACTTTACAGGCTTATCAGACCCAATCATGTATGAAACTGCGTTGTAGTTCTCTGGGTTGACAAATACAACCTCATCAGCCCATTCGACTAACTTCTTGCTGATAGGGATAAGAGCATTCGGGATGTCTGAGCCACAACTGCGGGTATTGTGGCCTTTTGATTGCAGCGCCTGCGCAAGTGTTGGGCTTCTCATTAGCCCTAGGGAGCATACGCAAAGAATGCGCTTGTAGTTTCCCTGCCTCGGATTGTGAATGTATTGCTCTGCCATATCGTTAGACACCCGTAGCAGTTTCAAATGCTTTTTTATTTTGCGCTTTATTCTTATATTTCTCAAGAATAACATTAGGGCATCTAATAGCCCAAATATCTATTGGCAAACCAGATTCAATATAATCTTTGTAATACATAGCTATTGCTGTATTTTCAAAGTAATCTGCAAAATCTTTGCCCCTCTCTATGATGGCTTTGGCGTCTTCCTCTGAAAGACCAAATCTCATGCAACCAAACATTGATTTTGTAAATTGCTCTAAATTCATTATCCACCTCGGGTTTTCCGTGATAGTTAATTATATGCATTTAATGCATTTCTGTTTTTTTGCTTCTAATTTACGTTTAAAACTTACATGAGGCTTAGGTTTAAACAAATCATTTATACGTTGCATTGTTTCTATTGATTTGCGTTTTTCTTCTGCATCATATATAAAATGGTTCACATCGCTTGGAATATCATCTTCTGCTACCAAAGAAATATTGCTAGGCCCGAAACCAGCAGCTGCTAAAAAATCGTTTTGATTTAAAAATTCGTTTACTTCGTCTTTGCTTGCACGAAAATCCCAACAACTGAAACCTTTTGCAATACACAGTGCAGTGTTTGATTCTTTGTTGTAAAGATATAACCTATTGTTTGCCATGTTTATTCCTTTTATTGATTAAGCTGGGCAGCAGCAATAAGTTAGCACGCTTACAAACGCTACTGCGCATTCCAGCTTATGGTTAGAGACTTTGCAGGGACTTACTGCGCATGCCCAGATACTTGGAATCTCTACCCATAAGCTAAAAGTGTGGGGCAAGATGTGAGCAGTCATGGTTCGTTGCTCACCCACGGCCTAAAAACACTGTTTTCAATGTGTTTAGGTTGAACCACTAAGGTTTCCAGTTATTCCCCCACATGGGAAACTCCACGGGACATATTTCTATGTTTCGGCTATTAAAGCCTCATCAGCCGTAGTAATTTGACAGTGCCAGCACTATGCCGCTGGGCGCATATATCTCGACTCTCCGGGTTTTGGTGCACCGCCGCCCTTCCTAGTAATATGCTTCACGTTGTTGGGTGCCGAGAACCCCCAGCATTGCCCTTACCATCATCAAAGCGTGCAGGGCTTGATACCTGCTATCTTTGTTTGAGCATTCGTTACATGGATTCGAACCACGCTCAAATGGTTGCGTTTCCTTCAACGCCGCCGCTTTGATGATAGTGCTGGTTACGCCTCCAGCGCTGTCGTTTCGTCTCAGCCGTTTATATGCACGTTCTAGCTTTGCAACTAAAGCCGCTATTGCCAAAAATTAAACTACATTGTAGCACTAATTCCAAGCGCCCAAACACTATTTACCACAGGTTTTACAAATTTAGGTTTTCTAGCTGGCTTGTCTGATGCATTCTGGTGTATCTTGTTTTGCCAGTCAGGTACGCTTGCATAAACCTTACGCGCTCCACGGTTATCTACTGTTGCCAATCCTAGCTTTACAGCCCTGCGAAGGTATGTCGATGTGTTTGTCGGGTCTAGTATGCCCATATGCATGGCAACGTGGCTGTATTGGCTTGGGCCTTCGCTGTCTAATATTTTCATGGCTGCAATTATTCTCTTACCTACTGGCCTCATTTAGAAATATTCCTTATGCTCGCGTAATAGTCTCAAAGAGCGTTCGTCGTGGTTTTCCCACAATTGCAGTCCTCTAGCCCTTAGATTTTCTTCTACTTCATTAAGACATTTTTTGCCAAAGTTAGGCCACTTGCGCATCTCACTACGGCTAAACATGCATAAATGACGAACTGTGTAAGGCGGCTCAATATCGTACATTCCAGTACCTGCAGAACGGTCAAAACTAGCAAGTTCTGCTCGTATGACGTTTGCGGCTCTTGTGGACAAGTCTGCTAAAAATATCTCTATCGGAAAGTCTAACGGGTGAATCTTGCGAAGTTGCGGGGCCTCCATTTTTTGGATGCCCTTTTCTTTTATAGCTTCAATAATAGGGCCAGCACCTCCAGCATCAGAATCCAGCCCGAGGAATTCATTAATTTTCGCCAAATCTACGCACGCAGCCTCAAACATGCGTTTATGTGCATCATCGCCTCTTGCCATACCTGCAAAAAATGCAGATTGAATTACAGGGTCACCGCTGTATGCTCTTGCATGTTTCGGGTATGTTTTCTCTAACCATTCAATGAATTTTTGATAATCGCTCATTTAATTGCCTTTAGTGTTGATTAAAAGTGCCGGGGTCTTACGATATACGCGCCCCCGGCAGCACGCTCAACGCGGAAGGAGGGAATTGCAACCCGTAAACCGCTTCGTAAGTTGTTTAGATTTTAACTCTTTTATGGCTTGTAATCTAGCACTGCTTTCATTGCAGCCTCTGAAATATCATATTTACTAGACTCTGTCCACCAGCTCGGATACATATCGCCCATGTCTTTTCTAAATTGCTCAATAATTTCCAATTGCTTTTTTGTATATGGATTTGCAGTATTTAGCCGCATTTTTACCGCCTCACCTATCGCATTCTCCATTGCTTGCCTAGCTACCATCATTGCCGCCACCATTGGGGCAGTGGCTGGCGTTACATCGTATTCATAGCGCCCACCGTCACTATATGCGTAAGTAAGCCTAAACGTACCAACTTTCATCTGGTCTAAGTGAGCATCATGCCATTGCGATATGAATGGTACGTATTTTCGGCCTACTTTTTTATACAGTGTTTCGGTTTCTTTTTCCATTTACTTCTCCAGTTGATCTAACGCCCACCTAGCGGCCTTTTGGTCTTTTTCCTTGCTGTTGTAGCTTTCCTCTATCTTGCGCCATTCTGCCTTTTGTCGCTCATGGGCCGCATTAAACGCCCTTCGCTTTTCTGCCAGTGGTGCGCCTGACTGGTCATACCAAGTATGGCATGGCTCACAAGCCCAAACGGTCATAAAGTCGTGCTGCTTTATGGCCTTACCCTTACCCTCATTCTGGTGCGCTGCTACTGTTGTAGCGCCGTATGTTGTTTGACAGTTATGCACAGCAAGCATTAGGCATTTTTGACCTCGCGCCATGTCTAGCAGGTGCGGATTGCGTTGGCGTGGGTTTTTAAGGTACATATTCCGTTTTTGATCTAGCGGTCATTTATTTAAACAGTCTTTTTCTCCGCACCAGATTTTTTCAAGCATAGGTTTTATGCCACCACTCCAATCTTGTTCGCCAGCTATTCCAGCCGCTTTGTAGGCAATAAGGCCCAATCCGATAAACCAACAAACAATCAATATAAAAACAAAACTAATAAAAAAACTAACAAATTTTCCCAGCATATTTACTCCTGTTGTAAATCATAAAAATCACCGCATCACTTTATCTTGATTCCTGTTATTTGCGCTTTGTGTGCGCCATATCTCTATCCTTGCCTGCGCACCTATTAAATCCCATTTCAATTTTTCTTCCACCTCTACCGCTGCTTTTAAACCATCTAGCAGCAATAAATACTCTGGGTGGCTGTATGCATATTGCTCTCTTGCATTAGCGGCTTTATCGGTGCATTGGGCCATCAAAATAGCTTTTTTTGACTTTCTGAACTCTTCTAAATACACCCGTTCAGCTTTGGCAGCGGCAAACCTACCTGCATTTGCCAAAACATAGTCAACAGCTTTGTTTGGGTCTTTTAGTTCTTTCATTGTCTAATGGCAGCGGATTCTTCGATTAGGATTTTTGGCATTTATTTCTCCAACTCATCGCGTGCGCGTGTAATACGCGAATGTGCTACTTCAATTAAAAGCCTGTACTCAATGTGCGTTTGATCGTCGTGTTTTGCCTCTGATGCAGACAAAAATTCATCCACAGAGCCACGGAAACAACCCCTAGTTACCTCTAAAGTGTTGTCTTTGGTGTTGTAAACGGTAAAAGTTCCGTTGTCTGTGCCTACACCTGTGGCCCAAAAAATTAGGCCTCTGCCGGACACCTGAGCGTCGCCGTACACCCGAGCGTTGCCGTACACCTGAGCGTTGCCGGACACCCGAGCGTTGCCGTACACCTGAGCGTCGCCGTACACCTGAGCGTCGCCGGACACCTGAGCGTCGCCGTACACCCGAGCGTTGCCGTACACCTGAGCGTCGCCGTACACCTGAGCGTCGCCGTACACCCAAGCGTCGCCGGACACCCAAGCGTCGCCGGACGCATCTAAAGATTTTTCACTTTCGATATAGCCACCCAATGCGCCGGGACTAA
>Ga0315909_10005804_pt1 | contig 14047 bp, 5 predicted proteins | sample LakEriMetagenome_11_FD_203527 | JGI IMG/M metagenome (GOLD analysis project Ga0315909, IMG submission 203527) | Freshwater fungal communities from buoy surface, Lake Erie, Ohio, United States - Buoy 2 MA125 | ecosystem: Environmental > Aquatic > Freshwater > Lake | place: USA: Lake Erie, Ohio...
TCATTTTTTAGCTATTATCCAGAGTGGATTACAAATGCAGAAGAGCTGATTTATACTTGGGTAAATGGACAGCTATACAAACACGACAACACGACAAACTATTCTAATTTTTACGGAACCCAATATGAGGCGTATTTAACTTGCGTGTTTAATCCAGCTATCCACGTCAAGAAGTCTTGGAATAGCCTAATGGAAATAGCTGACACTATTTGGATAGTTCCTAGTATGTATACCAATACCTACTCTTATGGAACGACAAAACAGCAAAGTAGCCTAGTGGAGGCTGAATTTCAACTGCTAGAAGGCAACCCTTCGGCTTCTATAAAAAGGGATGCTAATTCAAGCGGTGGGAAGATAAACGGGAATTTTATGAAGGGCAATTGGTTAGTAGTAAAATTTCAAAAAACAAGTGCGAATAATTTAGTAAATTTGAGTGAAGTTTCGGCTAGGTTTACCGACTCACCTTTAACAGTAAAATAAGAAAAAATGGAACCAGCTACTTTAATGGCAATAGCAGGCGGCGCAAAAGCTCTTGGGGGGCTTGCTCAAACAATTTTCAGTGGAGAAAGAAGAGCGCAAAAAAAACTTGAGAGCGAAATTGAGGGTATTAAATTCCCAAGTATTCTTGAGTATTACGAGCAAGCTAAACAACGGTATGGAGTTTCTCCAACACAAACCGCATTGTATAAAAGACAAATGCAGAACATTCAGCGCGCGGGCGCAACTAGCCTTGCTGGAGCAGGGGGAGCAAGAGGCAGAATGGCAGCAACTCCAGCTATTGCTCGTTCATTATCAGATGCAACTCTTGCAGCGGAAGTGGCTGCGGAAGGGCAACAAGAAAGAAGATTTGGGGCGCTTGGTTCTGCTGCTCAAATGAAAACGCAAGCTGAACTTGCAAAACAAAATCAAAGAATTAGTGCTGCTGCTGCGAAAGCTGCGGGAGCAGCTGCTATTAAAAGAGCTGGGCTTACAAATATTTTTGGAGGCCTTACCGACATTGCTTCTGCGCTTGGTGAAGAAGAAGAAAATACTGGTGTTCGTAATCGTAATTTGTATAAGAATAGTCCAAGGCTTGCTGGCAGAGAGGCTGTTGGCACGCTTCCAAGAACAAGAGCGGGTTTAGGTGGATAAAAAAAAATAATCAATGGTTCCAATTTCACCACAAGCATATAGTGCAGAAGCGGTAGTCTTTGACACAAGACCATTAGCAGCATTGCAGCAAAAGTTAGCCGCCAAGAAAGCTGCTAAAGATGAAGCGCTAGATAAATATTTTTTAGATTTAAAAAATAAAATTAATCCTGCCGGAATGAGAACGCAGGATTTACCAGAATGGAACAAAGAACTTGAGAATTGGATTAGCAATGGCGTAATGAATAGAAAAGAAATTGCTAAAGGGGGTATGGCCCAGCAAGAATACTTGCTAAAGTATCAAAATCTTTTATCTAAGGTTGAGCAGTCAAAGCAGATGGGAAAATTTCAATCTGATTTAGAAAGCAAAAAACAGGAAGGTAAAATTGATGAAGATGACTTCCCCCTACTTGATTCTATTCGTCTTTCAATATATAATCCTCAGCATTATAAAAATGCAGAAACATTAACTCCATACTCAATGGGGGATTTTTCTGAAAATATTCCTACATGGGATATAGGAAAATCAAAACAATTCTACGTTGACTTTGCAAGAGCAGGAGCAAAGCCAGCGGAAAAGATTAACGAGAAAACTATATATAATCCAAATACAAGATCATATACTACCACATATGAAGAAGTTTATAGCCTTCCTCAATTAACAGAAATGGCTATTAAAGGAGGTGCTGCAATAACTTCTGATAAAAGTGGATACAAGACGCACAAAAAAATTCTTGAAGAAGGAGAACGCCAAATTCCTTCAGAAAGATTTATAGATTACGCAAAAGCGTATAGCAAAATTGCCCCAAATGATATTATGGACACTCCTGAAAAGGCTGCCGCTGCGGGTATTGTGTTAAATAATTCAGGTGTTATTGATAGGAAGACAGAAACGGATATCAAAAGAGAGCCTCCGCAAATAGGTGGTTTCGGCTTTGGATACGGGTATCCTTTTGGTGTTGGCATTGAGGGAAATGCTCTTGATGAGATAACAAATGTTGTGGGTGTTAAAAAAGGCGTTGTTGTTAAAGATGGTGTTGCAAATATTAATGGTGTTCCTTATAGTGGTAAAATAGTTATGCTAGGTAATGAGATACCCGAATCCGTAAGATCTCCATTAAAAAGCATAGGATATAAGTTTTCTGATGCAGAACAAGTTGATGTAAATATGGTAGATGGAAAGATTGAATCCATACAAGCTCTTGGAAGGACAAGTTCGGGAGTGCCAGCAAAACGTAAGAGTGTAGTTAGTAGGAGTATGATGGAAAACGCGCAACTTAAATTTAGCACAGAACCACAAAAAGGCCCTCAAATGCAATTTGGACAAGGACTGTCTCCTAAAACGCCTGCATTTACTTTTCCCGGTGGTAAGCCTATAAAATTTTAATTAATGATTCAGAATAAAATATACGATTTTTTAAAGGCAAACAAGCTGACTGATAAAGATCAGCAGACATTTTTGAAAGATTATTCTGATTCTGCAAAGGCAAAAGAGTTATACGGTTTTTTTCAAGCGAATAAATTAACGGATAAAGATTTTAATTCTTTTTACGATACATATTTAAAAAAAAAAGATTCGGAGATTCCTTCAAAAGATGGTGGCAAAGATGGTACTTCAGAAGTCCCATTGGTTTCAGAAAAACCCTCTAAAGGATTTGAAGGCTTAAAGCCAGCGAAGATACAGCCGATTAAGGTAGAGGTTCCAAAGCAGTTAAGAGAAGAAGAGGTTAAGATACCAAAGCAACTTGCTGGTGCAAAAGTAACAGATGAAGGACAGACTTATGTTTCGAATTTAGTGTCTTCCCTTAATAGAGGGTTTTATTCAAATCTTATTGGTAATCCTTTAAAAGGTTTTTCTACTATTATTAAGGAAGGTACTTCGGCTATGACCGGAGGAAGAGTAAAAGAAGGGCCAGTTAGTGACTTTTTAGACAAGTTTGCTGATAAGTATAATAAAGCAATTGTAGAATTAAACCCACAAGACAAAGAATTTCAGGGAAGTTTATCGGATCAATTTGGACAAGCATTAGGACAAGTAGGTTCTTTGGTTTTTACAAGTGGTGTGGGTGTTGGGGGAAGAGGTGCCGCAATAGCAGAACAGGCAATTCCCAAGGCAGTAACAGCAGCAGCTCCCAAAACAATCGCAGGTAAGATTGCCACTAAAGCAGCTCCAGCCGTAGAAGGCGTTAAGAAGTTGGCAAAAGAGATAGCTACCCCTGCATCTGTTAGCGCAGGTCTTACAGTTGGTCAATCAGAATTTGACAGAGCTAAACAAAAAGGTGCATCAGACGAACAAGCCTTTGAAGCATTTTACAAAAATGCAATTGTGGGTTCTGTTTTAGAGAAAATACCTGTAATGCAATTCCTAAATAGATTTAATAAAGCTACTTCAGGTGGTTTTATTAATTACTTAAAGACTAAGGGTGTTGCGGGAATAACTGGTGGTTTGGAAGAAGCGGTTACAGAAGTATTACAGCAAGTATACGCCAATAAGACGGCGCAAGATATTTATAATGTTAATCAAAACATATTTGAAGGGCTTACGGAATCAGGAGGTATTGGATTTGGTGTAGGCTTCCTGCTTAACGCAATGGGAGCGCAAGCGAAAATTTTAAGACAGCAAGGAAGAGAAGAGGACGCACAAGCCTTAGAAAACCAAGAGAAAGAGTTTAGGGCAAGAACGGAGGGCGCTCCTCCCGCAGGTGAACCGCCAGCCCCTCCGGCGGCAGCTCCTGTAACCGAAGAAGCTGTTGTAGCACCACAAGTTCCCCAGACAGAAGAAACATTAAATAGATATCTGTCAACTTATAGAAGACAACTAGCGGAACGTAGAAAAGAATTGACAGAGCAAGGCGTTGAAGATGTTGAAGCTGATGAGCAAGTGCAAAATATCAAGTCTAAGATTGGTAGTACGCAAGAGCGTATGGCTAAGTTGGGGGAAGTCGCGCCTGTTAAAGAAGAAGCTGTAAGAGCGGGAGAAGTAGCGGAAGCGCCTAAAGCGGCACCACAAGTTCCCGCACCTGTAGTGGATTTTAATAAAAATTCTGACAAGGAATTGGAAGAAAAAATGGCTTCTCTTGAAGGAGACGAATCTAAAAGACAAGAATACAATGCCATTGAAAAAGAAATGGAGAAAAGGGAAAGAGCCTCTGTATTTAATGTTCCTTTAGAAAAAGTTCCAGAAGCTATAAACGTGCTGATAAAAAAAGAAAAAGAAATGCCTTATGGCTACGGCACATTTATTGATATGCAGGATGCTAGAGAAACAAGACAAATTGCTGAAAAATATTTAAACGCAAAGAATTTAACTGATTCTGAATTAAGAGAAGATTTTGTTTCCGCTTTAAGAGGAAATCCAACAAGTTGGTATGCTGACGGATTAAAGTTAAGAGAGTCTTTAAAAGAGTCTACTAATAGAAAAATTGATACAAAAAAATTAATTGATCAGGCGATTAAAGTATACACCGATGCGGGGTATGATTTTGAAACAGCAAGGAATACAGTTGCTTTAATGTTAAAACCTGTATTTGAAGGCGCTGTAAAAGAAGCTGCACCACAAGTTCCCGCAACACCTAGAATACCTAAAGAAAGAGCAGCTCAATTAAGAGAGCAAATTAAAGTTGAGGAGGTCGGGGAAGAAGTGGCACCACAAGTTCCCGTAACACCCGCAAAAGCAGAAGTAGTAAGCATAGACGAAAAAGAAACCATTCGTCAAATGAAGCCATTTACAGATGAAATGGCAAACATAGAAAGAGAGTTTGAAAACAGAGGATTAAAGATAGATACTGATTATGATAACGAAATTATTGTAACAGATAGACAAGGTAATATCCTAGATCCGGAAGAAATACCTTCAGATATAGCAAATCTTGCAGCGGCTTACGAACGAGCAACAATGAAGCTAGGAGAGTTTGACCAAGTAGCAAGAGAGAAGGCGTTAGCTGAATCAAGAAAAGTAGAAGAGGTTGCCGGGGAAGAAGTGAAAGCACCAGAACTTCCTGAAACACCAAAAGAAGAAATTTCAGAAGATGTAGAACTATCAAACCTTCTTAAAAAATACGATGAAGGTGATATAGTTACATTTAATGATTTAGTAGATGAAATAGAAGCTCTTGAGAGATTAAATCTTCAAGATGCTGTAGACGAATACAGGAGAGAACAAGAAGAAGATTATAGACTTGCAGGAAGAGGGGATATGGACGCTGCCGAGCGGCGGTTTATGCAAAAAGTTCAAGATGAATTTGCCGTAATTGAACAAGAGAAAATAGATGAAAAAAACAGTAAAAATTTTTGGGCCGAGCTTATGAAGTCAGGGTTTTCTTGGGGGCAGTATGGCGGCAAAAGTTCAGACACCTACTATATAAAAAACAAAGAAGGTAAAATTGTAAAAGAGATTAAGATAGGAGGAAATCCTTCTGCCGCGCAAAGGGAGATATATAAGTGGATAGATTCTCAAGCGGGTACTAAAGTGTTAGAAGCCGCAGACAGAATGAGTCCTCCATCAGAAGAAGAAGTTCGTATATCAAAAGAAATTAATATAAAAGAAGATGAAATCCCAAGAGTTAAAAAAGCCAGCACTAAGCGTTCACGAAAATCTAAAAACATTGCAAAGGCTATCGAATCTGAAGCAGCGGATGTTGAAAGTAGCGGCGATGCAGAAAGAGCAGCCGATGTCGTTGCTACCATTGAAGGAGCAGAAAAAGCTATTTTAGAGGACAAGCCCGTTGATACAAGGTTTGAAGATAAGTATGGAATGTCTGAAATTGAATTGGCAAGAGAGTATGATTCAAGACAAGGCAAAGTAGATATTTTTACTATTTACGAATCCTTGTCTGACAAAAAAATAGACAGAGGAGCAGAAGTTGAATTTATTTCAAGTTTCTTAAATGCACTTAATTCTGAAGGATTTAAATTGAAGAAGCCCTTAGAATTGGATTTTGGAGTAGTTGTCAATACCACAAGTTCCCCCGCAAAAAAATTAAAAAAAGAAGGCTTTGATTCCTTAGAAAAGATTGTAAGCAAAGACGATATTAGGCCAATCTTTCAATCCGTATTCTTTGATAAAGGAAATTTAGTTGCTACAGATGCGCATACGCTTGTTGTTATAAAGAAAAAAGAAAGTGATTCCGATATTATTAAAAATGCTAAAGAGAAGTTAATAAAGTCTTACAGCAAAACTGTAGGCGAAAAAGAAGCTACAAGGTTTGCTAATGAGAAATATGCGCCATTAGAAAAAAGTGGATTAGAAGGAAAGCTTATTAATCAAAAAACAGGCGAAATCACGGATGGAAAGTTCCCAGACTATCAAGCGATTATACCTCAAGACTTCCCGCTGACACAATCATTACCAATACAAGACATAATAGATCTTACTAACGGAGCTATAGAAGGACTAAAAAGCGCTTCAAAGACTAGGATGGCTATTATGTTTAATGTGACTGGAGATACCGAAGTTAAATTAGGCATTAACCCATCCTTTTTACTAAAAACACTTCAAGCTCTTCAAGCTAACGGAGCAAAGAGTATTAAAATGGGATTTGGTGGCCCGACAAAGGCTATTACAATTAAAGCAGATAATGGCGATATGGGATTAGTTATGCCATTAATGATTAATGAAGATGATTTAAAAATAAATATTACCGATGCAAAGCCTTTAACCGTAAAGAAGGCCAAAGTGGGTGACGCGGTAAGAAAACTTGCCGAAAAAGCCCGTGAAGGTAAAATCAACAAGCCCGGAACAGCCAGAGCTAGCACAGGCTTTGATGCCGTCTGGGATGCAGCCCTCGAAGTAGTAGCCACCTCTCTTGAGGCGGGCGCTAGCGTAGCTGACGCTATAGAAGCAGGACTGAAATATGTCAAGTCAACGGGTTGGTACAAAAAGGTAAAGAACAAAGAAGAGTTTGATCAACAATTTAAGGACGTATTAAATCAAGAGTATGCCGTTCAAGTCGAAGCAGCAGGTGAAATACCTGTACAGCCAGAAGCCGGAGTTAGCGAAGAAGTGGAGGCAGGAGTTCCCCCAGCAAGACCTAAAAAACCTTCCAAAGAAGGTGAAGGTGAAGGTCGTAAAGAAGAAAGACGATTTACGGAAAAATTAATTGAGACCTCCGATCTTTTAGCCGCTATAAAAAAAGGCGTTGCTCCAACCCTAGAGTATGTAAGGCAAACTAATGCTATGACTGTTCAGGAAGCTGAGCAAATAATAAATGTGTTAGGGGAAGATAAGGCTTATAGTGCAATGAAGAATGAGGATACTAAAGGGGCAATTAGAGTAGTGCTTGGACAAGTCCTTATAAAGAGATACAACAAGCTTGCAAAGGAAGCCAAGACAAAAGAAGAAAAGGATTTATACGTTGATACAACCATAGATATTGCAGAATATGTAACCATTAAACTTGCTACTGAGGCTGGACAAACTATACAGGCTTTTTCTTTATGGGATAAATTAACTCCTGAAGCTCAGCTTATATATGCCGCTCGTCAAAAAAAGAAATCGGCCAGAAGAAATATAAGCAAGGCTAAAAATGATGTTAATGTAATTAAAGAAAAATTTGACAAGGCTAACGAAGAGGCGGTTAAAGAGATATTAAAAACCGAAGAAGTTTCTAATACTATAAAAAAGGATTCTCAGGAAGGAGTACAAAAAGCAAAAAATAGGGCAAACAAGGCAAGACAGAAAAGAGCTGATATTATTAATAAGTACAAGGGGAAAGGCGGCATCACTCTTACTACTGGTGGATTAACCAAGGAGGGGATTGAGTTTGTCGGGGAAGTTGCGGTTACTTATATTGAAGAAGGATTGGCCGAAGTTCAAGCTATAGTGGAAAAAGTTCTTGCTGATATAAAACTAATAAGCGGCTCTTCCCCCAACAAAAAAGTAGAAACAGAGGTATTAGAAATAGTAGACAAAAAATTAGCCGAGTCAGATATAGCTATGGTAAAGTCCGTAAAGGACAAGAAATTAAGAATAGATGAAATAGCTATTCAGCACTTTACTTCAAAAGATAAGGTTAAAAAAGAATTAGCCCAGAAGTTTATTGAGCAGGCTGATATGAGCGAAAGTAATGCAGAAGCGTTAGCTAAAAGATTTGAAGAGGCCTTTGACAGAGTGGTTAGCAGAAAGAAGGCTGAGATACTTGCGAAGAATAAAAAAAGATTTGAAAGGGTTAGAAAAGCGGTAAACGAACAAGCTGCTATAAAAGCTGAACCGAAGACATTACAGGATGATATCATAAAATACTCAAATCTTGGAGCCTTTGATACCGAAGATATGCTTGATTATCTTTCAGATAAATTTAAGCTTGGCCAATTAACCAAAGAACAAGCCGCTAAGATTAAGGAGCTTGCTGAAAAAATTCAAACCGCGCCCGAGGGAACACCAAAAAGAGAAGCAACCGAAGACTTGTTAGCTTATCAGGCGAATCTAAACGGTGGAAACTGGGGGGAAGTAGCTCAAGGAATTTGGTACGCCAATATTCTTTCGGGATATAGAACGCACGAAAAGAACATAGTTTCAACCTTTATCAACTCTTGGGTTGATCTTGGCGCCGAAATAATAGGAGATCCAAAATCTGCCCCGTACTTAATTGCGGGGTACATACAAGGTGTTAAAAAAAGAGGGGTACTTGAGGCAGCGAGAACACTTGCTACAGGGCGGTCTCCAATTCACGTTGCCAAAATTGAAGTGCCAGATATCCTTGAAAGAAAAACATTTATTGGAGGGGGTTATAATCCAGCAAATTGGTTTAAATATGTAGCCAGAACAATGAAGGCAGAGGACGTTCTTTCGTTTCAGGGATTAAAAGAGGCGAGAGCGTATCAACTTGCAAGAAAGGAGGCATCAAAGCTTGGTTTTAACACTTGGTCTGGAAGTGGCTGGAAGAAGGTTAATGAACTTCTTTTTAATACAGCAGAAAGATATGAGGTGGCGGCAGCGCAAGCTGAATCTGAAGGACTTAAGCCGAATACAAAAAATTGGAAAAGAAGGATATATGAATTAATGGAAAATAGTAGGCCTACTCAAATGACTGAAGATGCTTACAATTTTGCAGCGCACGGAACTTTTAATTACGAGTCTGATGGCACGCTTGGCGCTTTTACAAATGCTGTTTCAAAGGCGCTTGACGTAAAAGTTGGAGGTATTCAACCCGGGCGTTTTGTGGTTCCTTTTACTCGTATTATTACTAATGTGGTAAATAATGGACTAGATTATAGTCCCGTGGGCTTAATAAGAGTGGCTAAGGGCGCAAGAGGATTTAAGTCATTTGACGAAATAAGCCTTACGAAGGGCGCTTATAAGCCATTAACGCCAGAGCAAAGAAGAATTGTGGCCGTTAAAGCCGCTATAGGAATCTCTTTTGCCGCTATCTTTCAATATATGGCAGAAACAGGGCAAATACAAATATCTGGGGAAGGGCCAGAGGATGAAAAAAAGAAAGCACAATTAAGAGAAAGTGGGTGGCAGGCTTATTCAATTAAGATTGGGGATAAGTGGTACTCTTATATGCTAACTCCGCTTGCTATAGTACTTGGTATGCTTGGAAACTTTAATGATGCTGCAAAGTATGGCAAAGACGATGAGAAAACTTTATTGAGAAGATTAAATGTGGCTGCGCTAAAGTTTGGGGGCATGATTGCGGATATGACGTGGATTAATTCTGCGGGAACATTTTTAGGAGCATTTGTAGAGCCTAAAATTTCTGAACAACAAAGAAGCGTAGAAAAAGCCCTGAGTGGGATGGCGAGAGGCTTTGTTCCTTTTTCGCAGATGACCTCACAGGCAACACAAGCTTATAATAGTATATTCCAAGTGCCTGCAAAACAAGTAAATAACTCTTGGGAAGCTCTTTATCAAGATTTGCCGATAGCCAGAAATTCCCTCAACGATAAAATAAATGCTCTTGGAGAACCCGTAATAAAGGATATTGATATTATGGTTTCGCGGGAAAAATCTAACCCTGTTTGGAGGTTTCTAACCGAAAAGCAAGGATGGGTAGCCCCCTTGAGCAAGAAAACAATCTTTGTTTTTGATGACAAGTTAAGGCAAGATAGGCCTTTAACGGATAATGAATTTTATGAATTATCTAAATTAAGGGGTTTTATAATTAAAGAAAATATAAAAAAGATTTTAGCTGAAGGTTACCCCGTATTAAGGGATGGTGCAATTACTTATGTGCTAGGAGAAGATATGACTTCAACGGAATTAAATAATATATTATCTAAGAGAATAGAGCCGATGGCCACAAAAGAAGCAAAAGCAAAAATATTTGGCGTTGATTATTCCGAAATGGAAAAAGATGAACTGAAGGCGGAATTAACAGAATTAGAAAAAGAATATTGGGGTTTAAATGATAATTAACCACGTTTTCCCAAGCAAAATTTTAGTAACTTTGATTAACAATTTAACATATTAAGAGATGCCGTTAACACCTAATTTTAGCACCTCACAACAGGCAGGACTTCCCTCTGACGTAGTAGTAACAGATACCTCTACTGGATCAGATGTAGCTATAGTAGCAAGAAGAGTTTATTTAGTTAATTATGCGGGGGAATATGTGGTAGCCGATGGAACCACTACAGACTATACGCCTTGGCCACTTGCGCAAACTTCTATCTCAATAGATTGCCTTACGCAGGATACAGCTTTAACCGTCACCGTGAACTGGGTTGATGCAGGAGGCGTGACGCTTTATACCAAGACTTCCCTCGCAGGCTTCACCTTATATAACGAATCATTTTATTATTCTCTCACACAAGGTCAAGCGGCTGTTGGAAACCCTTCTTATATCTTGCAGGATAATGCGTACTTCCAGAACAAGAGTAAGCTCCGTTGTCTAATTGATAGTGGAAACCAAGCTGTAACGCTCGGCTACGACATTACATCAGCTCAAGAGTGTTATGACCTTGCAACCTATATGGTGACTAACCAAAATTTATACTTCTAAGATGGCTCTTACAGTTGCAGACATACTAAACATTGCCCGCATATCTCAATATATCGCAACGATAGATATTGAGAAGGGTAAGTTTTTCGGCAGAAGAATAGCTCCGGAGACGCCGCAGATTCTTTACAATGAAAGAAAAGCGGTAGAGTGGCAGTACAATTTAGATCCTGCCGACACTTCCCTGACAGAAACATCAAACTATCTGTATTCACTTTGTCGCGGATACAACCTGCAAGCTCAACAAATAGCAGGAACAGGTGGAACTATTAGTCCGGTTAATCCTTCTCAAATACCAACCCCTTACGACTTTGAAGTAACAGCCTCTTCTATAGTTCCTGCTGGAGCTACCAATGCTACACTATCTGCTTTTATAGGATTCAATCTCTTATTTGTAAGAAATGGTATTCCTCAAAGTACGCTTAATATAGGAGGTAACTCTTATTATTCTTGGAATAAGAATTTAGGATTATTAACTATATCACCCGCAGCAATTGCTGGAGAACAATTCGCTTTATACCCAATATAAATAAATAGAAAAGTTATGATGAAGAAGATTTTTGCCTTGGTGCTTTTATTAGTGCTGGGGAAGATGTCGTACGCCCAATATCCAATCACTCAAACACTCGGAAGTGACAGCACTATTGTAATCTCAAAGGGAGCGTTACAAAGTCGCTTAATCAATGTGACGTATACCGATACGACCGCTGCGAACCTACAAAGGATTCGTCAATACCCCGGAGCGCAAATTGCAACAACAACGGGAGGTCTTAATCTTTGGGTTAGAAACGCTAACGCAACAGCGTGGATACCCGTAGCAACGGGTTCAGGTAATAACATCTATACTATTGACGGAACGCTACTTGGAAACAGAACACTTACGGGTGCCGGATATTCCCTGACATTTAATCAATTAAGCAAATTATTATTTAATGCGGATTCAACTACTGTAAATACAGACCAAGCAACAATATTAAATAACGGACTTTCTACTTTGAGTGTTAAGGGAGCAGGTGCTAGAACATTATTAATAGATACGACAGCCCCCGCAGATGAAAGAATATATGAGTTAAAGAGTAGCAACGGAGAGTTTTTTATATCTATCTTAAATGACGCGCAAACAAGTAACGATAGCGCTTTTCTAATTACTTCGGCAAGTAGAGTGGGTATTAATACATTAAACCCAGATAGCACTTTAAAAGTAGGCGGTGGCGTCAATATAGTTGGAGGGCTTCGTGCAGGCAATCTCCCGACTTCCCCCGGCACAAAGCAATTAAGAATTAACGCACAAGGACAATTCTCGGTAACAGATACACTTATTGACGCAGGCGGAACAGTAACCTCAATAGCAACCAATAATGGTTCTGGTATCACGGGTGGTACAATTACTACAACGGGTACGCTTGCGATAGATACCACGAATGTTATTGCAACCAAGGCGAGCGTAAGCGGTGGACTGGCTGGTAAATTAAATATCTCGGATACGGCGGCTATGCTTGCTCCGTATTTACGAGCCATTGACACAGCTTCCCTCAGCAATAGAATAAACTTAAAGCTAAATATAAGTGATACAGCCACAATGCTTGGTAACTACCTTAACAATGTAGGGTATGGATTAAGCAAGGCAGGACAAGTAGCGTCAGCGGATTCAGCTACCCTATCGGCGTATTATTTAAGACGTAAGGATTCTTTAACAGCTACTAACCCGCTTGGCTATGTAACTCAAAAGATACTATCCGATACAGCCGCAGCTATCCGTTCCTCTGACTTAGGAGGAACCGTAACCTCTGTTGCGACCAACAACGGAACGGGTATTACGGGCGGCACCATAACGACTTCAGGAACACTAGCTATTGATACTCTACTTGTTTCAACAAGAGCTTGGCGTCAAAAAGGGGTGGACTCTGTAGCGGCGCTTGCCAATACCAAAATAAGTGGTAGTTTGATTAGCGGGTATTTGACGAAGGCTACGGGAAGTCTTACTATTGATACTTCGCAGCTTTACCAAAGTTCAGGGCTAATTGGCATAGGCACAACTTCCCCAACACAAAAATTACAAGTTAGTGGCAACGCTTTTGTAAATGGTCAATTATTTGCAGGCGATACCGCCTTAAGCACCTATCAAGTAGAAGGTATATTAAGCACTCCTTATGTACTAGGAAGAAAAGCCGTGGATAATACCCTGTCAACAGAAGCAAGACCAACAGGTATTCAGGGACACGTAGTGGGAAGAGGCTCTATTGCTAATCGCTTACAGGGCGGCACTTTTTATGCTACTACCGATAGCGCAAGTACAGCTAACTCAACAGGCTCACTTCGGGCAAGCAATTCTTGGTCTGCCCATAACGGATCAGGCACTCTTGCGAATGCTTGGGGAAGTTATAACATAGTGCAAAACAAAACTACAGGCACAATTACCAATGCCTACGGCTCCGTATCAGGTGTGGAAAATAGAGGGGCTACAAGCACTATTAATAAGCTTCACGGAACTACTACTGAAATATGGAATAACTATGGCGGTACAATAGACACCGCCTTCGGTCAGGTAATTAGCATTTATAATAACAACGCCTCTTCAAATATCGGGGCTGTATACGGCCTTTCAATAGGTAAGGGACTTGTTACTCCTACAGGCGGAACGCACTACTGGAGAAATTCAGGAACGATTGGAACTTCTTATGGTATTTATCTTGACACAAGTATTGACGTAGGGGCAACTAAATACTCTATCTTTTCTAACTCTAACTCAAATTCGTACTTTAAGGGTAAGCTTGGCGTGGGAACTACAAGCCCAGATTCAGCTTTCCAAGTAGCAACAGGAGCCTTATTTCAGCGTGGCGTTAGGATGTCAGGACTTCCCACAGGCACAGGCACAAAAAGTTTAAGAGTAGATGCTTCCGGAACTGTTAGTATAGCTGATACTTTGGCTAATGGTGTTTCGGGAAGTGGCACTACTAATTATGTACCAAAGTTTACAG
>Ga0315909_10005807_pt1 | contig 14045 bp, 20 predicted proteins | sample LakEriMetagenome_11_FD_203527 | JGI IMG/M metagenome (GOLD analysis project Ga0315909, IMG submission 203527) | Freshwater fungal communities from buoy surface, Lake Erie, Ohio, United States - Buoy 2 MA125 | ecosystem: Environmental > Aquatic > Freshwater > Lake | place: USA: Lake Erie, Ohio...
GCAGCCAGATTAACCCCATCGCCCAAGCAAGTATAATCAAAACGCTGGTCAGAGCCCATATTGCCAACAACCACAGTGGCAGTGTTAATACCAAGACCCATACCGAAAGCTGGGATGCCTTCTTTTGTAACTTCTTCATTGAAAGTCTCCAAATCTTTTAACATTTGGAAGGCTGTTCGTACAGCATCCAAAGCATGCTTATTATTATCGAGCGGCGCATTCCAGAATGCCATCTGTGCATCACCAATATACTTATCTAATGTACCGTTGTTTTCAAGGATCGCTCTTGTCATGACCGTCATGTAACGATTCATAATCGACGTGAGACCTTGAACATCTTCTCCGTAGTGTTCAGAGATTGTAGTAAAGCCACGAACGTCTGTGAACATGATTGAAAGCTCGCGAGATTCTCCGCCTAACTTCAAGAGATCTGGCTGTCTTTGCAATCTTGCAACAAGATCTGGGCTCAGATATGTGCCGAACTGTTTCTTGATTTGTTGCTTCTGAAGGAATTCAGATATAAATTTCACTGTATAGATATGCATGTAAATAATTGCGATTGCGATCACGTTAAATGTAACGTCTAACAAGATTCCCTTGCTCGCAAATAAATACACCGGCAGATAGAGATATCCGCCTAAAATTAAACCTATCCAGACGATAGAGTATTTTAATCGAGAGATGATGATTAATGACAGAGCCAAAACAAGAAGAGCAGCAAGATCTACAAGCTGTGTCCAATTCGGAATCGAAACCGAATCACCATTTATCAGAGTCTCAAGAATACTCGCTTGCAACTGATGGGGATACTGCGCACCTGAAGGAGTCGCTACAGGGTTACTTACGCCAGCTGCAGTTACTCCAAGGACAACGATTTTACCACTCAGGACAGGCAAAGGATCCTTGCCAATTTCGTATGACTCAAATCGATAGTTCGGATTAATAAACACGCGACCGTATTCATCGGTCTTAATAGTTTCAAAAGAAGGAATTCGTAATGCTTCCACCCCACCAATGTTTATCTTTGCCTGATACGAAGGATCTCCGGCCGCGACTCTTAACATTTCTAGAGCAAATGCAGGATAGTATTCACCCTCTGAGGTTGCGAGAAGCGGAACTCGTCGCACAACACCGTCAGGTTCAGGAAGAGTTGACGTCACTCCTACACCAGCAGCATGCTGTTGAAGCATTGCTAGATTCGATAGGACGCATGGATATGACGGAAGAAAGTCGGTCGCTTGACCGTCTCCAACCACAGCCACACCTGTCCGACGAACATCGCGACTGGATGGTCGACCGCAATCCGCCGACACAGTCTGACTAAGAACGACTGGATACTTGCTTAGAGTATCAGCAAGAATTCGATCAGTGCCCATCCGATCAGGCTCAGGCATAAGTACAGTGCTGCCAACAAGAGCAGCCCCTCGGCCATAAATGTCCCCAATAATTTCAGCGTGGACTTCACGCGGGAACGGCCACTGGCCATATTTTTCAATTGCTTTCTCCCCTAAATTAACGACTACAATCTGCTCAGATTGCTTTGCTTTATCAAGCATGATATAGTCATAAAATTTAAGACGAGTCGCTTCAACCAAATACGGATCTTGTAACTTAAAAGTAAGTAGTACTGCAAATGTAAAAAGCGCCAACCATGGCGAAAGTAAAATTTTCTTAATCATGTTAGCGCTTTCCATTCTTGAATAGTTATAACTTCTCTGTTTTCCACGAGATTTTCATATATCTCAATCTCTTTTATCATATCTTTTCTTGTGAACCATCTGTTCGAAGGAAACGGATCTATATTCCTATCAGTGGTATTTGTTGCAATTCCACCTGGTAATACCGTTGGAATGTATTGAGGTAGTTCTTCGAACTTTATAATTCTAAAATCTCTATTTTTTAGAATATGCATGTATGGACGACAGTGCCTATTAAAAACATACTCCGATATTTCCGAAGGATTATTATCATAGTAGTCAAAAAATTCGGGTGTAAATCTGACAGCTTCCATTATTTCTTTGGTTTTTTGGCCGTTATTAAATAATTTATCGGCAAAACGCATTGCAGAATGGACGCGTTCCATAGGGTGTCTTAACACCACTACTCGAGGAGATGTATATTCTAACCAATCTGCAAAATATTTTTGCATGAGAGGCATATCAAAATAACACCACATGGCAGTGTGACCACACTTTTCCATGGCTAAAACATTCAGATTTCCATTATCATGTACAAACATAATTAATTCTTTACGTAGCTGTATCCAGTACAAGGCCCAGTGGCACAAGTGATTGACATTAAGACTGAGTCAGTAACGCTCGCAGAAGTTTGCGATACAGTGACTCCAATTCCAGGATTATTTATCACCAATTTAAACAGCTTCTGTGCAGAACCAGATTGAGTGATGTTTGCATTCAACCCACCGAATGGCGCACTGACATCGAGGAAATGATTTCCAGTTCCTTGCTGTAGAGTTGTCACAACATTCGAGTTTCCTAAGATGTTAAAGAAAGCAGACTTCCCGCCAGCATCTTTCTGCTGAGCAGTGAGTTGATTTCCTGTTCCATTCATTACCAACTCTGTGTATTTGCCATTATGTTGCTGAGTCAGAGATAATGTGTTATTGTTTCCTGTCACAGACACTTCAGCGAGATTGTTTCCAAGAATCGTAGTTGCAGTGCCTTGATTAATAGTGATAGAGTTATTGCTACCATTAATCAGCATGGCTTGAGAACCATTCACACCTCTGATAGCATTAAACCTCGAGAACTGCTCGATGTTGACTGTATTATTATCACCGATGTTTTGAATGTAAATCGAGTTGCTCGTGATGGCATTCGTCTGACCAAGCTTGATAGTTTGATTGGTCGTAATCGATGTAGTTGGATATGTCGGTTCTGCAGGCGGCGGAGGTGGAGTAGTTGGTGCCGAAGATCCTTGATTGGGTGCAACAGGAGCAAACGTAGTGCCATTCAGTGACGTAGTTCCTTGCAGCTGATCGATGAATAGAATAGGTGAGAGAGCTGTGTCGCCAAGGTTGAACGAAGAGAATCCAAGCATATAGTTACCGTCTGCAGGAACTGTGAACACAGCAACCTGCCAGCCAGTAGCACCATATGAATTGGTAGAATAGTTACCAGTTCCTGGATTCGTGAAACCAAGCAGCGCATAGTTCTGTGTTTGGCCATTCAGCGTAGGAACACCAGGACCACCAGTCAACGTGATCATAGAACCGTCGTTATATGGGACATAATCTGTCGACAGATATTGCCATGCAAAAGTGTATGTGATGCCTGCTTGTAAGAATACAGAACGACTCACAGAAGAAGCGTTCGTAGGATTCATCGATCCGTTCGAATAGATCGTGTTACGAATAGTGGTGATATCTGAAGAGCTGAGGCCAAGAGTAGTCATCGCGGCATTGAATTGAGGAGAATTTCCTCCCGCTTGAACCGATAACATGTACGATCCGTATGGTGTAACAGTCCAACATTTACCACCGCCTGGGCAATAGTTTTGTACACCAGTGGTAACTTGTACACCATTTCCACTGTCACTCCATGATGTACGAAGTGTAGTGGATCCATTCGACACGGTCCAACCAGCATAAGTTCCATCTTCGAAACCATAGTTCGAAGGTGTCTGTGCATGTAGTAATGATCCCCACATTAACATCATTAATGCTAAGATTAACTTCTTCATCTTACACCTGATTCTTGTATCACAGTAATATTGCCTTGCGGTCTACCTGTGCCTGATGTAGTCCATTTATCATCCATAAAATTATATACGTCGGCAACGCCGTTCTGAGATGAAACGAGTTGAATTTCGGTATCTTTCGGCAGCCATACTACGACTGCCTGATTCTTGTCTTCAGAGATTCTCGAGTATACCCAACCTACCTGCACCAACTTCTTAAAAGTAGGTGACACGTTCGTGTAAATGGTTTCGGTCGGTCTCGCGCCAGAATTATACTCTGCATAAAGATTTTGTAATTCTTCTTGTGTAGGCATACGAAGAGTGGCTACTGCAACTTCTTCTACACCATCTCCACCAGTATTCGGATCTTGGTTGTCATCAGCAGCAGCTTTTGCTGGATTGACAAACTTCTTCAGAGCTTCACGAGCTGCTGTGATCAGTGATTGTCCATCATCGGTTTCGAGAGGTGCAATCTGAATGTTGTTGTCCATGCCCTTCATAGAAGGATTGATGACTACAGGTGGTGCAGGAGGAGCATAAGAATTTTCAACCATCGTTGCTTGGAATGGCTGAGTCAGAGTTACGATACCTGCAGCAGTGATAACATCGATTGCACCCGATGGGCATTCGAAGTTGATCTTTGTGATATCTTTGTCGTTGTAGCATTCAGGAACGAGAACGACTGTCGATCTGCCTGCCTCGTCGACAGACATGACAAAGTCTGTACCTCTTACGGCAATCGTTGCAGTCGGCGTACGTATACCTACACCGCGAGCATTGCCTTTAGCAATAGCTCCAGAAGCATATCTTGCCGTTCCTAAAGCGAGCTTCAGACCAATCTTGCCTTTACTCTTATTGTTTCCGTCATAGACGAAATCGTCGATAACGAGTCTTGAGTTCTGTGTGATGTTCACCGTAGTGGCATCAACGAATCGAATCTTAAATCTACCTTGAGAGTTGGTCGACACAGTATCGTTCTTCTCGATACTCGAGCCTTTAGCAGCAGGTGCAACCTTTGCACCACGCTTGACGGAACCTCCGCCTTGAAACTCTGATATCGATCCCACACCTGCAAAGGCGGGGACCGATACCAGAAGTAAGAGATTAATGGCCAGTCTTGATATTAAACGTACCATTTGAACCCGCCGAGTTAATATTGATTACGGTTTCCGAAGCTCCGTACTGTTGGGTTGTAATGGTGTTCAGTGTACCAGTCAGGTTCACGTATAGCGAATGGCCGAATGTGCCACCGAGACCGGTCTGTGTAATGTCAAAGTCGTTATAGTCGCCTGTGACAAGAATAGTCTGAGTTGCATTCGGTGAGAGTGCATCAATATTGAATGCATTGTTATCGCCAGTGATATCCATCGAGTTACGAATGTTTTCGCCTGAACCATGGAATACGAGCGAGTTTGAATCGCCTGTAAATCTGGCATTCAGATCAAACTTGTTACAAATGACATCAGATTGCAGAGTGCCGCAACGAATGTCTGCAGTGTTCAGATTACCGATCTGACGAATCGTTGCAGTTGCGATACCTGTTGCACCTGTTGCAGATACGATACCCATATAAAGTTGGTTACCGTTACCAGTTTGAACAGCGATAACACTTTGGTTATCACCGCGCAGGTAGATAGGATCATTGGCATCGCCGATGATATTTGCAGTTCCAGTCTGAACAACGTTTACGTCAACGTTGCCACCTTCCTGATCAATATACACTTTGTTTGTTGTAGCTACTGCGCCTGCAGTCACTTCATTCGGTGAAGTAGTTACAATTGTTGGTGGAGTTGGGGCTGTTGGTAGCACTGTTTGTGCAATCGCAGATGTTCCATAAAGAAGAGCAGCTCCAACGAATAAAGATTTAATTACCTTCATTTGTCGCTTCCTTTTGCTTAAATCTCCATAGACCTTTACGTTCACCATCCTTGATCAATTCCACAACGGCCGTTTCTATGGCTGAACGGATCGCATAACTACCTGCTTCATTTGACGTTTGTTGCCCGTCAAATTCAAAAGCTTTTGTTGCCATGTCAAAGAACCTAAATGCTGTCACTCCCTCGGACGTAGAGAGTAGATTCTTCTCAACAGTGACAGAAGTCAGGACTTCTCCTGTCTGCACTGAGACGAGTCGCATACTAATAGTAACTTGATCTTCTGAGTACTGCTGATAAGGGCCAATTCCAAGGAATCGGGCACCGTTACCACCAGTTTTGGTATTTGAACTATAGTCAATAATACCGCCTTCAAGAATGATACCTGCAACCATCAAAGGAGGAAGTGGCTCAGCACCTTCTCCAAGTTGTTGCTCTCTCATCTGTCTTACGAGCTGACGTTCCTTGATTAGCGAGTCGATGCCTACACGCTCGACTGGCTTAAACCATTTGCCGTCTCCGACATCTGCCAATGTTTTGATAACATAAGCGTCTGCACCTTGAGTGACGGCTGTCGAGAAGCTGGCTTGCGTAGCAGAAGGTTTACGTTGTCCTGTTCTATCAGTGAACGAATAGATGGCAATCGGAATTACCTGACCGTCAAGTTCTGGTAGAGTTTTAAACAACTTAGGATTTGCAAATCTTTCCACCTCAGCATCTTCTCTTGTCAGATAAGACTGGTTGAGATGCGGATGCATTCCGCCTGCGCAAGCAGTTGTTGCAAGAAGTAATGGGAGTAGAATTAGCTTTTTCATGACTTCTCCTTAAAACGCAAATGTTGCGATAGGAACAGTCACGACTGTCGTGTTACCAAATTTGTCGACAACTGTCAACGTCACCGATGTGCCAGTTTTTACATAGCTAATCGTGTTTCCATCGAGATTGAACATGCCTTGTTGGGCAGAACCTTCGGCAAAGAGATTATTCGAAAGCTGAGTGGCTAGCTGTGCATATACCTGAGAGGTAAACAGCGCCATGAATTTGGCAATCGGAGTGTTCGAAGCTTCAGCTTTTGCAAGAGCCGCTTTTGCTGCCTCGGCATCTTTAATTGCCTGTTCACGAGAACGTTCTTGCGCGTCGATTGACTGCACATGTTGCGACCATCCATATCCATTAAAGGATGGACTTTTAAACTGTTGTACTAATGGATCAGCTTTTGCTGGGCTGCTTAGTATCAGAGCTAGCAGGAGCAGACTCTTTTTCATCTTTCTTTTCCCTCTTTAAAGGCATATCTTTGTTAGAAGAAAGACTAAATTCAAGCGTGAAGATTTTAATGATTTCAATCTTTAGATTTATATTCATCGTGATCTTCCTTTATCTGCAATACTACACTCACCTTCTGTTGTAAACGAATCATGTCGTTATCAAGCATGCGAACACGATCAATGAGAGCAATCAAAATTACATTTGTCTCACCAATCAATGGCATCAGTTTATCTGTAACAAACTTGTAAATAAAATATACAAAATATCCCATGCCCACTGAAGACACAATAGGAAAACCGTATTGCTTTACAAGTTCAGCAACTGTATTTAAGTCCATTAATCTTTTCTCGCATCGTTCTTTCCGTCGGCTCGAGCGATACGATCCAGATCCGGTTTCAGTCCAAGTGCCGAACTTACAACCGCATCCATTCGAATGATATCATGGTTCATCGTACGAACTCGATTGTCGAGTCCCATAATGATACCTTGCATACCCTTAATGGCCTTCACAACACTTTCTAAAATATAATTAATGACAAAGTAAACAAAAACCCCAGCCATCAGAGCGGCGGCGATGGGGAATCCGACATCAGCAATCAATTTAAAAATAGCGTCGTAGTTCATACGACTATTTATACTACTTAGTAACTGAGGCGCTGCATTTGGTGCAAATGTTATTATAGGCTCTGTCGATGGTCTCGACGTGCTTATCACTGAACCACATTTCGCTCAGTTCTTGTTCAAGAATGTTACCAAAGATATAATCAAAGTTATAGTCATTACAGCAAAGGATGGCATCTCCACTCGAGTTGACGCTTAGCCACTCGTAGTTTCGATCTCCCCAGTTGTTGCAACCAACGACCGTACGATTCTTCATACGATCCTTCATGTATTCTTCTTCGGTAATATACTGACCGATGAGGCCAGTACGATCGATCAGATCAGACTTCTCGACGTCAAATTTAGGGAACATCTTTTTGGCAATATCTACTTGCTTCTGATGTTCGCCTGTCTCCATGTCAAGATCAATGCCAAGCTCTTCAAACTTTGGACCTTTCTTCAAAGATCCTGTCTTAAACGACAGTTCATTGACACCGTTGACGATCAGCTTTACTCTTCCTTGTAACTTACGAGTCACAGGATGATCATGCAAGTTTTTAAGATTGGCCATGACATCATCGAATCGTTTTGCAGGAAAGCCCGATCTCTTCGACCAGACTTCGGCATTCTCATAGGCAGGAATGTTCAGAGCGATTTCTTGAATGACAGAAGGCACATACTTGTTAATGATATCGAGTTTTTCTGGTGTGAGGTTGACACCGTTACTCAGAATGAAAGTCTTGAGTCCGTAGTGCTTTGCCAACTCGAGCAGCTTCTCGAAATCTTTGTACAGTAGCACTTCACTGTAGTGTGTGGTCAGAAAGAGCTCGAAATCTGGGCTGACTACACCATTCGGTGTCTCTCGTTCGATGATAAGTTTTCGAAAGATCTTCTCAACATCCTCAATAGGCATCTGCTTCATGCCAGCTTCTGGCTGAGGAATGTACTTGACAGGACAATACCAGCATTTGGCATTACAGAACCCAAAAAGGTCGATAGCCAAACGCTGGATCTGATAGGCTCTTAGCCTAGAACGAATAAATGTAGACAAAATTCACCTCACGTATATGATTACTGAGGTTATTTATTCAGCGTTCAGGAACAACTCGTCAAACTTCTTTAGCCACATCGCTTTAAACTCAGGGTTTTCAGCGCGCTTCGATGCCACGAGGACATTCTTCAAACGCCGAGCAAGGACACGATCAAACTTCATACAATAACTCCTACAATCAAAATAGAAACAATAAAGGCATTGACAACAAACAGTGCCTTATCCTTGGCAACTACTGCCACGTAAGCCCAAAGTCCAGCACCAAAGATCGAGAGAATAAGATCTACGGTATGGAACTCAAAGGCTCGGCACGATGCGGCGATGATGACACAGATAGTGCCGAGCCATTTGATGGCTTCAAGAAAATTAGTCATAATTAATCCTTTTGATAATTTGCAAGAAGCTCGAAGCCGAACGAAGCGCAGTAATAAAGCTGTCCGTTATATTCGAGGATGTCACCGACTGACATCGAAGAAACAATGGATGTTACCTTCTGTACTTTGTCGTTATGCCAAAGGTTCATGCACTTGAAAGCTTCTTCCATATCGCGAGTATCGACGTTTGCAACGTGAGTGTAGTATTGGAAGTTTTCAGCTTTAAATTTGCCTTCGAAGCTACGATCGAAGTAAGCCTTGATGCGGTCGCTAGTTTCACCGTTATTGATCATATCGATCTCGGCGTTGGTAAGTTGGATCTGATAAACCTTAATCATTTTTTTCTTCCTTCTTGATTATAGTTCCACCTTATATTGTTTTCGATATAATGTACACAAAAAAACGCACTCAGAACAAGTCCGAATGCGTTTTTTTTAAAAAGATTTTAGCGATCTGTGGTAGGAAAGCTTTCTGCGAAACGTTGGTCGCCGTGGCTATGCCATGTTCCTTTGACCTGAACTCGTAGATACATGTTGTTACGAGCTCCATATTCATAGATCCATGACAAGACACTCGGCGTTATTTCTTTGCCAGTCTCTCGTACTTCAAGATATGTTCCACCTTCCCAATCTCGGTGCGTTAAGATCACGCCCGAAAGATCTGGTCGAAACCATTCTGGAAATACCTTCTTATCATCGAGCATCCATGAGCAGAAGTAGCTCTTACATGTTTGTGGTCGAAACTCGTAGATAGTACATGTGGTTCCAAAGAAGTGACATGGCCTACCGGGGAACATTTCATGTCCATCGATATTCGCGCTCTGCCATCCTTCACAACATGCAGTACAATCACCGCACTTACGATTGATAACAGAAGTTGTCGCTCTATTTGTCGCCATTTTTGGTTGGATACCTCTGATGATATGAGTCTTCGATATTCTCTCCGAAGAAATCGATATCAAGTTCGTTGAGTTCCTTGACAAGGCGATAGCCGAAATAGGAAAGGATTCCTACGACTGCGATGCCAGCAACTCCAGCTACGACCTTCTTATTATCCATTTTCTTTCAGCCAGTTTAAGATGTTTTCTGGAGAAGTTTCGCCATAAGGATCTGTCTCGCAGTTGTCTTCGAAACCTGGCTCGATGAACCACTTCTCGATCTTACCGTTATTGACGATACATGCATAACGCCACGAACGTTCACCAAAACCAAGATTTTCCTTGTAGACGTTCATCTGCATCTCGCGAGTAAACTTACACGAGCCATCAGGAATCATCTTCACCTTCTTGATCTTCTGCTGCTTAGCCCAACAGTTCATCACGAAAGCGTCGTTGACCGATACGCAGACGATGTCGTCGATGCCAAGATCTTTAAATGCCTTGAAGTTTTCTTCAAAGCCAGGAAGTTGGTATGTCGAGCATGTTGGAGTGAATGCGCCAGGCAATGAGAAGAGAACTACACGCTTCTTAGCAAAGTAGTCGAACGTTGTCTTGTCTTCCCAACGATAAGGATTAGGTCCTTCAATCGAATCGTCACGAACGCGAGTTTTAAATAGAATATTAGGCACAACTTCAGGAAGTTCGCTGAACTCGCCGTCTTTAAACTTGTGCCAATAACGCTTAACTGCAATTGTTTCTGCCATAATATTACCTCTTTACCAATGGTGTATCGCATTTGCGATAAGAAAAATGTTTGCTATAACTGCTTGGACGATTAGTATAGTCCGGATCAAAGCGACTCTATCTGACTCGCGATCACAAGAACTTGCTTTCTCACCTAATGCTTTTGCCCAAATACGCCACATAATACACTCTTTACGTTGGTGCGGACGGAGAGAATCGAACTCTCAACTACTGGGTGGAAGCCAGTCACGTTACCACTACGCCACGCCCGCATAACAATATTTATAAAGCGAAGTGGGAGGATTCAGTTATACCTCCAAAGCCTAGTCAATTACTATCTGTAAATTTCAGCCTACGACTCGTTCCTGGTTAAGAGGAGTACCACTCCCCGAGTCTACCTTATCCCCACTGACGAGGGGATTATTCAGTCACACTTCTTACACCGTCCGTCGACAGTGATATCTTTAGAACCTTACGCCGAGTCCGACGAGTCCGCCATGTTGGCCGACATTGCCGTCAAAATCAGTGTAACGGTATTCAACTTTACCATAAACCGGGCCAATGAGATTGGCTTCGATGCCACCGCCTACGCGGAGACCTTCGAGTTCAGCTGTAGTAGTCTGCTTCCAGTTGGTATAACCAACCTTTGCGTATACGAGTGCTTTATCAGCAACTACATAACCAAGACGAGCTGATGCGCCGACGTTACGACGATCAAAAACATTGTCGAGTGTGGCTTCTACGCCAACTACAACGTTCTTATATAGCTCAGCATCGAGACCTACGCCTGCGCCGTAAGTTACATCAGTAGGATCTACTGCACCAGTAACATCGTCTAGACCTGCAGTTACTTCTGCACGAACACCCGCAAAATCATTTGCCATTGCAGGTGTAGTTACAAACGCCGCTGCAGCGGCAAGAGGAATCATATACTTTTTCATATTTTTACCTTTTGTTATTAATGTGGCCGACAGTTTCAGACGTGCCGAGGTCTATTGAATGCAGTGGCTACTGAGGTGTCGTCTCGCTACGGACGGTAATTTCGCTCTTTACGTTCCTATCTTCCCCCAATCGCTTGGTCGCCACAGGAACTTCCATTACATTCAAACTGGTTGCGGGGGTCGGATTTGAACCGACGATTTCCGGCTTATGAGACCAGCGAGGACAACCTGACTCCTCTACCCCACGATAAACTTGCCGGTTTGTTTACATGCACGATCGCTGGCGGATATCATAAACCCCTACGTAACATGGTTCAGCAGCCGGAACTGCTTAGCTGAATTTGGCTCCCTAAGAAGGATTCGAACCTCCGACCAATTGATTAACAGTCAACTGCGCTACCGCTGCGCCATTAGGGAATAAACTTTATTTTCTTAACCTACACTATATATCATTAATTGTACATAGTTAATTTGGTGCCCTCGACAGGATTCGAGCCTGTAACCTTTCGCTTCGTAGGCGAGCGCTCTATCCAGTTGAGCTACGAGGGCAAATTTGGTACCGGATGACGGGATTGAACCGCCGACCCTCTCGGTGTAAACGAGACGCTCTACCGCTGAGCTAATCCGGCATTAAACTGGTACTCCAAGAGGGACTCGAACCCCCACGCTTGCGCACTAGTTCCTAAGACTAGCGTGTCTACCATTCCACCATTGGAGCATGGTGCCTTCGGAGGGAATCGAACCCCCGACACGTGGTACTTCAAACCACTGCTCTACCAACTGAGCTACAAAGGCGAGTGGCTTCCTAAGTGTGCCTTGATACATTACGTCCGGACGCTGTATCTTCCCAGATAGTTAGTTGCTCATCGCGAACAGCAACGCTATCACTTTCTCTGTGTGGTTACCCACGGGGTTCAGCAAAGGAAGCCTAGATTGGTGGAGGATAACGGGATCGAACCGTTGACCTTCTGCGTGCAAGGCAGACGCTCTCCCAGCTGAGCTAATCCCCCAATCTTTTTAAATACGATCTTAATATTCGAAACTTTATATATTTCTGCTAGCAATAATTCTTTGCCCTCAAATGCCGCTCGGTTTTCGGTCGTATCGGGCATAAACATTACACACTCTGCAGATTCGCTTCTCATATTCACATTTCTATCTTGGTGACACAGGATGGATTCGAACCATCGACTGATGGCGTATGAGACCATTGCTCTACCACTGAGCTACTGTGCCGTTATTCTGGTGCCCCCACGACGACTCGAACGCCGGACCTGATGATTACAAATCAACTGCTCTACCAACTGAGCTATAAGGGCAAAAATGGTCGGGAATGTAGGATTCGAACCTACGACCCCCTGCTCCCAAAGCAGGTGCGCTACCAGACTGTGCTAATCCCCGTTTAAACATGCTATCTATATATACAACTTAAGTCGATGCACTCGTAATTATTTTGTTGTCAACCAACTTCCACATGATCTGTTCGACAATGTTGGCCTCTTCATCCATACCCGCTTCGAACAGCGCGTTCTGAAAGGCACCAACTTCAGTGCGTTCGAGTTCATCAAAATACGGTGCATCTTCTAAAAGCTTGTTCATAATATATCCTTTATAATGGATGCCCCTTCAGGGATCGAACCTGAACTCTTCTGAATCAAAGTCAGATGTGTTGCCTATTACACCAAGGGGCATTACAAATGGTGGGCCAGTGAGGTATCGATCCTCCCCCGCGAACGGATCAGATTTACAGTCTGACTGCCAGAGCCACCGGCTTTACCGACCCAAAAATGGTAGACCATGTAGGATTCGAACCTACGACCTAAGGATTAAGAGTCCCGCGCTCTACCAACTGAGCTAATGGTCCATAAAATTAAAACTGATACATTACCCAATAGTATGCTACTGCACCACTAGACCAAGTCACTTTACTGCCTCTGTACTTTTTGTTCGGCACGAGAGGGGACTTTGGTAATGGGAGTAAAATCCAATCTTCGTATTTCATAATATACTCTTTCAAACTGGTGGACGATCTGGGGTTCGAACCCAGGACACACAGGTTAAAAGCCCGTTGCTCTACCTACTGAGCTAATCGTCCATTAAAATTTAATGGATGTAGATCCGATGACGATCAGAATCTACAGGAGCGCCAACTACACGTCGCTCGATGTAGTAATGCTGGATGAACTGATCACCGTCACGCGTGTATACACCATAAGCAGTACGTGCTTCTTCTTCAGAAGCGTACACACCCAGCAGGATCGAACCTTCGTAATCCCATTCACCTAATAATACAAATATTTCCATATCACATCTCCATAATTTCAAATCGAGCATCAAATGCATTATCCAATGCTGCAACAAATTCATCATAATCAGCACCTGCTTCTTCGCAGGCTTTACGCATCAACCGAACCATGTCGGCAATCATTTCTTCGCGACTGAGAATCATAATCATTTCCTTAGCTTATTATTCATACTACCAAAGATATGATAAAATGTACACTAAAAAATGCATCGAACGAAAAATAATTTGGTAGGGGTAGTGGGACTCGAACCCACACTGTGCGAATTTTAAGTCCGCTGACTCTAACCAATTGGCCTATACCCCCATGGGGTGAT
>Ga0315909_10005811_pt1 | contig 14040 bp, 11 predicted proteins | sample LakEriMetagenome_11_FD_203527 | JGI IMG/M metagenome (GOLD analysis project Ga0315909, IMG submission 203527) | Freshwater fungal communities from buoy surface, Lake Erie, Ohio, United States - Buoy 2 MA125 | ecosystem: Environmental > Aquatic > Freshwater > Lake | place: USA: Lake Erie, Ohio...
GACTTTCTGCCCCATCGTGACTGGCTGGCTGCATGAGTGTGCGCAGCGTGATGCTGCTGCTGGGCGGGAGCTTTGATCCGGTACATTCGGGTCATGTCGGACTGGCCCGCTACTTCTGTACACTACTCCATCCTGATGAGCTGCGACTGATACCCAGCGGGCGGCCCTGGCAAAAGCCGGACATGACCACACCCGCTGTGCACCGCATCGCGATGCTGCACGCCGCCTTCGATGGCTGGCCCACACCGATTTGCATAGATGAACAGGAAATCCAGCGTGAGGGCCCAAGCTACATGATCGATACCCTGCGTGACTTGCGTATCAAGTCGGGGCGCGATGTGTCGCTCGCGCTGATCCTGGGTGCAGACCAGCTGATTAACTTGCACACCTGGCATGAGTGGCCGGCCTTGTTCGATGAAGCGCATCTGTGCATTGCTGCGCGGCCGGGTTTCACAATGGAGGGGGTCGCTCTGGACACAGCGGTTGCAGCACAGATCAACCGCCGGCTGGCCAGCGCGGATCAATTGCGCGAGACGCCCTCAGGCCTGGTCTGCATCGCAACGCAGCTGGCGCTGGCTGTGTCGTCGACTACGATACGCAAGGCGATTGCGCAAAATGACAATACCGAAGGTATGCTTCCGGGGCCAGTGCTAGACTATATTCAACAACATCACCTTTATCAGACTCATTAATGGATATCAAAAAATTGCAGGGCATCGTCGTCGAGGCACTTGAGGACGTGAAGGCGCAGGACATTCGCGTGTTCGAAACCAGTCATCTGACCAGCATGTTTGACCGCATCGCGATCGCCTCCGGCACCTCGAACCGGCAAACAAAAGCACTGGCTTCTTCCGTACGCGACTCAGTCAAGGCCGCGGGCGGGCACATCCTCAGTATGGAAGGCGAAGGTACAGGTGAATGGGTCCTGGTCGATCTGGGCGACATGGTGGTGCACATCATGCAACCCGCGATTCGTGCTTACTATCGTCTCGAAGAATTGTGGGGCGAGAAGGAAATCAAGCTCGGCGCTGCGACTCGCTCGGCAACCGGTGCGAAAACAACGCTGGTCAAAGCCTCGTCACATATCACCAAGACGGTCGTGAAAAAAACGACCGGCACGAAAGCCAGCGATACAAAAGCGAGCGATATCAAAGCCACTCGTACGAAAGCCCCGGCCAAAAAAGCGGTGGCAGAAAAAATAGCGGTGAAAAAAACTACTTCAAGCAAGTCCCCTGCTAAAAAAGCTGTTGCTAAAAAGACCGTCGCCAAAAAAATAGTGGCGAAAAAAGCGATCATTAAAAAAGTCGTCGCAAAAAAAACCACACCGAAAAAATCCGCGGCCAAAAAAGCACCTGTCAGAAAAACGGGCTCGACTGCAGGCAAAGCTTCCGCCAGCCGATCCGGCACCACCCGGCGCACAACGACCAAGTCCGGCACTTAAATCCAGCCTATGCAACTCATTGTTGCAGCTGTCGGCCACAAAATGCCTGCATGGATCGACGCAGGCTTTCAGGAATATGCGAAGCGCATGCCGCCGGAATGCCGGCTGGTGCTGAAAGAAATCAAGCCCGTGGAGCGCTCATCGAGCCGCAGCGCGGAAACGGTGATGGCGCAGGAACGGCAACGCATTGAAGCCGTGCTGCCCAAAGGGGGGCATGTAATCGCGCTGGACGAGCACGGCAAGGACCTGACCACGCTGCAGTTATCGCAACACCTGACACTGTGGCAGCAGCAAGGCGGGGATGTTACATTCGTCATCGGCGGTGCAGATGGACTGGATACAGATTTCAAGAAGAATGCCGACCTGCTGTTGCGGGTGTCCAGTCTGACCCTGCCGCATGGGATGGTCAGGGTGCTGCTGGCGGAGCAGCTCTATCGCGCCTGGACGATTACTAAAAATCATCCTTATCACCGCATCACGCTCTGACGGCGCTGGCCGCCTTGATTCATGGGCTCCGATCATTGGCACAGGAAGCATGGAATGACATTGTCAGATCAAACAATTTACCTGGCTTCCAAAAGTCCCCGCCGGCGCGAATTGCTGCAGCAGGTGGGCATAGCCTTTGAAGTGCTCGAACTGAGCGACGAACCGGGCAGTCATGGCGCGGTATCAGAGATACCTGACGACGACGAACCACCGGATAGTTATGTCACTCGCGTGGCGCGTGAAAAGGCCGACAGTGGCTGGGCCGCTGTGTTGTGGCGTCAATTGTCAAAGCGTCCGGTACTGGCAGCCGATACCACGGTAACGATTGATGGAAAAATACTAGGCAAACCCGCCGATCACACAGAGGCCATGACCATGCTGCGCTTGCTGTCGGGACGTACGCATGAGGTCTTGACTGCCGTGGCCGTTCGCTTTGAAAATCAGACCAATGAAGTGCTGCATCGCTCGGCAGTCAGATTCGCAAAACTCAGCGAAGCGACGCTGCAGCTATATTGCGACTCAGCGGAGCCGTATGACAAAGCAGGCAGCTATGGCATACAAGGCCATGCAGCACAATTCATCGAACATATCAGTGGCAGCCACTCTGGCATCATGGGTCTGCCTTTGTTTGAAACCACACGATTGTTACAGCAAGCAGGTATCAGAACACTATGACGGAAGATCTGCTGGTCAATATCACCCCACAAGAGACGCGTGTCGCGCTGATGCAGCACGGCGCGGTGCAGGAATTGCACATCGAACGTACCGCCTCACGCGGCCGCACCGGGAATATCTATCTGGGCAAAGTGGCGCGTGTGCTGCCAGGTATGCAATCGGCGTTCATCGACATCGGTCTTGAACGTGCCGCTTTCCTGCATGTGGCCGATATATGGGAAGCTCGTGTACAAAACGGTACCGGCAGCACGGGAACGCCACCGACGCCCATTGAAAAATTACTGTTCGACGGTCAATCGCTGCTGGTACAAGTGATTAAAGATCCCATCAGCACCAAAGGTGCCCGTCTATCAACACAAATATCAATCGCAGGGCGCATGCTGGTGTATCTACCCCAGGATCCACATATTGGTGTCTCGCAACGCATCGGCGATGAGGCAGAACGCGATGCCTTGCGTGAGAAAGTACAGGCGCTTTTACCGGCCGAAGAAAAAGGTGGCTTCATCATTCGTACCATGGCCGAGGGTGCGAGTGACACCGATCTGGCCAGTGATATTTCCTACTTGCGCAAGACTTGGGAACACCTGCTCGAGCAATCCCGCAAGGTTCCCCCGCCTTCCTTGCTGTATCAGGATCTCAGCTTGTCGCAGCGCGTGCTCAGAGATTTTGTCGGCGAAGAAACCACATCGATACAGATTGACTCGCGTGAAAATTTCTTCAAACTAAGCGAGTTCGCGGAAAGCTACACACCGTCAGTCATACCCAAGCTGATGCACTACACGGGTGAGCGCCCTCTGTTTGATCTGCATGGCATTGAGACTGAAATAGAAAAAGCGCTCGGCAAACGTGTTGACCTGAAATCAGGTGGTTATTTGGTCATTGAGCAAACTGAAGCGATGACCACGATTGACGTCAATACCGGCAGCTACGTCAATGGCCGGAATTTTGACGATACGATTTTCAAAACCAATTTGGAAGCAGCGCATGCCATTGCACGGCAACTGCGTTTGCGTAATCTGGGTGGCATTATCATCCTCGATTTTATTGACATGGAAAATCTCGAGCATCGTGCTGCCGTGCTTGCCGAGTTACACAAGGCACTGGCGCGTGATCGCACCAAAGTCACCGTGTCAGATTTTTCTGCGCTGGGCCTGGTTGAAATGACCCGCAAGCGTACGCGTGAATCACTGGCGCATATTCTGTGCGAAATCTGTCCCGCCTGTCATGGCAAAGGGCAAGTCAAAACTGCGCGCACCATTGCCTACGAAATTTTGCGCGAGCTGCTGCGCGAGGCAAAACAATTCAATCCGCGCGAATTCAGGATTCTGGCCTCGCAGCTGGTGATTGATCTCTTCCTGGAGGAAGAATCTCAGCATCTGACCATGCTGGGAGATTTCATCGGCAAGCCAATTTCTCTTCAGGTTGAGAATGGCTTTCATCAGGAGCAGTACGATATTATTTTGATGTGATGGTATTTTTTACGACTGCCTCATTTTCAGACTGACTGGTGTTTCAGGATGATTGGATCAGCCCTAATGAGGTACTGCTTGAAAAAAACATCAACGTTGTAGCTAAATCAATTGCGGCAAGCCTTTGATTGCGCTGTGCCCGGCGACGTACAGCTACGTTGACTCGCTATTCAATATGATTTAGTCGGTATTACCCTTAGCAAGCAAGACAAAATGAATCCAGAAGTTATCATCACCAATATAAAGAAACGCTATTCGGGAGTTTCTGGAACAATCAACGCACTGCTGCCGGTTCAGGCCAAAACCTTGCGTATCGGTTTCGTCGGCACTGACCTGCCCGGCGCACAGCTTGCGAAATCCAGTCATCCTGATAGTTTTTTCTATCTCAGCGTCTGGCAAGCGATCGGGATCAGCCGCAAGCGTTTGCCCAATGGTCAGCCACGTATCTGGCATGTGCGTCGCGATCCGGAAATGATGCTCACCATTTTCCTGCGTGATGTTTTACGCTTTCCTATCAAGATAGTGTTTACATCGGCAGCCAAACATCGCCACTCCTGGTTTCCGCGCTGGCTGATCAGCAAGATGGATGGCGTGATTTCGACGACACCCGAAGCGGCGAGTTTTGTGCCAAACACCACACGAGTCGTACCTCATGGCATCAGCCTTGAGCGCTTCTCGCCCCCCGAAGACAAATTGACGATCTGGCGCCGCACAGGCTTGCCGGGTAAGTATGGCATCGGTACCTTTGGCAGGGTACGGCCTGACAAAGGCATGGATATTTTTGTCGATGCCATTATCCGACTGCTGCCGCAATTTCCCGATTTCACGGCAGTGATTGCGGGTTTATGTACGCCCCAATACACAGGCTTTCAAAAACAGTTGGAACAGAAAATCGCTTCCGCAGGATTATCGGATCGGATTATTTTTCTCGGCGTGATTGATGCGGATACGGTCGTTGACTGGTATCAAAATGTGCTGATTACCGTTGCTTGTCCACGCTATGAGCCTTTTGGGCTAACGCCGCTGGAAGGTATGGCTTGTGGTTGTGCTGTTGTCGCGAGTGATACGGGAGCGTTCCGGACGATTGTGGACGAGGGCAGGACCGGCTTTGTGGTGCCAACCGACGATGTCGATGGGCTCGTTGGCGCACTAACGCCCCTGATGAACGATCCACCAAGAACGAGGTCTCTGGGGCAACGTGGGCGCACCCGTGTCGAAGCTATTTTTTCGGTTGAGGAAGAATCCAAAGGCATTGCGGCGGTCTACCAGCATGTTCACTCAGCATTAACGTGATTGGATTCGATAGAACCTGCGCAATATCATGTTTTTGAGTAAAGCCCTGGCGGCAGACAATACGATACGAAGCGCGACATGAATGCGTGCCACAAACGTTTGAAGCCTTAACAATACGAAGGGTTTTTTTAAATCGACGTTATTGATGGTGGATATTCTGGCCTGAGCAGCCAATTGAATCGCCATCGGTGTCACGCCGCGGAATCGCAAGCCATTTTTCCACGTTGTAAAAAGCGCATGGTCAACGCACGCCTGCATTGTTGATAATTCTTCGATGAGCACAGAAGCTGCTCTGCGATTGACGAGGTAAGCTGCAGCCGAAGAAACTGGTCCAAAAAATACTGTCAGGGACATGCCATTCCCACGCCGTAGTGGAACGGGTCCGCCCCGATGAAAATGAAAAAGTGGAACGATATCCCAGTCTTCAGACCAGTCAAAAAGAGTCGTCAGCGTAGCGGGCAACCAGGGCTCCGGAACCGTATCGTCTTCAAGAACAATTCCAAACTCTCTGCCGCTGGCAAGAAATGTGCGAAGTGCCCGTAGGTGACTGAAGTAACATCCAATTTCTCCCGGCCGTATAGTGGTTCTACCATGAGTGCGTTGAAATACGCTACGCTCAATAGGGTAGCCTGACATGTCTTCGTTATGAGCGTCAATCGCTACAATACGTTCGAACGGAAGACCAACGGCATTGAAGTGCTGTTCAGCTGACAAAAGTCGGTCGTTTGATCGATCAAGGTTGATCAGGTAAATTCCGCAGCGATTCAGAAGCGTATTTCTATCAACGTCTGTATGTGAAATACCGCTAGTCACTTGAGCATCTCGCTAGACTCAGTGCCAATAGCGGGTGCTGATGGTTCAGTATCTGAGTTTGAAAGTAGTGCGCGACTGTCACGATAGGCAATAGCAAGCATCAGCATCAGCGGCACACCGAAACGCCAATCTCGAAGCATCGCATTGAACATGCTTGATACCATCAGTGCGACCGTCACCAACAGAAGCGCCGTGCCCTTGGTGGTGGTCGCTCGCAAGGATTCACGCACCAAGGCCCCAAAAATCCAGGCTAATAGAATCAACCCCATCACACCTAACTCTGATCCATACAGCAGGTAATCATTGTGGGGGGTGCTCATGAAAGTCGTCTCAAGGCCTTGCGCCCTTACCTGATACTCTTGACGCCAACCGCCGATACCAAATCCCAAAACAGGTTTTTCAGCGATCATTGCGCCCGTCACTTGCAAAAACTGCAAACGATTACTCTCGCCAGTTCCAATACTGCCTTCCTGGAGCGCTGTGATGGCGGCACCCACGCCCTTAAGACGCCGATTACCGTCTCCATTCGATGCAACAACGCCTAAAATCACCAAGGACACAAGCGACACTATTGCGAGTGAACGTCGGTCGAATTTCAATCTACGAAGAACGACCAGTGCAGACAACAAGTAGACCATCAAGGCGCCAGTGCGCGTCACCGCAAGTTGCACCACCACCCATTCGATGAAGGCGTAGGCGACCAGGTATGCGAGCATGGTGCGCCGTTCAGTAGCGTCAAAAGCCTCATTGAGCATCCAAGCCGCAACGATTGCCAAGAATATGCCAAGGGAGATCGATTTATTGCCAGCGTACTGATGGTAATAAGAAAATATGGTCCAATCCGGCAGCCAGCCGAGCTTTGCGAAGCAAAAGACGAGACCGGCGTACAGTGTGCCGATGAACAGTGCTAATTTTGCACGCCGATAAACTTTTTCCTCGCACCCGACGGAAAAAAGCAATAGAAATAAAAGAACAAAATAGTGAATCATGCCGTGCCACCGGTGTTCATTTCCGGAGGACAGAAAGATCGATGACAGCAGTACAATTGCGAGAAGCAGCAAGTTCGGGGTATAAACCGGATGACGCCGAATTTCAACCCATTTATCGCGCAAGCCGCCGGCCGCGACCCACGCCATGAAATAGAGCACGATGGCGGTATACATGACACCAATCGGGAAAAATAAGGTGATTGGCAAAATACTGAAGATTATTTCTGCGATCTTTTCGCGGCTGTGCATGTTGGAAATTTTAAAAATTTTCTTATTTAATATCAGAGACATCTTGCACCTTTGAAGATACGAGATCTAACTTTCTCATTAATGCAAGGACATCTTGCATCTGTGACTCTTCTGAGAATTTTTTAATTAATCTACTACGGTGCGATGAGATGTCAGGTGCTTCTGAATTTTCAATTTTTTGCGTTAAAAAAATCACAGCCTCGGCAAAAGCAAGAAAATCACCATGGTGTATTTCAGAAAAAAGTGGAGCCTCCCAAAATTCTTTCCCTCCTTCACCAGTGTATCCAATGACATAGTTCCCTGCCATTGCGGCTTCAATCGGAGGAAGTCCAAGTCCTTCGCGATTACTCAGTGATAAAAATATTTGGGACTTACTCAATGAATCGGCTACCTTATCTTCTGAACAACCATCGATCGGAAAAAATCTCCAATCACTCGAAATTCTATCGCCAATAAAAAACCTTAAAATTTCAAAATGACCACCTAATTTTCTCGGCATATAGGTGATTATTTTTTCTTTTCGAGGCGCTGAAATAAATTTTTTTGGATCAACAAACAGATTTACTCGACTAATTTTTTCAATATTGATGTTGAAAGCCTGCTGAACACATTTTGTGCAATCATCAGAGACAGTTAAGATAGTTACTGCATTTCGATATCCTGCAGAAATTTCCTCACGATTTCCTTTAGACATCAAATAACCGTTCTGCACAAATATTACAAATCGTATGTCAAATTTGTGTAGTTGGGATGCATACTTATGAACCCATGTTTCTGGCAAAACAACAATATCGTTCTCAGGATCAAATATATTTTTTATATTTGAAAAAGATAGCTTTCCTGAGAAATTAAGTCCAAATATCATCCTCCGAAACTGAATTCCAGACTTGAACCACGAAGGACGAAAAAAAGGTCTGTTGGGGTGCAGAACTAAAGATTTGGACCCTTCTGGAAGTATTGTGGAAATAACTTCAGATAACCTGTAAATTACTTTGATTCCACCGACAGGACTTTTTTTTACAGGGCAAAAAAATATCAGATTCATAAGCTACGAGCGTCTTTTACAAAAGAGTAGTAAAAATTTGAGAAGAATATTTTTCCTAAAGAATCTTTGAATCCAATTGACATTCGAAAAAAATTTTACTGCACTATTTTATTGTGAAAACTTGGTATGAAAAAAACAGATGATGGTTGCACCATAATCGTCGTAACTTTCAACAGTGCTCATTGCATTCCACAACTTAGATTTCTTAATGACGTATCGGAAGTAGTTTTTGTTGACAATTCAAGCGAAGATAACACCCTTGAGTTAGTCGCAGCGGAAATACCCAATGCTAAAATTCTGACTAATGACGAAAACAAAGGCTTCGGCGCAGCAAATAATACCGCGTTAAACCAAGTAAAAACTCGCTATTCACTACTACTAAACCCTGACTGCATCACAACGTCAGTGGAAATAAAAAAACTACTGCAGGCGGCAGAAAACTACCCTGATGCTGCTATTATCGCGCCTCATTTGATTCGTAGAGATAAGTCCGTTGATGTCAGCTACCGATGGCCTCATACAAATTGGATTTCACGTGGACCACAAGCCGAAGGACCTTGTTGCGTAGGTTTTGCCAGCGGCGCTGCAATACTACTTAATATGCAAATTATGCGAAGTATTGGTTTTTTTGACGAAACGTTTTTCCTTTACTACGAAGATGAAGATTTATGCCAAAGAGTCTTCAATCATAAAAAGCAAATTATCCTGATACCAGATGCGCACGTAACGCATTTCTCTCGTGGATCAGTCAAAGGAAAAAATCCTTTGAAATCTGAGTTCATCCGCGGCTACCACCACGCACAATCCAAAATAATCTTCGAACATAAACATGTCAGCACAAAAAGTGCCGCATCTTTGCGACGCAAGACTCTATTACTTGCAATTTTTACACTAATCCCAAGAGTTTTGATACTCCAGCCTAAATACCTTGCAAGACTCATTGGTCGTATTTTGGGTTTATGCCGTCCTCATACTTTCGGAGCTCGCTCCGTCAAATAAAAATCCGCATTCGGCCGCATCGACGCCACATTCGGCATCCGGTTCGACAATCCGAAAAAAGCTGTAATTGCTGCAATATCCCAGAATCGGCGTTATTCATCAAGCCTCCCTTGAGAACTGCAAATGATAAAGATGCGCATACACCCCATTAGCTGCAAGTAGTTGTGCGTGGCTACCCATCTCGGCGATCCGCCCGTCCTGCAAAACCACAATACGGTCCGCATGCTCAATGGTGGACAAGCGGTGCGCAATCACCAGCGTGGTACGCCCCTTCATCAAGGTATCCAGCGCCAGCTGCACAGCACGCTCAGACTCGGTATCCAGTGCTGAAGTCGCTTCATCCAGAATCAATATCGGCGCATTTTTATATATCGCCCGGGCAATCGCGAGCCGCTGCCGCTGACCACCTGACAAGCGCATGCCATTGTCACCTATCTGCGTATCAAGGCCTTCGGGTAATGCCTCAATGACCTCACCAAGGTGAGCTGCCTGCGCCGCAGCCTGTATCCGCGCACGATCAGGATGATCATCACCATAAGCGATATTGGCGGCGACCGTGTCGTCAAACAAAACCACGTTCTGACTGACCATCGCCATCTGGGCGCGCAAACTCGGGAGCGCGATCTCCGAAATAGATACACCATCGAGCAAAATGCGGCCTTCGGTAACAGGATAAAATTCCGGCACGAGATTGACCAGCGTGCTCTTGCCGCCGCCGGACATACCGACCAGCGCAACGGTTTCACCCGGCTCAATACATAATGAAATATTCGACAGTGCTGCCTGCTTCTCTTCAGGATAAGTAAAACTCACTTGCTCGAATTCCAGCCGCCCCACAACACGCTGATCGAGTAGATTGCCGCTGGTACGTTCGGGTGTTGCGTCGATAAGTCCAAATACCACTTCACCTGCGGCCAGTCCACGCTGCAGTGGCCCGTTGATAGCCGCAAGGTGTTTCAGTGGCGTGAGCGTCATCAACATCGCGGTGATAAACGAAGCAAAACCACCCACCGTCATACCACCATCACCAGCCTGAGCCAGCGCAATCACGATGATCACAGAAATGGAGAATGAATTCAGGAACTGTGTGATTGGCTCGGTCGTCGCCATGGTGCTCGCCATGCGGATCATGAAGCCGCGCAAACGTTCGGAGCGGTGCTCAAAGCGTTTGGCTTCATAAGTCTGCCCGCCAAACAGCTTGATCACATGGCGCGCTCGCGTGGTCTCTTCGATAGTCTGCATCAGCTCGGCATTGATTTCCTGATTTTGAGAAATCAGTCGCTTGAGTCGACGCGCGGTCAACCTGATCACCAAACCAATCAATGGCACCAACACAATCGTAACCAGCGTAAGCTTCCAGTTCAACCAGAACAAATAGCCGAGCAAACCGATCACAGTCAGACTATCGCGCACCAGCACCACCAGAAGACTGCGCAGCATATCGAGAATCTGCTGCACCTCGACCATCATGGTGTTGATGACGTGACCCGTCGAATGCTCGCGATAGAAGCCCAAGGGCACCTCCAGCAAACGATTGAACATCTGCTGCCGCAACTGCGACATCAGGCGTCCCGATATCCACGCCATCATGTAGCTGGTGGTGAAAGTGGACAGTCCACGAATCACAAAAATACCAATGACAAACAGCGGTACCAGCCACAGCGAAAACGTATGCGCCTGCGAAAAGCCCTTGTCCAGCAAGAGCTTCATCATCGCAGCCACCGCTGGCTCAGTGGCTGCGGTGACAATCATGCCACCGAGCGCGAGCATCAGCCGGCCCTTGTAGGGTTTCAGCAGACCGACGATGCGTTTGAACGTGTGTGTCAGACCCATCAGTATTCAAACCACACGTTATCGGGACTCAGCCATTCGGACAGGCGGGCTCTGAGATTATCGTCAGCGCGTACCCGCCACTCGTCCGACAACCGCAACTCGCCAAGTGCACCGTTCTTCATGTACTGCACGACGATGGGGCAGGAGGCGTCAGTTTGCTGGAAAGGCTGAATCATCTCACGCAGACGGACTGCATCAGCCTGGCCATTCATTGAGAGGCGAAGCGCTTTCACAAAGTTCGCACGCGTGCCTGCGATATCCATCACCCTCTCTGCCGTAATACGCAATCCGCCAGAAAATCGGTCTTCTGATACTTTGCCCTGAACCGCCAGAAATTCATCTTCACGAAACAACGCACGGTTCGCTTCATAGGTCTCGCTGTAGACAGTCACTTCTACCTGTGCGGTGCTGTCGTCGAGTGTGACGATCATCATCCGGCCACGCTGCGTCATCTGAGCACGCAGCGAAGAAATGATGCCTACCATCAGACGTGGCTCGCGCGAGGGCGCTAGATCTGACAAGCGCGTGCGGGTGAATTTTCTGACTTCATCTGCATACGCATGAAACAAATGTCCTGACAAATAAAAACCCAGTGCGGCTTTTTCTTCGGTGAGCTTTTGCTTGTCGCTCCAGGGTGGGGCTTTGACATAGTCAGGCGCGTCGTCAAAACCACTGTCGGCGCTTTCAAACAAGCTGACCTGATTGGCCGCGGCTTCAGCCTGCTCTGCGCAATCCATGGCTAAACCAACCGATGCGAGCAAAATACCGCGATTGATACCGAGCGAATCGAAGGCACCGGCGCGAATCAGCGACTCTATGGTGCGCCGATTGATCTGCCGCTTGTCAACGCGTTTGACAAAATCAAACAAATCGGTGAAAGGCTGCCCCTGACGCGCCACGATGATGGCTTCAATCGCGTTTTGTCCCGTACCTTTGACAGCGCCCAGACCGTAGCGAATCCTGGTCGACTTCTGCCCAGGCTCTGCCTCAGGCACGGGTGTAAACCGGTAGACCGACAAATTGATATCCGGCGGCAGCAGGGTAAGCCCGCAGCTCACTGTCGCGTCTTCAACCAGTATCTTGATCTTGTCGGTGTCATCCATCGCCAACGACAAGTTGGCCGCCATGAAGGCCGACGTATGATGCGTTTTCAGATAAGCGGTGTGATACGACAGCAATGCATACGCCGCAGCGTGCGACTTGTTGAAGCCATAACCAGCGAATTTTTCCATCAGATCGAAAATCTCGTCAGCCTGATATTCGGTCAATCCATTTTTCGCAGCACCTTCGCGGAAAATCTGACGATGCTGCGCCATCTCTTCCGGCTTTTTCTTGCCCATCGCGCGACGCAGCAAATCAGCGCCGCCCAATGAGTAACCGCCAATCACCTGGGCCATCTGCATCACCTGCTCCTGATAGACCATGATGCCGTAGGTCTCGGAGAGAATGTCTTCCGTGCGCGGATCGGGGTAATCGAATCGCTCGCCATGCTTGCGACGGCAAAAATCGGGTATCAGATCCATAGGCCCCGGACGGTACAAGGCCACCAGGGCAATGATGTCTTCAAAACGATCCGGCCGTGCGTCTTTCAGCATGCCCTGCATGCCGCGACTCTCAAGCTGGAACACAGCGACCGTCTTGGCCTGAGTGAGCAGCTGATACGTCGGACGATCCGTCAGGGGCACGCGATCGAGACTGAAATCGGCCATCGTCGGATCAAGCTGGCGTATGGAATTCACCGCCCGATCGAGAATCGTCAGCGTGGTCAGACCGAGGAAGTCGAACTTCACCAACCCCATGGCTTCTACGTCGTCTTTATCAAACTGCGATACCACACCGCCATCCACACCCTGGGTGTACAGCGGACAAAAATCCGTCAGCTTGCCCGGCGCAATCAGCACGCCACCCGCGTGCATGCCCACATTGCGCGCGATGCCTTCGACTTGCTGCGCGAGCTCGAGCAGCTGTCGCACTTCTTCTTCGTTATCGCGCCGCTCTTTGAGCAAGGGTTCTTCTTCCAGCGCATCGGCAATCGTCACCAGCTTGCCGGGCTTGAAGGGAATCAGCTTGGAAATGGCATCGCAAAAGTTATAGCCAAAATCAAGCACACGACCCACATCGCGTACAGCGCCTTTGGCGGCCATGGTACCGAAGGTGACGATCTGCGACACGGCGTCTTTGCCGTAGCGTTCCTTCACATACTGAATCACGCGATCCCGGCCTTCCTGACAGAAGTCGATATCGAAGTCGGGCATGGAGACACGATCCGGATTGAGGAATCGCTCGAACAGCAAGTTGTATTCGAGCGGATCAAGGTCCGTAATCGACAAGGCATAAGCCACCAGCGAGCCGGCACCCGAACCCCGACCCGGACCAACAGGCACTCCATTGTTCTTCGCCCACTGAATGAAATCAGCGACGATCAGAAAATAACCGGGGAAACCCATTGCGATGATGGTATCGGTTTCGAATCTCAGTCGCGATGCATAGCGTTCGCGCACCTGTTCGCGTTGTGCAGAATCTGGATAAAGCTGCTGCAAGCGCCGCTCAAGACCCGCCGCGGCCTGCGCCACCAGAAAATCGCCAATGCTCATGCCATCCGGCGTCGGGAAGTCAGGCAATTGGGCTTTACCCAGTTCCAGCGTGAGATTGCAACGCTGCGCAATGATGGCGCTATTTTGTAACGCCGCGGGCAGATCGGCAAACAACTCGACCATCTCTGCTTGCGTCTTGAAATACTGCTCGGGC